>Ga0265293_10007630_pt1 | contig 16530 bp, 13 predicted proteins | sample Munlanlewell138R_FD_192505 | JGI IMG/M metagenome (GOLD analysis project Ga0265293, IMG submission 192505) | Leachate microbial communities from a municipal landfill in Southern Ontario, Canada - Leachate well 138R | ecosystem: Engineered > Solid waste > Landfill > Unclassified | place: Canada...
GATGCTTTTTTTATTTTATCTTTGTCCATAATGCGGGGGTTTTTTCCTACAACAAATATACTGAAATTCAATGGAATAACAGTATATTTACCCGCATTTTTTTATTTTTATGAATAATTCAGGTATAAAAGTCCCACTACCGGCTTTTCCGGAGGCGGTTTGTAGTTGATACACATAGTTACCGGCTGGTAATACCCCTATGTGGCATTGCACACTATTTGCTGAGGCGGTGAATGCTTTATCGAAATATTTTTGACCGGCGGTGTTGTATATCTGAAGCCTGAATTCGCTGTCTTGAGGCAAATTTTCCAAACTAATGTGCAGCACATCATCAGCCGGATTGGGCCATGCTTTACTGTTCAGTGCTGCAGCAGGCAGATCTGTCAGTTGAGTGAAAATCGTAAAGTCTTCACGCAAGAATTTCCACATCACAATATCAAGCTCATAATCCGCTCTGTTAAGCATATTTGTACGCAAGGCATACGCAAAACAGCCATTATCCGGTGTAGCTTCTATTCCACGTAAGATATAATTGGCATCACCTCCAAAACTTTTACGTCCAATCAGGTTCAGATCTTTATCAATCAAATATATGATACAATTGCTTGGAGTTGATGAAATGTTATTATACGACTGAAAGCCTCCCACATAAATCAATGAGTCTGGAGCCACAACCAGGTTTGTATAATTGCAAGAATACTCTAAGGTATCGGGTCTGTCCAATCGCAGCTCTTGCAGATATTGCCCGTTAGTATTGATACGAAATACCGAAAACAGATACTCTCTGCCATTGTCATAATCTATTACTCTATCGCATGTCATTAAAAACTCATCGGTATTGAGCCAATTGTTATTGGTATATCTGGAATGCCCGTTAATAGTACCTCCCAGATTGACAACTGAAGTGATATTCATGTTTAGGTCCATAAAATTAAGACTTTCCTGACCGGTATTTAAAACACCTCTTCCAATCATCATCAGGCTGTCGTTTCCCGGCGTGCTGTTAAAAGAGTTTAGCATTGAAGATCTCGGGGATGTATGTAGTACGCCGGACAAGCTGTCTCCTTGCTGGCTGAACCTAAACATAATATAATCGGCGAATGAGCTGTTATTATAAGGTATTTCGTTAGTGGTCACAACTGCTACTTCACCGTTTCTGTTTATAATGGCCAGGCAAAGTTCTCCGTACCATAAATAGGATGGGTTGAGCCTGTAACTGCGTTCAGTTACTACTTCCAGGTTCTGATCAAAAATCACTATCCAAAAGTGATCCATTGCGTGCGCATCTCCCACTGCACTATAATTTCCACAAACAAAATAGTGGCCATTATCAAGTAAAACTACTTCATTGAAGAAACTAACCGTATCCTTTCGTTCCATCCGCTTTGATTGCAAAGTTCCATCCGGAGTTATTTTAAGGATAAGACCATGCACCGTGCTATCAGAAAAGGATCCAATCATACCAGCTAAAATTACATTGCCTTCATGATCAATGATACTATTTTTTACGGATTCATATTCTTCTGTTGCAAAACTGATTTGGAAAGAGTGCTGGGTATACACTATGGAGGCGAACCCTAACCATGCCCCCAAAATAAATATAATTCGTTTCATAGGAAGCACTTTAGTTATCATCTGCAATATCAATAGGTAATGGCAGTTCGGAAATCAGACTTGCCAGCGTTAGGATAGCGAAAAATTGAAAGAAAGTGGTTTTCATAAAGATAATGGTTTTTGGTTTAAGTAGATGATTTGTTTTATCTATGCACATACACCCAACTACCAATAGATAGTCGTAACAAAAGAATCTCAATAAAGATGAAAGATACTTTTCTTGTATGGATCATATTTTTCATAGAGAAATAAAAAAGGATACAACAGAGCAAAGATATTAAAAAAATCAATAAAATTTGTTAAATCTCTTATATTCTTTTTATTAAAGATCAAATACCTTACAAAAGCTTCGTCGCCCTCTACAGGGGAATCAGGTACAAATATTCCTTAGAGCAGTGATGGTGTTTGTTAAGATTGAAAAATGAGCAATGTATAGATGATGTTCTGATACTTGACTGTATCCGGTTGAAAGACATGTGCCTTGAAAAGTGTGTATGCTAGGCTTTAGGCTTTTTCAGCCGATACACATCATCACGGTCATGCACAAAGAATACGCTTAGTGCACCCAAAACAAGAGATAATCCTGCAAGCATTAAAGCGAATATCACCTGTCCTCCAAATACATCTTTAGTCAGAAAACCTAATACTCCGGCAGCTAATATCTGTGGGATCACTATAAAAAAGTTGAATATACCCATATAGACTCCCATTTTGTTGGCTGGCAGCGAGCCGGTTAATATGGCATACGGCATGGATAAAACGCTTCCCCATGTAAAACCAATTCCAATCATAGGCAATATTAGCATAGCAGGCTCTTTGATGATGAAAAATGAAATAAACGACACACCCCCTACTAATAAAGATACTGCATGGGTAGCTTTACGCCCTATTTGTCTGGCTAAAAGAGGTAGTAAAAAGGCCGAGACGGCGGAAACGGCGTTGTAAATACCGAAAAGCACACCTACCCAAACAGCCCCTTCTCCGTATAAAACTGACTTTGGATCAGTAGTTCCATAAATATGCTGTGTCACGGCCGGTACGGTATATATCCATAGCGTATAAAACGCAAACCATGAAAAGAATTGAACCACCGCAAGCTGTCTCATGGTGACCGGCATATGCAACAGATCGTTCATCACTTCTGTCAATCCTTTAGGCTTAAGCTGCGATTTAGTGATTTGACCTGAAACAATCATGATAAGACCAAAAGCTGATAACATGCCTGAAACTATGTATAACTGCTGGTTTAGCGAAAAAAACATGATCAGCATTGTAGCAGCTAAGCCTGTTACACCCCATGCAATACCGATGCGAAAGAAGCGTGATGAACTTACCGGAGGTTTTATCTCGTATGCTAATCCTGTAGCTTGTGCTTTTTCTTCTTCAAAAGCTGCTAATTGATCGGGAGAATATTCTTTGGATGTAAAGACTGTAAATAACACAGCTGAGATCAATACTACTCCTCCAATATAAAATGATAGTTTAACTGATTGGGGAATGATACCTTCTGGAGCAGTGTTAGGGATGTCGAACCAGTTGGTTAGTACATAAGGTAATGCCGAGGCTATCACAGCGCCTGTTCCAATGAAGAAGCTCTGCATGGCGAAACCCATGGTACGCTGTTCGGAAGGGAGGTTATCGCCTACAAAAGCCCGAAAGGGTTCCATAGATATATTGATTGATGCGTCCATGATCCAGAGCATACCGGCTGCAACCCACAAAGCAGGTGAGTTGGGCATGATAAACAGTGCCAAAGTAGTAAATACAGCTCCTACCGCAAAATAAGGCCTGCGACGCCCTAAACGGGTCCAGGTTTTGTCGCTCATATGACCTACTATAGGTTGAACAATCAGACCAGTAAGAGGAGCTGCAATCCATAAAATGGGGATGTTCTCAACGCTGGCTCCTAAGGTTTCAAAAATACGACTGACATTGGCGTTTTGAAGGGCAAAACCAAACTGAATACCCAAAAATCCAAAACTCATATTCCAGATTTGCCAGAAACTCAAACGGGGCTTCTTTCTCATATAGGTGCGATTAAAAAGTTTCAGGCATTAAAAGTACTAAAACCTTTTATTGACTAAGTCAGCATTTTTGGACAGGCCTTTATCAGCAAATTTAACTTGCAGATAATAAGAGTACTACAAACTATTCCATAGAGATGAGTTTTTTGACACAACAATAAATATTTATCAAACGGTTGCACTATAAAAAAACTCTTACCACATGATGACCACCAGCATGACTATGCGTTGTTTGTTTATTTGGTCCACAAAACTTCCCTGACAGCGGTATCGTCTTTTATTTTACTGAGTATGCGATCTAACTGCTCTATATCAGGATTTTCTATTTGCATTAACAGTATCATCTCGTCTTCAACCCTGTTGAATGTCATGGAATGTATATGCAGTTCTGCTTTATGGAGTATGTGTTCAAGTATTTTGTTTGGATCGGCATGGCTGCTTGCAACTATGCGTAGGGTTTTGTGTTTGAATCGTTTTGAATAGTATTTTTCAAGTGGTTGAAGCGCCCACAAGATAATAAGTGCTATCACGGTAGTGGCTATTGCTGCTGTATAAAGTCCTCCACCTGTAGCTAATCCTATGGCTGCTACGGTCCATAGCCCGGCTGCGGTGGTCAGGCCGCGTATAGCACCTTGTTTGAGAAACAGTATAGTGCCTGCTCCAATAAATCCTATGCCGCTCACTACCTGTGCTGCAACACGTGAAGGGTCAAGCTCTACATGCTCGGTTCCTAAAATATCGGCAAAACCAAAAGCCGAGACAAGCATGATAAGACATGAACCTACACTGACCATCATATGGGTTCGCATACCGGCAGCCCAGTCTTTCCGCTCACGTTCAAGACCTATCAAAGCTCCAAACAAAGCAGCTAAAAGCAAACGTGTTACTATCACATCCCAGCCAATCATCGCATATACAATTAGTTTATTATTTCGTATTCAGTCTGTTGCTTATATAACAACACATAAGCTGAATAGTTGTAAAATTACATTAAATATTTTTTTTCGTTGTCTCTAGTGATGAATCAGCTCCTAAGTGTATCCTTTGTTGAAACCCATTACTGCATGCTCCCATGCGATTAAAATGGCTTTTCTTGTCTTACCCCATCTATAGCCGCTAAGGTTTCCATCCGACTTAACAACCCTATGACATGGTATGAGCCATGCAATTGGATTGCTGCCTATAGCTGTGCCTACTGCCCTGTATGCACCCGGCATACCAATCCTGGTTGCTATGGCTGTATAGCTGCTAAGATGGCCATAGGGGATTTCTAAAAGGCTGTCCCATACTTGTAGTTGAAAAGGAGTAGCGTGAAGATCCAATGTGATATGAGGAGGCTGTACAAAAGGAAATTGAAGCCATTCTAATATGCTGCGATGGAGATTATTTGTTGTTTCACTAAGGCTCGCATGGGGAAAGCGAAGCATTAAGTCGTTCAAAGCCTGCTTTTTGTCAGTGATAAATGACAGATGACACAGACCGTATCCGGTAAATCCGGCAAGCAGCTTACCAAACGGACTGTTTGAAAAGCTATAGAAAACGGAAGGTGAAGACTGTTGCTCTCTTTTTTGAAAGGGGATATTAGTATGAATAGTGATGAAATCTTTTGGTGAGTATAGCAAAGGGTTATTTATATGATCATCAGTTTGATCGAAAAGAGTAGATTGTTTTTGCTCTGACCCCAAAATATGTTGGATTAACTGCCTGTGCATCAGCTGAGATAAACCGGTGGAATGGGTTGTCGTCAGATAGTGAATTAATTCATCAACGACCCGAAAATATTCTTGCGGATCAGCATCAAATGCAGACTTATCTATAGTCTTTGTCACAAAATTTTGTAATAACTTTAACGCATCAGCAGCGGTTGAATAGCTCATTTTGGAAGATGCAGTTTTCATACATACAAGATTTACCTGCAAATATCTATAAATCATTATAGCATGTGACAAGAAGATTTAGCTTTTTTTATAAAATTTGATAATGAGCTTAGAATGAGTGATATAAGAATACATAAATCAAGATACATCTGTGTGTTTTGAGTAGCTAAGCAGAACAGACTAGTTTTTTTAATCTATATTTGACCCTAAATTCAAATGTAACGGTCAACTTGCATTTTCTTGATGATCATGGTAATGTAGCATGGTGCTACGGCCGTTTACACAATATTTTTTTATGTATTTTACATTTCATTTATTTAACTCGGAACATAAGCTAAATCAGTCCGATAAGGAGACTATAGTGGCTTTTTTGCATGAACATTTAGATCAATTCGGTGATAAACAAGAAGATATATTAAAAGCAATTGATTACTCGGTTCAAGATATAAAGTCATTCGGTGGGTTTACTTTAATAGCTATAGGTAATAATACTATTGTAGGTGCGGTAGTTATGAATCAGACGGGTATGCAGGGATATATCCCTGAAAATATACTTGTCTATATAGCTACTCATAAGAGCTTCAGAGGTAAAGGTATAGGGAAGCAATTGATTCAGAAGGCTGTTCACTTGAGTAAAGGTGATATTGCATTGCATGTAGAGCCTGATAATCCGGCTAAATATTTATATCAGAAATTAGGTTTTGATCATAAATATCTTGAAATGCGTCTGAAAAACCATTGATCTGATGGCATTTATTACCCTTGACACACAAAAACTTACTGCAAACTATCGTTTTTTAGACAACTTGTTTCAACACGAACACATACAATGGGCTATAGTATCTAAGTTGTTATGTGGCAATAAGTTATTCTTGCAGGAGGTGATCAGACTTGGTAGTAAGCAATTGTGCGACTCACGAACTTCTAATCTGAAGGCAATCAAAAATATGGCACCTGAAATTGAGACAATTTATATCAAGCCCCCGCCATTAGGATCTATACCTGAGGTTGTCAGATATGCCGATATAAGCTTCAACACAGAGTTACAGACGATTCAAGAATTATCGGATGAGGCAGGACGACAACAGAAAAAACATAGAATCATCATTATGGTTGAAATGGGAGAGTTGCGAGAAGGAGTGATGCGCGACGACCTCATCGAGTTTTATGAGAAAGTGTTTCTATTGCCTAACATAGAAGTAGTTGGCATAGGTACCAATCTGAATTGCCTGAATGGTGTATTACCAAATCATGATAAACTCATACAGTTAAGTTTATACAAACAGCTCATCGAAGCTAAGTTCAATCGTAAAATACCCTTTGTGTCAGGAGGATCATCTGTGTCTATCCCTCTGATCTTTGAGAAATTATTGCCAAAAGGTATTAATCATTTCAGGATAGGGGAGACCCTGTTTTTAGGTACGGATGTGTATCATAACAGTGTGATCAACGGCATGCACAATGATGTGCTGCGTTTATATTCAGAAATTATTGAACTCATAGAAAAGCCGACTATACCTATGGGAGAATTAGGTACTAATTTGGAAGGTGAAGCCATAAGTTTTGATCGGGAGCAGGCCGGAAAAACCACTTATCGGGCTATACTTGATATTGGATTATTGGATGTGGAAAGCAAACATATCTCACCGGTTGACCCTATGATGGTTTTTGCCGGCTCAAGCTCCGATATGATTGTGATTGATCTGGGCGACAACACCAAACAGTATAAGGTAGGCGATCTTATTGAGTTTCAGATGGATTATATGGCTGCTTTGCGTATCATGAACTCACGATATATTGAAAAACAGATCAAATAGCAGTGCGATCTACTGTCAGAAGCCAAGATTGAGTTGTAGCATCCAATGGAAGCCAGCTTGTGGAAAATAGCCATCCAATAAACCCGGCTCCCCATTATAGATATAACGATACACCCATCCATTGCTTTCATAAGCTGTGTCGAATAAATTATTCAGACTTAATTGAAGTGCAGTGGTTTTGAACAGCTTATTTGACAGCTCGGCTCCGAAAATCAGTTTGCCTATATGATAAGGATCAAGGCTACGCTCTTTCGAAGAAGTATTATCTAAATATTGCCGGCCTACTAAATTAGATTGATAGCCTATCTGTATCGAAGGCGATAATTGGTAATATAGCTGGAGCCCGCCTACTATGGCCGGAGAAAATGAGATATCCGTTTTGCCTGATTCAAAACTATATTGATAAGGCTCATGCTCGGGATCGTCCCAATAATTCCAGTTATCCACATACTCAACGAAGTTTTTGATTTTGTTCTCGCTCAGGCTAAGCTGCAACGCACCTTTTAATCGGGATGTTAACTTATAAAACAAGCTGGCTTCTATTCCGGTCCTATAGCTGTCAGGTACATTGGTCAGTATAGCAGCGCCGGTATTATTGATCTTACCTGTTAGCACTAACTGATCTTTGTAGCCCATATAATAGATATTTGTTTCTAACCGAAGCCTATGATGTGCGAGTTTGTATCCTGCTTCAATATTTAATAATTTCTCATGGGTTATCTCTTGTCCTGGGTCTGCATCTCTATAAACGCTTCTATTCGGTTCACGTTGTGAGTAAGCCAGAGTCATATATACGCCCTGTCTGTCGGTGATACGGCGATAGATACCGGCTTTGGGATTAAAAAACAGAAAATGATGATCCTGGTCTAAAAGGCTTAGATCGTCATGAGTTCCAGCCATAGTATAGTGTATCTTCCTGAGTTGCAGGTCAACATAGCTTGTCCAGTTATTGCTTAGACGGGTATGTAGCTTAATAAAGCTATTGAAATCGGTTTTTATACCGGTATTGACATACCATGGCTGATCGGGTTTGATATCGGAGGCAAATCGAGCCCAGCTGATATAGCCGTAGTGGTCGCCTTCGTATCTGTTCCATCCTGTTCCGGCGGTGAGTTCTACATTCTTTTTTTCTAGCATCCATGCAGCATGAAACCCGTAAAACTGGTTGTCAAGCCATTTTTGCTGTATCAGGTCAGTTCGTTTGATTTCCACATCGCTTATAATCAGGTTTGGCAAGCCGTAGTCGCTGAATTTGCGATTGTTTTTCCAACTGTCGTAATAGCCTTGCCCATTTGTTAAGAAAGCTGCTGCAGTGAGCAAGCTGTTTGGGCTGAACTGGTGCGCCAGATGTAGTTGATAATAATCTTGCTGATAATTATCGGTTTGATTGTCGTAATATCCTATGATATACCCTTGGTCGTCAGTCATTTCCCCAGCCGGGTTATAGGTTCGATTGGTGTTGAGACTATCTTTAGGTATTCCGTTCCATGCCTGATAGGTTGTCTCAAATCCTTTAGTAGTAAGTAGTTTGATATATGTCCTGGCATCCGACCAACTGGCTGCTATATAATACGAGGTCAAATCGGCCCATGCACGGTCAATATAACCGTCGGAGCTGATCTTACTCAGTTTGCCATCAAGCGAGAAGCCTTGTTTCCCAATTCCTGTTCCAAAATTGATGGTATTCTTCATGGTATTAAAGCTTCCTAAGCTACCGCTATACTTTCCATACGCTTCTGGTGTACGCTGGGTGGTCTCAATATTAATGCTGGCTCCAAAAGCGGCAGCGCCGTTTGAGGAGGTGCCTACACCACGCTGTATCTGAATATTATCTATGGAAGAAGCGAGATCAGGTAGATTGACAAAGAAAACGGAATGCGATTCGGGATCGTTTACCGGAATACCATTTAGAGTAACGTTGATACGACTTACATCGCTTCCCCTGATCCGGATACCCGTGTAGCCGATACCGGTACCGGCATCCGAGCTGACCACCACAGATGGCGTAGCTTGTAGTAGATACGGCAGGTCAACGCCTGTATTATCCCGGCTTAGCTCTCTTTTGCCTATAGTAGTAAAGGTTGCCGGACTACTCGATTTGAGCCGTGTGGAACGTACCACCACCTCGTCCTGCATAAACGCATATGTCTGTAACTCAATGTGTAGCTCTATATCCTCTAATGCCTCTAATTGTAACTCATAAGTCTCAAATCCAAGATAAGAAACCCGTATCGTATAGCTTTTTGGCTTCAGACTGCTGAAATGAAACCTGCCATCAGATTGAGTAAGCTGTGTTTGTAATGGGTCATGCAGCTCGACCAAAGCACCCGGAAGAGGATAGTGGTCAGTAGCGTCATACACTATTCCGCGAATCGAAGATTGCGAAAATAAACTGGCAGGAAAAATAACTGCCATCAGGTAAAGTACGAATTTTTTTTTCATCATGCATTGATTTAAAAGGTTTACTAGTAAATCAATAGAGGAAATTGAGAAGTGCTTTTTCCCTTCGTCGGCATTATCCGCATCAGGTTCAAAGGGTTTGATCTCAGCCTGTCTATCATCTGTTGCGTCAACAGCAAAGGCACCCCTATTGGAAATATTTGCACAAAGATACTACAACTTTTTAACACACATCAGTCGCAGTGCGTCACATTTAGTGTTAGACATAGTAACTGATTGAAAATCTACATTAGAGCTCTGATTAAAGAAAAAAAACAGGAAAGCTGCCTCTACACCTTCTTCAGCCAACAAGTCGTGAGTTAGCGCACAATAGCTTGTCAGATATTTTTTTAAAATTGGCAAGTTGATCTCACTTGCCAGATCTTTTTTCATATTAGATACGTTTTGCATGTTGGGGTCAGCAATTTTCTTTTCAGCGTCAAGATATATTCTATTTGTTTTCTATCGATAGCGAACCTGTTGTTTTACAGACAAATATAAAGACGACCTGGCTGCCTCTTGAAATTTAGAACAATTCTAAATATACTGTATTGTATTGTGTGTCAGTGTAAAAGGTGTTCTCATTCGACTTGCCGGAAAATAATAAATTTCAAGGCTTGTTTTTTTAATCAGGCTACCATATCTTTATCGCACTAAATGAGACAAACAAATGGCTATACCACACTACATACGGTCTCTTGCGAAAATGCGTGGACTAAGCCAGCTAATAAAGCTGCTTGAGTGTTTGTTATGTTGGTACCATCAAATTTCGTACTTCCTTCTTTTTCGAACTCAGTTTTTGCCTTGTTGCACAATGAAATATATGTTTGTTCTCGGTAAAACGACTTTGAGTACTATAGCTGCTTTATCATTGAAGTGGGCAAAGCAGCTGTAAGATAAACACTTACTGTATATAAAAATAAAATAACATTTGTAATTTTGGTTACACTAAAAATTAATACGTTGTCAATTATGTTCCTAAAAATGAAATATCTGATTTTATTGGTACTAGTAGTTTTGTTTTTACCACGTCTAAAAAGCCAACATAGCTTTATTTTAGAGCATGCATTTGAGTATGCTTCGCAGCTAAGTGGTCTAATCGAAACAACTGACGGACATTTTATTCTTGGAGTTGTATGCCACGATTTCAATACTTCAAGTGCTAAAACGGGAAAATTAATAAAAGTTTCTCCAAAGGGAAGTATACTTACTCAAACTGACATAGGTAACGAAATTGAGATTACAACAAATATTAACCTGCATTCACATCCTGAGAATAAAAACGAATTCATTGTTACCGGCGTTTGCTTTAATCCTGTCAATACTCAGGAGTTGTATATACATGTTCTTCACTTTACTGATGATATTGAATTGATTGACCAATATTATGTGCATGTACCGGTATATTTTGATATATTTTATTCAATAATAGACGAGAAGAACAACATCATTGCTGCGGGTTGTTATTATGACAGCAACACTAATTGGTTAAATATAGCCATCGGTCGTATTGATAAAAATGGTCATCTTAAGGATTTTAATATGCTGGAATATGAGAATAGTCAGTACTTAAGCGATTTAATTGAAGACACGCATTATCCCGGCACCTACGGTTTAAGCATAAGCGGCTCGGTGCCAGAGGGAAACTTCTCGAGCATGGAGTTGTTTCTAACAATTGACAGTTTACTTACACATACCCAAACCTCACAAATACCCAGAATAACCGGGCTTGGGAATACAAATGGTCTGATTAATACTAACGGATATATGTTTGCCGGCAAAGGGTATAAGGCGGGCATATACATATTAAATCCTTTCAAAAGCTATTTATCGGATTATTTATCGCAAACACAAGCCGGGCATGATGTTTATAAATCAGTGGTCATTAAAACAGATTTGGATTTTAATGTTACACATGAAATAGTTTTTGGTGATGGGCTCAAGAGAGACGTTCCTGCACCTAAAAAAGCAGTTAGTGTATTTGGCGATAGTATTATATATACAGCCGGCATTAAGAATATAATTCCTACCCAATGGCCATTTCAAAATGAAGCTTCTTGGATTAGAGTTAATAAATTAGATAACGAGTTAAATATTATTTGGGAGAAATATTTTGGCGGTGATGCATATTATCAAGTGAATAGTGTAACGGCTACTTCTGATGGAGGGGTAATCTTATCTGGGTTCAAGACTTATCCAGATCAGGCGCCTTTGATGAATTTATTGGCGATAAAACTAAAACCGGATGGTACCGTTTTTTTGGACGAATATCATGCTGATGAATCTACAACCGGGATTTCTGTTTTTCCTAATCCTGCCAATACCGAAACCCAAATACAATTTACCGAAAATGCAGTCCTTGAAAAAGCAATGATTGAGCTGTACAGTCCCAGCGGCAGGCTTCTATACAGCGTAAAGCCCACAAACTATTTTCATAAAATAGATCTGGCGCACTTGCCAAGAGGTTTGTACTTAGTAAGCCTCTGGGACGGCGAGCGCTGGCAGGTGCAGAAATTGATGAAACACTAAGGAAAGGAAGTACTTTATCCAGTAATAAACTCTAACAAACTGATAGTAGAATAAATGATTCTTCAGGCATCAAGCAGTCGTAAAGAATCGTGTGTGAGATTTCTCGCTGACGCTCGAAATGTAGAATTTTTTTACAAACAGGGAGTTCTACACATAGGCGGCGCAGCCGCCTATGTGTAGAACTCCTTACCCAACTACCTGTTGTCATTCCGAACGCAGTGAGGAATCTAAAAAAAGCATTTCTCTAATTTTAAGGAAACTAATAACATATCCCGCATGCAACCTTTTTAATATCAATATCATCTTTCATTTAAATCTATTTTAAGAACAAAAACAGGTACTATGAAAAAATTCAATAAACAGTATTGTATATAGTGAGTTCTAGTATTTGAACCAATCCATCTACAAGAAATTCAGCCCATCATTTATTAAAATGCTGTCTTTGAGTAAAAGAAGAAAAAATTATTGAAAAGCGTTGAAATAAAAGACTTTAACTAGATGCAAACAACTAAATGAAGTAATAACTTTAAAAGAAAATGCCATGAAAACAAAAAAATTATTATTACTAATTCCTTTTCTTCTGATAATGAGTTTGATGGGATGCATAAAAGAACCTAAAGTATCGGAGTGCTATGAGCCTGCCATTGAAGTTTCCTTTCAGGGTTTTGGGACTAGTGCTAGTGGAAATGATTGTACCCTTCAGAACATCGATTACACCCAAACAGAAGTAGTGCTTGTAATAGACAATATCGCTGACTTTCGAAAGTATGTATCCTGTATCAACGGGTTAGAGGTTGACTTCAGCAAGCACTTTGTACTGGCCGGGCGCATTAAACGACCAGCTTGTGCATATATGGAGACTCAAACCTTGTCTTTAAAATGCGACCAGCTACACTATTCCATTGAGATAGGCAACATGGATTGTCAAAAACCTACAGATGTGTTCTACTTTGCCATAGTGTCAAAGGAATACCTAAAGTACCCAGTTAAGTTGTCAGTTACAATAAATGAAAGATAGCCAGCTATGAAAAAATTTTATATTTTCGCATTATTTGCAATAATAACCCTGTCGATTCATGCGCAAGACAGTGAATACTACTATTGGCATAACAGTGAAAAGCAAATCTTAAAAATTAAGGATGAAAAAGTCTATTTACTGATTAATGTCGAAATTAACAATGATTCTTTGGCAAGTAAATACCGTATTGATAAGCAAAGATCTGTATTATGAAGCACACACCCTTTTATCTAATTACAACTGTGCTGATGCTTATTTTTTATTCATGCAATAAAAACACAGACCGACTCATCAAACCAGTTGATTTTAATATCACTGATTCTGAACCGGCATGGAGTCCAGATGGCCAATGGATAGCCTTTGTGCATGGTAGCATGCCCAACGATGGCATCTACCTGATACGACCCGATGGAACAGGAAACCGATTGTGGCACAAAGGTGTTATCGAGAGCCCTACCTGGAGCCCCTGTGGGCAGTGGATAGCCTTCTCGCAGAATGCACAGATATGGAAGAAAAAGATTGATGGCGACAGCCTGACCCAGCTCACATTCGAGGGGAGAAATTTTTTTCCGAGCTGGAGTTCCTGTGGGCAGTGGATTGCTTACGATGCGTTTATTGATGGAGTAAATCGCAATTTCTATGCGATATGGAAGATAGAGAGAACCGGAGCTGAGAGGGTACTAATTGGTTTTTCGGATGTTGATGGTGATTATAGAATGCCACATTGGATTGGGAATACAATAGTTCATATTCGCTATATAAGAGTAGGCTATGCCGAGATATTCACTATGGATAGCGAGGGCAATAATGTAAAGAGGTTAACCTATGATGGTAAAAGAGATGAGCAACCCAAGCTATCAGCAGATGGTTTGCGGATAGTTTATAATTCCCAAGACCCGAATATACCCTATCACTATATTTGGACCATGAATGCCGACGGTTCAAATCCCAAACAAATAACATTTTTTTCCAGCTACGGCTGCGACTGGAGCCCCTGCGGGAACTATATTGTTTACACCGATGTCCGTGCAGAGAACGGGCGACTATGGATAATGAACGCCGATGGTAGCGGCAAGCGGCAGCTCACCTTCGAGCACCATTTCCTAAGCGAATAGCGTTTCTTTTCTGTTAAACCATAAAAACTATAACCATGAGAAAACTTTTGAACATCAGTATTTATCTGGCATTTGTTGTTTTACTTTCCAGCCTGGGGGCATCTGCTTATGCACAGGAGCGCAATCTTAAAACAGAGCTGCTGGTTTACATTCTACCCGACTCGCTGGAGTTACCTGAAAAGGAAAAGGGGCTAATTCCGATAGCGCAGGCAGGTAAAAGCGTAGCATCGGAAGAGTTGCAAGTTGCTTTGGCAAGCACCAAGGCAAGGAGCATAGGGCGTGCCTTCCCGAATTGGCCAGCAAGGGACAGCATGGTGGTTCGTAGCGGCGGTTCAGAAATATCAGCCCCGCCGTTTCACAGATTTTTTATTGTCACTTTCGATTCGGAGCAAGATGCTGAAAGGGCTATCCTTACCCTAAGCAGCATGCCATCGGTAAAGTTTGCCGAGAGGCACTCTCAGCCTATATTATATAATGATCCATCATATCTTGACGGAACCCAATGGTACCTAAACAACGATGGGAGGTTGGGTGGTGTGGTTGGTGCCGATATTAATGCCGAGACTGCTTGGGCAATATTCACGGGTAGCTCTGCAGTTAAAATTGCCATTATTGATTCAGGAATTGAGCTTAACCATGATGATCTTGCGGGAAGAGCCTCTGGCGACTCTCATACAGGACATAATCATGGTACACTTGTAGCTGGAGTAGCAGCGGCTAACGCCATGAATGGTGAGGGGATACGGGGGGTCGATTGGAATGCTCAGATTATTTCAAAAAGAGTTTTTGAGTCGGATAAATCATGGAGAGGCGATAATATTGCTGCTCTAAAAATTACTGATGCCATTGCCGAGGGAGCAGATGTGCTGAACTGCAGTTGGGGCGGTCCTGGCATTCCAAGCACTACGCTAAGAATGGCTTTTGACTATGCTTACCAAATGGATAGGGTTGTTGTGGCTGCAATGGGAAACGACCACACAACCTTAACAAATTATCCTGCAGGGTATCGAAATGTTATAGCTGTGGGTGCAACGAAAAACAACGATACCCGGTCTTCCTTTTCAACTATGGGAACCCATATTGATATTGTAGCACCAGGTGGGGTAGACACCGATAACATCAATGGTCAGAATATATATACCACTACAATTGGTAATGACCATACCTTTACCAGCGGCACTTCATTTGCTGCGCCATTAGTATCGGGTTTGGCCTCGCTGCTCAAAGGGTATAGCAGCACCCTGACCAACGATGATATCAGGCAGATTATCAGGCTGACTGCGGATGATAAGGGAGAACCTGGATTTGACCCAGAATATGGCTATGGCCGCATCAACGCTGGTAATGCGCTACACCTTATACAGGAGCCCAACGAGGTGGTTCATGGGATTTCGTACGGCGGGTCAACCACCAAAACAAATTTAAATCGGTGGATATACACTGGCAGCAGCTGGAACCTTGCAGCGGGTATGTATTTCGATGTTGATAGGTACACGGTAACCAAGCGGGTAAATTTTGATGTCCCGTTCTGTTCACCCCCCCCGTCGTGTGGATAAGGGATAGGCAGAGCGCTTGCCTTAGTGCAGCTAATCCAAACGATGGCTACCCTTTTGCTGAAATAACCAATATTACCGAAACGGGATTTGATGTAACATATTACACGTATTACGTAAGGAAAAATTCGGCAAATCAGAGTATTAACAGGTGGGTTCCCACTACTATCTCAAATTCAAAGGTTGCCTATACCGCTGTAGGTGAGTTAAACATGGCGAGCACGGCTGGCCCTATCTCCGGTCCCACCACTGTCTGCTCCTCTAACACCATATTTACACTTAATAATCTTCCTTCTAGTGCTTCTGTTATTTGGAGCCATAGCAGTAACCTGCTCTACGTGAGCGGTCAGGGCACGACTAACTATACTGTAAAGGCAGCTAGTCCCAATATTAGCGGTCCCGGCTGGATAACCGCTCAAGTAGTACATGGATCTAGCAGCTTTACCTTGCCTTCAAAAAATATTTGGGCAGGGATGCCAGTTACTCCCACTGATATTATCCCGTTTTGGAACAATGGAATGGAGTTTGGCAATGATTCTTATTA
>Ga0265293_10007631_pt1 | contig 16529 bp, 12 predicted proteins | sample Munlanlewell138R_FD_192505 | JGI IMG/M metagenome (GOLD analysis project Ga0265293, IMG submission 192505) | Leachate microbial communities from a municipal landfill in Southern Ontario, Canada - Leachate well 138R | ecosystem: Engineered > Solid waste > Landfill > Unclassified | place: Canada...
ACTTTTCTTTCTTGACGGTTTTTAGACCAAAGTGTCCGAATCATTTCCGTCATCACTGTCCGAATGATACCGTCATGGGTGTCCGAACTGAAGTGTCATAGGTGTCCGATTTGCTCCGTTTTTTGCAATTAACTATAATTGTAAGTTTATATTTTCAAAGAGTAAGTATCAAACAAACTTGGGAAAGTATAAAACAGCAATCTAAGGCAAATCAAACCATTAGTGAAGACTTAAAAAGAAGTATAGAAGCTAATGAACTTCAGACAAGGGAGTTTATTACAACCAACCATAAAAATGATTTTAATGAAGAAATTAAATATATTCAATCGATTGAAAAAGATTTAAATTTAGAATATTTGTATGATAATGAATTTAAAAAAAGTCATAAACTTAATAATCAAAAGCTATTTGAGTTATTTAGAAGAAAAGATTATTTGGCAAAATTAATAGATAACATAAAAGACTTAGAATTACAAAGTTCTTTAAGACATAAATTTGAATCAGCGACAATGGGGCGATACAATAATAAAAATCAAGAATTACTTGAAAATGTTTTTTCTTTTAATGAAATTTTAAAGATATTTAATGATTTTATAGATTATATTCATAAAAATAAGATTGAAGAAAATCCATGCTCTTTTGAGCACATCTATGAATTTTTAATAACAAAAAATCAAAATAAAGTATATTCTGAAAATGTTAATAGGTTTGAATTATTTGAAGAAATATCATCAACTTATAACATAATAGAAAATAATATCATTGATGATAAAAAAGTAGGATTTCAGGTTAATATGGAAGAGTTGTGGGATGTAATATTTAATAGTATTAATCAATATCGTGTAAAGAATTATTTTAAAACTATTATTAAAGATTATCAATCATCTTTATAGAGTAAAAAATAACGCTTTTATGCAAGATATGATAATATAAAAAACAATAATAATTTTAGGTTTGTGGTATGTCAAAGAAAAATTTAACAGAGCGAGATATTTGTACAAAGTATATAACTCCAGCACTCGTAGAGTCTGGCTGGAACTTGCACTCTCAGTTTAGGGAAGAGGTAACCTTTTTTACAAATGGTCGTATCTATGTTCACGGTAAGATGGTACGCCGAGGTGAGCAAAAAAGAGCTGATTACATTCTTTACTACAAACCAAACATTCCTATAGCTATCATCGAAGCAAAAGATAACAAACACAGCATCGGTGACGGTATGCAGCAGGGTCTAGGTTATGCAGAGATTTTAGATATACCTTTTGTTTACAGTACAAACGGTGACGGCTTTTTAGAGCATGACCCGACTCTGACTCATGGTGTACTTGAAAAAGAGATCTCACTTAACAATTTTCCGTCTCCAGATGAGCTTTGGCAAAGATATAAAAAATACAGAGGTATCGAGGAAGATGAAGCAGAAAAAGTCGCACTTTCCCCTTATTACATCGACGATCCAAAAAGAGAACCAAGGTATTATCAAAAAAATGCTATCAACAGAACCATTGAAGCCATTGCCAAAGGTCAAAAAAGAATTTTACTTGTTATGGCAACAGGTACGGGTAAAACATACACTGCATTTCAGATCATCTACAGACTTTACAAGTCAAGAAAAGCCAAAAGAATACTCTTTCTAGCAGATAGGAACATACTTGTAGATCAAACAAAGATAGGTGACTTTAAACACTTTGGTGACAAGATGACCAAAGTTACAAACAGAACCATTGACAAATCTTTTGAGATATATCTTTCTCTTTATCAAGCCATCACGGGCAACAGCGAAGAGAAAAAGATATTTAAAGAGTTTAGCCGTGACTTTTTTGACCTTATCGTTATAGATGAAGCACACCGTGGAAGTGCATCAGAAGACAGTCAATGGAGAGAGATACTGGAGTATTTTGATAGTGCAGTGCAAATAGGTCTTACGGCAACTCCAAAAGAGACAAAATATGTGAGCAATATCTCATACTTTGGCGAACCAGTTTATACTTATTCATTAAAACAGGGGATTGATGACGGCTTCTTGGCTCCATACAAAGTGATACGATTATCTCTTGACAAAGATGTGGAAGGGTGGAGACCATACAACGGACAAACCGATGATAAGGGTGAGGAGATCGAAGACAGAGAGTACAACACTAAAGACTTTGATAGAAATCTAGTTCTTACTCAAAGAACAAACCTTGTTGCAAAAAAGGTTACTGAATATCTAAAAGAAAATGACCCTTACATGAAAACTATCGTCTTTTGCGTAGATATAGACCATGCTGAGAGAATGAGACAAGCTCTTGTAAATGCCAACCCTGCTATGGCAAAAGAGAGTCGAAAGTATGTTATGAGAATAACTGGAGACAACGAAGAGGGCAAAAAAGAGCTAGACAACTTCATAGACCCAGAATCTACATACCCAGTCATAGCAACTACTTCAAAACTTATGACAACAGGTGTGGATGCTCAAACGACAGGGCTGATTGTACTAGATAGCAACATCGGTTCTATGACTGAGTTTAAACAGATCATAGGTCGCGGTACTAGGATAAACGAGACTTACGGGAAACTCTACTTTACAATCATGGATTTTAGAAATGTGACTAGACATTTTGCTGATTCAGATTTTGACGGTGATCCAGTGCAAATCTATGAGCCAAAAGATGATGACCCGATAACACCTCCAGAAGATGAGATTCCAGAAGAGTTTAGTGACACGGAAAATGAGCCAAGTGAGCCTTACGGTGAAACACCAGATGTATCTATAACAGATGGTGAGGATGGTACCTCAAAACCTACTCGCCACACGGTAAGCGGAGTAAAAGTAAAGGTTCTAAACAAAAGAGTTCAGTACATAGGAGCAGATGGCAAGCTTATAACGGAATCACTTGTGGATTACAGCCGTAAAAATATCAAAAAAGCCTATGCTAGTTTAGATGAGTTTTTACAAGAGTGGAGTACAGCAGAGCAAAAAGAAGCGATCATCAAAGTATTAAGCGATCAAGGTGTGTTTTTCGATGAGCTTGAGAGCGAAGTTGGCAAAGAGGGACTTGATCCGTTTGACCTTATATGTCATATAGCATTTGACAGACCAGCACTCACAAGAGCAGAGCGAGCTGGAAAACTAAAACATAACAGCTATTTTAATAAATACTCAGATAAAGCAAAAGCAGTCATAAATGCACTCTTAGACAAATACACAGAATCGGGCATAGAGAGTATAGAAGACATCGCAGTTCTAAAAGTACCGCCATTTAACGAATACGGAACTATAACGGAACTTACAAAACTTTTTGGCGGTGGAAGAGCTGGGTATCAATCACTCATCAAAGAGATAGAGCAACATTTATATGCATCGTAAACAAATTAAAAGGAACAAATAAATTATGGCAGATATTTCAAATATCGTAAAATCAATTCAAAACATTATGAGAACAGATACGGGTGTCGATGGAGATGCTCAAAGAATTTCACAACTTGTGTGGATGCTTTTTTTAAAAGTATTTGATGCAAAAGAGGAAGAGTTTGAACTAGAAAGTGAAAATTATAAATCTCCGATCCCCGAAAAACTTAGATGGAGAAGCTGGGCTACAGATGATGAGGGGCTTACAGGTGAAGAGCTTATGCTTTTTATAAACAACGAGCTTTTCCCTACGCTAAAAGAGCTTGATATCACGACATCAAATGCTTATGCTCCACTTGTTAAGGGGATGTTTGAAGATGCCTACAACTATATGAAGTCTGGAACACTTCTGCGACAAGTTGTCAACAAACTTGAAGAGATACATTTTGACAACCTTTCAGAGAGACACCTTTTCAATGACATGTACGAACAGATACTTAAAGATCTTCAAAGTGCAGGAAACGCAGGAGAGTACTATACACCTAGAGCCGTGACAGAGTTTATAGTGCAGATGGTTGATCCAAAACTTGGTGAAAAGGTGTTTGACCCTGCATGTGGAACGGGAGGTTTTCTCATAAGCTCCATAAACCATATCATGAAAAGCGATGTAAAAACGGCAGAAGATAAAAAGACTTTGGAACACACCATTCAAGGGATAGAGAAAAAGCAGCTCCCATACATGCTATGTCTTACAAACCTTATACTTCACGATATAGAAACGCCAAATATAAGACACGACAACTCCCTCTCATACCCCCTAAAAGACATCACTCCAAATGAAAGAGTGGACTGCATCGTGGCAAATCCACCTTTTGGAGGAACGGAAGAGCAAGGGATAGAAAATAATTTCCCTGCAACTTACCGTACAAGAGAAACGGCTGACCTATTTTTACTTCTGTTTATACAGATGCTAAAGCCAAGAGGAAGAGCTGGTATAGTACTGCCTGATGGTACACTCTTTGGTGATGGTGTAACGGCTAGGATAAAAGAGAAACTCCTTGAAGAGTGTAACCTACACACTATAGTAAGACTTCCAAGCGGGATATTTGCTCCATATACGGATATAAACACAAATCTGCTTTTCTTCACAAAAGGTGAACCGACAAAAGAGATATGGTACTACGAACAGCCACTGCCACAAGGGTATAAAAAATACACCAAAACAAAGCCAGTAAAACTACAAGATTTTGAAGAACTAAAAAGCTGGTGGAATGATAGAGTTGAAAATGAACAGGCTTACAAAGTTGATATAGACACTATTAAAGCAAATAATTTTAATCTTGATGTGAAAAATCCTCATAAAGGTGAGGAAGAGGAAGAATGTACAACAAATGAGATTATAGACAAAATCGAAGCTTCGATGAGTAAAAGTGTAGAATTACTTGAACAAATTAGAAAAGAGGCTCAAGAGTAATGAACTCAAAAATACAAGCAATAAGTTTATTTTTAACAGAGCGAAAAGAACGACTGAAACCAGAGGAGGCTAATGAACTCAATTTAAAACGAATTGAGAAAATAGACTTTAACGGACAAATTCATTTAGTAGAAAACAAGCCTACTAAAACAGGTATGATAGTTGTAAAAAAAGGTGATTTGGTAATCTCTGGTATAAATGTAGCTAAGGGAGCGTTGGCAGTTTATGAGGGAGAGGAAGATGTTATTGCGACTATACATTATTCTTCTTATAGCTTTGACAAAGAGAAGATAGACATAAATTTTTTAAAATGGTTTTTAAAAAGTCCAGCATTTGTAGATGCTCTGGAAGAACAAACGGGTGGAGGAATAAAAACTGAGATTAAAGCTAAAAAGTTTTTATCTTTAAAAATACCTATTCCTACACTGGATGAACAGAAAAATATTGAATCAAATCTAAATAAGTTTGAAGAAAAACATTCTCAAACTTTAGAAGAACTCCAAACACAATCAAAACTGATAAGCAAGCTTAGAAGCTCAATACTCAGTGATGCAGTAAGTGGTAAGCTAGTTCCACAAGATCCAAATGATGAAAGTGCCGAAGTTTTACTGGAGAAGATAAAAGCCGAAAAAGAGAAGCTCATCAAAGAGGGAAAAATAAAAAAACAAAAACCTCTACCGCCAATAAGTGAAGATGAAATACCTTATGAACTTCCAGATGGATGGGTTTGGTGTAGATTAAGGGATGTTAGTAAATATATTACAGATGGAGAACATCAAACACCGCCAAGAATAAGCTCTGGTAAAAAACTCTTATCTGCTAAAAATGTTCGTGATGGATTTTTAGATTATGATAATTGTGACTATATTTCAGAAGAACATTATGAAAAAGCTAGAAATAGATGTTTACCAGAAATAGGAGACTTACTCATTGTATCTGTTGGAGGTACTATAGGGAGAACAAGTCTAATCCTTGAAAATAGTGATTTTGCTTTAGTTAGAAGTGTTGCCTTGATCAAACCATTGTTTATTTCTTCTGAATACTTGAGAGTTGTTTTAAATTCCAAACTTTTACAAGATATGATAAATTTGACTAAAAGAGGGGGAGCACAGCCTTGTTTATATCTTACACCAATCAATCAGTTTTTATTCCCTTTACCATCTCTGGAGGAACAAAAACGAATAGTTGAAAAAGTAGAAAAACTTATGGCTACATGCGATGCACTGGAACTTGAAGTACAAAATAGCAAAACAGAAACAGAAAAACTAATGCAAAGCGTACTTAAAGAGGCGTTTATTTAAAAAGGAGTTCTCCATGTCAGTAAAAATTAAAAGAATTGATAAACTTACATCGTTTTGTGGATTAAACGATATATCCATGAATGCAGAGTTTAAAGATTACAATGTAATTTTTGCTAACAATGGAGCTGGTAAAACATCAATTACAAGAGCATTTGAACTTTTAATCGGTAAAAATCACCAACATACAAAACAATACCAAACTATAGATTCAACGGTTGAGCCTGAAATCTCTTTTATTTTAAATGATAATAGTTCTATAGCTGTAACTACTACACAAATCAATCCAAAACCATCTTTTAATATAGAAATTTACAATAGTGATTTTTTAATACACAATGCTCCACTAAGTTCAGAATTTGGATTAAAAAAACTAGATGATAAAACTATTGTCCTTGAAGGCTCATTTGTTGGAGAAGAAACTAAAGAGATACAAGAGCTAAACAAACAAAAAGAAGATGCTATAAGTAGGCAAACTGCAATCAATGGAGATATAAATACTCCAGATATTAAAGGTGAACTTGCAAAAACTGATCGAGAAAAGAGCGACGCAGAAGTAGCTATAGAAAAAATAAGAACAAGTGTCACTACGAGAGAAATACCTATAAATATAGATGAAATCACCATTGATTCTACTTCATTAAGTGGTAAAAATACTTTTAATATTGATGAGAGTGCTTTACAAGGGTTGCAGACTAAATTTGGTGAACTTAATATTGCTATGAAATCATTTGAGTCTTTATCTGAGATAAATTTCCCACACTTAAATTTACTTCAAGAGGAAGAAATTTTTACTAAGTTATTTGAATTTGATATTGAAAAAGAAGCTGGTGAAGTAGGCGAGAAAGTTAAAAATCATATTTTAAAAGCTGGACAAAAATTTATAGAAGATGGTAAAAAACTTATAGATTCTAAAGAGTTTGAAATATGCCCTTTTTGTATGCAATCGATTGAAAATAGAATTTTGGATGAGTATGCCATATACTTTAATGATGCAGTTGAAAAATTTGATGGTTTGACACAAGCAACGCTTTCAAAGCTTAATGATGACTTCAAATTACTTGAAAATTCAAAGAGCGCCATTTTAAACAGTTTTGAAAAATTTAGACCTTTTGTTTCAGATAATTTTAATCAAATCAAAAATGATTTTCAAAGTGATCTTAATTTGTCAGAGAAAGCATTAAAGCAAATAATCAAACTAGTACAAGAAAAGCAAGGCATTAAAAATTCAAAAAGTTTTAGCAGTGCAAAACAATCTTTTGTAGTAGCTTATAAAAAATGTAATGAAGTATTAGAGATAACAAAAAATATTTTAGAGAACAAAAAAACTCAACAAAAAGAGCTGAATCGTATCAAGGGTGAATTAAAAAATTTAAAAATCCTCAAAGCAAAAAAAGAGAGTTTTGAACTACAGAAAAAGAAACATGAAGCTTTTAAACAAAAATCATCGCTAAGTCTTGAATTGAGCCAACTTGAAAGCACTATTAAGAGTGCAGACAAAAGTATTCAAGAATTGCAAGCTAAAAAAAGACCAGACATTAAAGTCATAAATGATTATTTGAAAGTTCTGAATTTATCAAAATACTCGGTTGACTCGGATTATCAAATAACTATAAGTCAAAAAATTGTTCAAAATGAGAATATACGAATAGTATTAAGTGAGGGAGAAAAAACGACACTTGCATTTGCATATTTTTTGGCTAGATTAAAATTGTTTTACAATAAAGCATCTTTAAAAGACTTGGTTATTGTTATAGATGACCCTATATCAAGCCTTGATGAAAATAGAATTTATACTACTTCGTATCTTGTTGCTAAAATTAATCAAGAAATTGCTGGAGAGGTTTTACAACAAGCAGATGCTAAAGCTCAAATTTTTGTTTTGACACATAGTCATGTTTTTATGACAAACATTATTAGAATTTTAGGCAAACATGCCTCATATCAACAGTTATCTAGAAATAGCGATAAACTCATATTTGAATCAAAAGACAAAGCGGCTGGATATTTTGATACATTCTATATGCTTTTATTTAAAGAGATTATGAACTTTGCAGAGGATACAAATTTGAGTGAGGATTATGATAAGGCATTAAATAATGGTAATAAGATACGGATTTTACTTGAAAGTTTTATGAAAACTAATTTTATAAGTCAATTTATTGAAAAAGAGTATAAACAGCAAAGTTCATTTGCCGATGAAACTTTGGAAAATATAATTCAAACTATATCTGCTTCAAACGGCTCTCATCAATTTCAAAATGCTCATTTTTCTGAATCAGATTGTCAGATTGTTGATAGTAATGATCTGAAAATGAAACTTGATAGTGTGATTAAAGGGTTACACATGGATAGTCATGGGAGTATAGTAGATTTTTATTCTCAACATAAAACTTCTTTGAAAGAGGTTCAAAAATTCGCAAAAATAGCTATAAATGTCATGATGGCACTTAATCCAAATCAAGTATGCTTTTATATTGAAGCATCTAAAAATTAAATAAGGTGTTCAAAAATGAAAAACATTAACTTCAATTTATATCGTTACCAAATTTTGCCAAAAGACAGGTATTTTCAAGGCAGTTTATTTGGAGAGATCAAAACGGTAGAAGATTTAATTGCCCAGAAAAATGACCTGTTTTATAGTTCTATTAAAACTATCACAAACTGGAGAGGTAAGAAAAGTTCTCTCAAGGGGCAGCTGGAGTATGACAAAGATGATTTTTTACTTTTTAGATTTGCTCCTAAAAGAACGACAAAAATAGAAAATGAAAATTTTGAAGAAGAACAGCTTGAAAATTGGCCGTCTATTTTAGTAGGTATTTGGAACCATCCAGAAAAGCAGATGATAGTAATACAAGATAGAAAAAAAGCATTTTCGGATACAAAAGCAGTTTTGAAAATCTTGGTTGAGTCAATCAACAATGCTTTAGAATCAAAGCAGCTAAAACTTTATGGAGAGCCTATCTTTCATAAAGAAGCTTTTTGGAATATCATCGAACAATATGATAGAAAGATAAAAAATATCAAATTTGAACTCATTACTCCAAATATGGCAAATATCTCTGGAGTTTTAAGTGATGACCTTAAAAACTTGGCAAAAGGGACAAATACTGCAAAAACATTACTAGAAATTGACGCAGATGATGACTCAACGCTTCATATAGATAAGCAAAATAAACAAGTGGGAGACCTTGTTGAGTATGCTAGTGAGGGAGGTGGTAATATCTCTTTAAAAGCAAAAGGTGTTAAAAAAAGAATTCAAACAGCAAATGCCGTGAAGTCGGTAGAGATAGGAGAAATTGAAATTTCTGGTGATAATGTAGAAAGAATTGCAGAGATTTTGAAAAGAGCATTAGAATGAAAGATAATATCATTTTCAATATTTTACTCTCAATTGGTGCTGGTTATTTGCTTACGGAGTTACAGTCATTTTTAGGTACAACATACTTGACAAATTTTTTGAAACAAAATCTTATTACTCTACTTGTTGCCTTGATAGCTATTAACTCTGCTACATTAAGTATAGTATTGACAAAAGTAAGAGAATTGTTAGATAAAAGTGGGCAGCAGGGAACTTTCAATAGTACAAAAAAACAGATGATTTTATCTGTAAATGAGCAGGTTGTACTTATTGTTGTAGCAATGTTACTATTGATAGTTCAAGATTCTGATTTTATAAAATCACATGTAGAGTATGTGACTTTTTTGAATGTGTTAATTATTGGGTGTTTTGTATACGCCTTGAGAATTTTACATGATACAGCCAAAAGCGTTTTTGTGATTTTGGATTATTAGAAAGTTGCTAAAGGTATTTAAGAGATAATGAACATAGAGATTTTAGAAAAAATCTACAATCTTAGATTTTATATTTTTAGTGTTAGATTTTTTCCTTTATTTCTTGCCGTAACTGTAGTATTTGGCTACATCATACCTATATACGGCTATTTACATATTTATTTTGTCTATGGTATTTAGGGCATAGGCTTATCATGGTTATTTTCAAAAACATGGATAAGGTTCAAAGCAAAATTAAAATACGCTCAAAAGCTCTATAATAAGGGAAAAATAGTTGAAGCTTATCAAATTTATAATCAACTACAAAGTGAAGTCCTATGGTCAAGGGAACGATTTGAATTAGATTTATATAGAGCAAAGCTATTTTTTGATCAAGGTAATTATAAACGATTTTTAAACCTTTTAGATGAACTCTCTAAGCAGGTTGAAAAATATCCGAAAGAAAAAGATTTTTATGGACTTCTTAGAGCCTTTTATTTTGAAATAAACAGTAAATGGTCACATGCAAAAAAAGAGCTAGAAAATATTTATGAATCTACGAATGATAATTATTATAAGCTTCAAGCATGTAATAATATTGCACGAATAGAGCAATTTCTTGGACATCAAGTAAGTGCAAAATCTTCTTATGAAAAAGCATATGCAATTTTAAAACAAAAACCAAATGCAAAATATTTTCCTATAGTGATTCACAATCTCCTTATTGCTTATGCAAGAAGTAATGAAACTCTAAAAGCAAAAAAGCTTTTAGATGAGTACTGGCAGCTTGTTGATAAAAAAGACCCAGAGCAAATTATGCAATATGCAAACGATATGACACACTATGCAAGAGAAACTCACGATAATGAGTTACTGCAAAAAAGCTATAAAATTGTAGAAGATAGTGTTGTGCACCTACTTGAAGATAAGGAGAACATTGCTTTAGAGATTCACGAACTTCGTATGCGATACAATGATGATCTAGAGTTTGAGAAATATTTTAAAATCGTTTTTGGAAAAATCAAAAAGAAAAAAGATGACTTTTTATTGATAGAGAAACTTAATGTTTTAAGAGAATTAAGACATGTCCTTATTCAAAAAATACAAACTACAACATATCCAGATAATGAAGAGTGGGTAGAATATTTCCGATGGAGCACCCAGTGGAATTTATCTTTGCAAACAGAGATCGAAAAAAGCCTTAAAAATACAGAGTCAAGCTTATCGGATGTCCGAATATTTTGGCTGGGGCAACTGGTACAACTTGAAAAATCGAAAATGGCATTTCCAAAAGTTGGCGAATCTTTTAATATAGAAGATTTGCAACAGATGACCAATTATATTGAAGAGATGATTTCTATTTGGAAAGAGGTAGAAAATGAGATAAGGGAGACGAATGAGATATTTCATCTTATGGATGAAGTATTTGCATATGTTAATCAAACAAACGATAAAAGAATCGAGGCTATTTATAAAGAAAAGTTTGATACTTATCTCAAAAAAGCAGATGAATTATTAGAAAAATATTGGCAACGACCAGATATTTCAGAATATTTAATCGCTTTATCGCACTTTTTTTTGGTTTTTCAAAATAACAAAGAGATGGCAAAAAAGTGGATTGAAAGATTTGACTCTAAGAAAATCAGTTTGCAACATTATGCTCAGTTTGTAGCTATAAGATATGAAGCAGTGAAACAGTTGATGAATTAAAACCCCATGTAAATTTTATATTGCCAAGTTTTTAAAAAAAATGCAAGAAAAATATGTGAATTTGCAATATGAAAAACTAGGCTTGATGCTCCTAAATTAACACAGAATAAAAGAGATGTTTTAAAAAATTAGATAATTTACTGGAAAAATATGTATAAAAATTAAAATTTTAAAATTTTTTTCGTAAATTTTTTCAGTTTTTTTGTCCTTGAAAGTAGAAAATAAATGGTAAAAAATGATTTTATAACAAAAAATAAAAATATAGCTCTACATAATCACGCACAGCAAGGACTTTGAAGGTGTTAAATAAAATAAAAACAAAAAAATCTAAAGCTAAATTTGAGCTTTAGATTTACTTTTTGTAAAGTAAATTTAAAGTAGTTTACTACTATTTTAGTAGTAGTAAAGTACTGAAAATCTACTATTTTAGGGCTTTAGAAGCATTTTTACTTAAGCAAAATTTAAAAAACAATATTTTAGAATTTTGATGTACGTTGCAAGTTTTTGATGACAAGCGACTACAACTTGAAGTAAAAGATTGTTCAAGAAAATTATGAAAAACAGAATCCAAAAACCGAGTAGGGAGTAAGCGGTTTTATGAATAGAATAGATTAAATTAATTATGTAAGTCGAATACTTACGATGTAATAATAAAAATAATAAATGTGAGATGAATGATGCTAGTTCTATCTCATGAAATGTGAAAATGAGAGTAGAGATGAGTCTACCACCAGTTTACTAGCGACTGTTAAAAGATTGTTTAGATAGAAACAATCGTGAAACCAATGATTGAAGAAATGGTTTCACATTAATTTGTGTAAGTCAAATACTTATGAATGAAAAGATACGACATATGATAATCAAATATACTAGTTTGGTTTATCTCTTCAATGGATGAAATGAGAGGTAGAAGTATGCCTACCCGAAGTTTACTAGTGACTTTTATATGAAAATCAACAAATGCTTAGATGAAAGAACCATGTCTTTTGCTTCTTAAATTAATTTTTAGGAAAAAAATATGCAAAAAGATAATAACAAAGTTGATAACAGTATAGAAACAGAGGAAGTTCTTAAGACTGATAAAAATACAGTAGAAGAAACTAAGTTCGAGGATTATTCCCGAAAACAGGTGGCATACAAGCTTGGGATAAGTATTTCAACTTTAGATAGGTTGATAAAAAAAGGTGATGCGAGATTATTACCGAAGTATTATAAAATAGGTATACAGTATCGATTTTTAAAAAAATCAGTAGAAGAGTTTAAAGAAAATAATCCACAATACACTAGGAGGGTTATATTAGCCAGTTACAAAACTGGCTCACGAAAAGCGATGAACCAGTTGTTAAAAAGTCTAGTCAGATTTTATCAAAAATTCCATCAAATTTAATGAGTTTGATAGGAATTGCAGACAAAAAAACTTTTGTTTCCGTAGATGTGTTAGCTATTACATCACTGTGTGTTTTAGCTCCACTATGTAGTGGTATGAAGCTTTTTAGAAACATTGATGATATAGACGGCGATAGGGTAGTGGTATATGTTGCATCATTTTTTCGCTCTGGAGGTGGAAAAACAAGTGCTGTAAATCTTTTGAAAGATGCTTTCCTGGGTTGGTTGGATGAATATTATGCTACTAAATACCATGAGAGTGAAAAGTTAAAAGAAGAGCTTGAAAAAGAGTTGGAACTTTGTAAAGATGCTCAGGAAAAAAAGCTTTTGATCAAAAAAATCAATGCCTTGAAAAGTGGTGTTGATGTCTTTATTCCAAATGCTACGGAGGCAGGGCTTAAAGAGAGTTTGAAAAACGGTTCCACTCCTTTAATAACTTTGGATAATCTTGGTAAGATGATTGGTATTGCCAAAAGAAATGAGCATGTCGGGCAACTTTTAAAGATGGTTGATGAGATCTTTGATAGTGCAAATTTCTCTACAAACAGAACACTTTCTCAAGGAAGAACGCAAAATATAAAGATAGGTGGATTGGGACTTTATGCTGCTTCCACTTTAGGTAACTCTGGGCTTTCCTCAAAGATGATCTATGAGGGCTTAGAAGATGGTTTATTAAATCGGTTTTTGATTGTATTTCAGCAAGAGATTGAGAAAAATATACCGTTTGAAAAGTATCTCAGTAAAGAAGAGCTAAAAGAGTTTGTAATTTTTGCAAAAAAGTTTTATGTTTATGCTTCAAAATATAATTTGCTTCTCAGTGAAGAAGCAAAGCTTGAGGCTATAAAGTTCAATGCAAAAATTAGCAAAGAGTTTAGAACAAAATATTCTATCGGTGATGAAACATCTGGGTTTAGCTCAAGAAGTATTACTATGCTTTACAGGATCGCTATTATTTTTCATATCACAGAAAATTGTGAAGCGGAATCTCTTGAGAATATTGAAGCACTGCTTGATAAAACGTTTAGTTTTGATAGAGAGATGATTTTGCTATCCAAAGAGACGATGTTAAGTGCGATTGACTTTTTTGACTATGTAAAAAAAGAACATACATTTAAAATTTTGGATGTTGCAAACCAAAACAGCAGAAAATCAGCTTCTCAAAAAGTGTTAGAGTCGATTCAACGGTTGTGTGAGAAAAATAAACACTGCACTGTTCGTGAGATCACTCAATCATCAAGGATAGCTCAAAAAGATGGACTTTTACAGATACTTGATGATCTACTTTCCATTGAAAAGATAAAAAAAGAGGGTGAATTTTACACAGTTTAATTCAACACTCAACAAATGCTCAAAAGCCTTATATTTTGGCTTTTGAGTGTTGTTCTATATAATTTCAACATATTCAACAAAAGTGAATGTTGAAGAGTGTTGAAGACTCCTTTGCAACACTTTGCTCCCCTTAATTACCTGCCTAATGAAAATTGTTGAATGTTGAATACCGAGGGTAGATTTAATTCAAAAAACATTCAAGAAAGGGTATAATGTACCCTAATTTATCCATAAGGGTAGATTTTGGGTAGAAATCCACTATTTAAGAAAATTTATAAAGTTTGAAAATCCCTTGTTGTAGGGGTTTGTTAGGGAAAAATACAAGATGATTTTAATGATAGATAACTATGATAGCTTTACTTATAATATAGTTGAATATTGTAGAGAACTAGGTGCTGATTTAAAAATTATCAGAAATGATGAGATGAGCCTAGAGGAGATAGAAGCACTAAATCCACAAAAGATAATCATCTCACCTGGTCCAGCGACTCCAGATGACGCTGGTGTTACACTTGCGGTAATAGAGCATTTTAAAGATAAGGTGCCAATTCTTGGCATCTGCTTAGGACATCAAAGTATAGCTCAGGTCTTTGGTTCGAAAATTGTTCGGGCAAAAAATATGATGCATGGTAAGACTTCAACCATGAGAGTAGTAAAAGGGTGTGAAATATTTAAAAATATTCCACAAGAGTTTACAGCTACAAGATACCACTCTCTTATCGTGGATAAAAAAACGCTCTCAAAAGATATTGAGCCAACGGCATATAGTATAGATGATGACGAAATAATGGCCCTAAAAGTAAAAGATAGAGCCATATATGGAGTCCAGTTTCATCCAGAGTCCATAATGAGCGAGTATGGACATGAGATAATAGGAAACTTTTTAAAACTATGAGTTATAGAATCATCTTATTCTTAATACTAGGAATAGATGCCACAATACTCCTCTTTGAGACATCTTCTCTCTCCATCTCATATGCAGAATCTATGATTTTGTATGAGGAGTTCTCTTTTTTGAGTCTTCTTGTAAAGGCTTCTATCTACTTCTTTGGTACAAATGACTTTGCACTAAGATTTCCTATGATAATCCTACATCTACTAAGTGCAATACTACTCTATAAAATATCAAAAGAGTATGTGCAAAAGGAGAAAAATAGGCTATGGTTAGTCCTTATTTTTGTTCTCTTACCAGGTGTTGTAAGCTCAGCTATTATACTTAATAATGCAGGGCTTATTATTTTTGGACTTCTATTTTTTGTCTATATATATAAAAATTTTTCCAGAAAGTATACATATTTTCTTTTGACTCTATATCTGCTAATAGCAGGAGACTTTGTTTATCTATTTTTAGCACTTTGTATCTACGCTATCTATACAAAAGAGAGAAACTTTTTTATCTTCAATATCACTGCATTTTTTATCTCAATTTTTCTATACGGAATTGATGCAAAAGGCGCACCACAAGGGCATTTCTTAGATGCTATGGGTGTCTATTCTGCAATATTTACTCCCATAATATTTATCTACTTATTTTATATTTTATATAGAAGATATTTGACGAAAGATATAGAAATATTGTGGTTTATAGCAACCGTACCATTTCTACTCTCTCTTATTTTATCTTTTAGACAAAGGATAGAGTTAGAAGTCTTTGCCCCATATCTTATACTAGCACTTGTATTGGCTGCGCAAACATTTTATCACTCATATAGAGTTAGACTAAAGATGTTTAGAACAAATTATAAGTTAGCATTTACACTATCTCTTATATTTCTTATCTTAAACACTTTAGTAGTTTTTTTTAATAAAGAACTTTATCCCTATCTGAGCAAACCCCAAAATCACTTCGCATATAATATGCATGTGGCAAAGGAGTTGGCATCTGAACTTAAGAGCAGAGGCATAGAGTGCGTGGATACTGATTATAAGATGTCAAGCAGATTACGCTTCTATGGTGTAACTAATTGCAACGCCTATAAGTTGACACAAGTATCAAAAAATATAAAAAATAGAGATAATGTAACGATTAGTTACAAAAATAGACCTGTTTACTACGGCAATGTTACTAAAGTAAACACTAATTAAATCTATAGAGCCCAGCTAAGTAAGTAGACAAGGTATTTTAATAACATGTGATAGAATTGCACACAAATAACAAAATAGGGAGTTGCAAATGGCTCAAAAAGCGATTAGAGAATATGATGCAAAGTCGATTTTAGCAAAGCATTGGGAT
>Ga0265293_10007632_pt1 | contig 16528 bp, 12 predicted proteins | sample Munlanlewell138R_FD_192505 | JGI IMG/M metagenome (GOLD analysis project Ga0265293, IMG submission 192505) | Leachate microbial communities from a municipal landfill in Southern Ontario, Canada - Leachate well 138R | ecosystem: Engineered > Solid waste > Landfill > Unclassified | place: Canada...
CCAGTGAGAAATTGGTCACTAACAATTTCTCAACTTGCCATCTTTTTCGAAGGGAGGCTGGATAAATATTTAGAGGTGTAGCTTTATGTTACGGATTGTAGCTGACACGGAATTTTAAACGCTCTCGTAAAATAGGCTGACCATCTTTTTCTTCAATCCCAACTACGATGTATCCACCGCCAAGATTGTGAAAATCGTTTGCAAATGCACAGATTGAGTGTAAGATGTTTTCTGGATTCCATCCTTTTTTGAATTCTAATCTCTCCCATTCTACGGTTGTACCTTTGAGTAAGTCGTTTATGTTAATTGGTGGGTTCATTTTCTATTCTTCTTAAAATTTTCTGCTTGTTCAAATATATCTTCATATACTTCATCTCTTTCAACAGGAGGATACCCATATTCATCAAGGAGTATTATTATTCCAACTTTTAAAGAGTCTTTTATATCTTGTCTATTATTCCAATCTGGAAATCTTGTTTGCTCATCCACAAGCTCTTTTGTGGCTTTTGCAAGTTCTATCAACTTATCTTCAGGGTATCTAAAATCATATTTCACACACAACTGCATCAAGATATCATAAAATGCTTTTTCTTCAAAATCAATCCCTAGCTCATCTCCAGCATTAAACTCTTTTTGTACTTCCCAAATAAGATTTGTAAGCTGTTCTGCCATCTCTTCATAAACTTCACTTCTTAGAACATCATCTTCTTTTCGTTCATTATATTTTTCTACTAAAGTTTGCATTTTTTTAGAAAAATCAATTCCCTTAACTTTATTTACTTTTTTAATCTCTCCGATTGCTTTAGCTAAAAGTTGTTGCAATAGTTTGATTTTGGTATTTGGAAGTTTTATCTTATCTATCTTTGCTAAGTAATCTTCATCAAAAATATCTTGTTCACTCTCTGCTTCATCTCCAAGCTTAAATATCTCCTCAACACCATCACTTTGAAGAGCATCTTTTATCATCTCTCTTACTTTTGCATTCATCTGCTGCGTATCTGGAGCATTGCCCTTTGTTAGTTTAAATACAATAGATCTAACAGCTAAATAAAAATGGATATAGTCTCTTTCTATTTGTGTAATCTGCTCGCTTCCTGCACAAATATCATAAGCAGCTTTAAGTCTTTTTACAAATCCCATAAATCTAGTTTCAATCTCTTTTGTTTGTTGAGCAAATTCAGCCGCCATATTTAAAGTATTTAACTGCTCCAAAGCACTTCCGTGAAAATATTTACTACTATCAAACTTATGAAAAATCTTAGCAAGTAAATCAAGATGATTTCTCACGACAATCAATGACTCTGCTATATCTTCAAAGTTTTCATCATCTCCTTTGTTGTATTTGGCAAGGGCTAAATTCATTTGTTTTTTAATACCTATATAATCTACTACTAACCCTTTATTTTTCCCTTCAAATTTTCTATTTACCCTTGAGATTGTTTGAATAAGATTGTGTTGTTGTATCGGTTTATCTATGTAAATCGTATCTAAAAATGGTACATCAAACCCTGTAAGCCACATATCAACTACAATAGCTATTTTAAAGTTTGATTTTTCATTTTTAAACTGCCTATCAAGCTCTTTTCTATATTTTTTATCTCCTAGCAATGTATGAAGCTCTTTTGGGTCATCATCACTTCTAGTCATAATCATCTTTATTTTTTCAATAGGCTTAATCTCTTTTTTCTCATTTTCGCTAAGTTGTACTCCCTCATCAGCTTCTTTTATATCAAGCCAATGAGGTCTTAGTTCTACTACATTTTTATAAAATTCGTATGCTATCTCTCTTGAGCTACATACAAACATCGCTTTACCTTTTACGGTTGAGCCTTCACTTACTCTATTTTCATAGTGTTTTACAAAATCCTCTGCTAAAACTCTTAATCTATCAGGATCACCAAGTATTGCATTCATATTTGCAGTAGCTTTTTTACTCTCTTCTATTTGGTACTCATTAGCACCTAACTGCTCTGCCTCTTCATAGTACTTCTCAATCTTTTTTAACTCTTCATTTTTGAGTATTACTTTGGCTGCTCTTCCCTCATAAACGATTCTTACTGTAATCTCATCTCTTACAGATTCTGTCATCGTATAAGCATCAATAACTTTTCCAAAAACATCTAAAGTAGCATCAACAGGAGTTCCTGTAAAACCTACAAAGGTTGCATTTGGCAGTGAATCATGCAAGTACTTAGCAAAACCATAAGTTTTTTTAACACCCTTGCTTGTAACCTTTACTTTTTGGTCTAGGTTTGTTTGACTTCTATGTGCCTCATCAGATATACAAATAATATTGGTTCTATTACTTAATAGTTTTATATCTTCTGTAAATTTATGAATAGTAGTCAAAAAGACACCACCACTCTCTCTACCTTGAAGTAGTTCTCTTAAGTGTGCTCTACTTTCAACACTTAAAATTCCATTGTCCCCGATGTAGTTTTTAGCATTGGTAAACTCTTCTGAGAGTTGGTCATCTAGGTCTGTTCTATCTGTGATTAGTACTATGGTAGGATTTTCAAAATGGGTACTTTTCATCAATAGTCTTGTCAGATAAAGCATTGTAAAACTTTTTCCGCTTCCAGTAGCTCCAAAATATGTACCACCTTTTCCATCTCCGTGTGGTTTCTGTGCTTTTTTGATATTGTCATACAATCTTCTAGCCGCATAGTATTGAGGATAGCGACATACCACTTTTACCTCTTTTTTGGAACTATCAGGAATGTATATGAAGTTCTCTATTATATCTCTTAGTCTATTGTGATGCAGCATCCCTTGCACAAGGGTAAACATACTATCTATCCCATCTACATCTTTTGCAAGTCCAGCTATCCTTCTCCAAGCATAATAAAAATCATAAGGGGCAAAAAATGAGCCTGCTTTGTTATTTACTCCATCACTTATCACGCAAAATGCGTTGTATTTAAAAAGCTCTGGAATATCTCTTTTGTACCTTGTAGTAAGTTGCACATAAGCATCATGGATAGTCGCTTCTTCTCTAATGGCACTTTTAAATTCAAATACCACCAAAGGCAAGCCATTTATGTAGATGATTCCATCAGGTATTCTCTTTTGTTCCCCTAAGATTTCAAGCTGATTGACAAACCTATAAGTGTTTTTATTTTTATTTGAGTAGTCAATGAGATAGATCCAAATATCTTTTTGGCTTCTATCTTCTCTTATAAGCTCAAATCCATCACGAAGCATAGACATTATGGTTTTATTTGTTTCATACAAATCATAAGCATTTAAAGTTTTGAGTTGCATGATGATAGAGTCTATCTCACCATCGGTGATTTTCTCTTTTTTATATCTCTCTTTTAAAAAAGCTCTTAAATCATCCTCTATAAGTACTTCATCTTCACTTCTTACTAGAGTGCTACCCAACTTATGCGGATACCCCTCATCTGCTAAAACTTCGACAAACGCCTCTTCTAACTTTGCTTCTGTAAATTTCCCCATATTTAGACCTACTCTTTTTCTAAACTCTCTATAACACCCCTCATGAGTATCGGACAAAGTGGTTTTATAGTCTCTTTTAGTTGTGTGTTGATTCGTTTTCTTGTTTCTAATGTATGATAGATTTTAACGATTGCTTCTTGCACTTTTATATCTGGGATTGGTAACTTTATATTGCACATGTCATCCCAATTAAATGTTTCTCTAGCACTTCCCCAAGAGTGAAATCTTGCATATCTATCAAATTCTTTTCTTTTAAACCATAAATAGAGATATTCAGGAAGCAAAATATTTTTATCTATAACATCAAAAACCGTGTAAATTGCAGACACAATACAGTCATCAGCACTATTTAATGCCAATGCAATTTTATCTCCTCTGCGTGATGTATCTGCAACATAAACAAATTGACCATTTTTCACGACTTTATAATTTGAGCAATTTACTCCGTTTATATTCGCTTTGGATGTTATTAAAATTTTATCAGTCGATACACCTTGGAGAAGATCAATTTTTAAATCATTATTTCTTTTATCTGATTCTTTAATATAATCACCTAATTTTTTATGCTCTTCTTTTTGTATTAGATTTTCAATATATCCATCACAAATCAACTGCAAATCATCAAGTGATTGTTCATAAGTTCTTTGATTGTTTAAAAGTCCTTGATAAATCGCTACATACTTTTTTTGTTCATCTATTGATGGTATTGGTATTTCAATTTCACACAATCTTTCATAATCAAGACTCGCTCTAACACTGCTGTCACTAATAAACCAACCATATCGATCTGTTTCAGGTCTATGAAACCACATCATTAGATACTCTGCCAAAAGTTCTTCTTCGTTAGTTTCAATAACCAAATAAGCTGGTGAAATAATTGCAGGTTCTTCAAATGTATATAAAACTAATCGCACAACTTCATCTCGACCAACTTGCATAGCACTATATGCAAATTGCCCTTTTTTTATTACTTTATAGTTTGATAAATCTGTACCTGAAACATTTGCAACTGATGGCATAAAATTTTTAGTAATATTAATACCTAAGAGATTTGTAACCGATAAATCGTAATTTCTATTATCAACAATCTTAAGATATTGACCAATAGTCTTAAAGCTCATAACCAAGTACCTTAAAAGCCTCTATCAGTTCTTGTTGAGACTCCTTTTCCTCTTTGATAAGTGTTTTAAATTCACTTTGGATCCGTTTCATCTCTTTATCAAAGTCTATGTTGCTATCTGCATCTACAAACTCGATGTATTTACTAGGAACTAAAGAAAAATCATTGCTCTTCACCTCTTCAAAATCTGCACTGTAACAAAACTCAGGGATGTTTTTATAGGTGTCTTTAAAATCCACTTGTTGCCAATTATGATAGTTTTGTGCAACTTTTGCGATATCTTCATCGGTTAGTTCGACAAATTTTTTCTCATACTCGCTTCCCCATCTTCTTAAATCCATAAACAAAATCTCTTTTTCTCTATCTCTATAATTTTTCACTACATCATTAACTTTTAGAATTCTTTGCTTTTTGTTTTTGTTGAGTATCCATAAAGTAACGCTAATATCAGTCGTATAAAATGTATTTCTGGGAATGATCACAATAGCTTCAACAAGATTGTTTTCTATGAGTTTTTTTCTGATTTTATACTCTTCACCACCACCACTTAACGCACCATTTGCAAGGATAAATCCAGCTACTCCATTATCAGATAACTTTGATACCATATTGAGTATCCATGCATAGTTGGCATTTGATTTTGGAGGCACATCGTATCCAGCCCATCTTGGATCATCTTTGAGTTCATCTTCTCCTCTCCAATCTTTTTGGTTAAAAGGAGGATTTGCCATAATATAATCAGCTTTTAAATCTTTGTGTTGGTCGTCTGCAAATGTATCTGCTTCTTTATTTCCAAAGTTTGCAGATATTCCCCTAATAGCAAGGTTCATTTTTGCTAGTTTATAGGTGGTCTTTGTATATTCTTGCCCATAGATTGAGACCTCTTTTTTGTTACCATGGTGAGCTTCTATAAACTTCATAGACTGTACAAACATGCCACCAGCACCACAAGCAGGGTCATAAATGATACCTTTGTATGGTTCTATCATCTCAGCTATGAGATTTACGATAGTTTTAGGCGTATAAAATTCCCCTTTACCTTTTCCCTCTTTGATGGCAAACTTTTTTAAGAAGTACTCATATACTTTTCCTACAATATCTTGCTTTTTGTCTTTTAAAGTGTCTATTTCGTTTATCTTGTCAATGAGAGATTTTAGTTTTGTTTTATCAAGTCCAAGTCTTGAAAAATAGTTATCAGGCAATGCCCCTTTTAAAGCTTTGTTATCTTTTTCAATAGTGTGTAGTGCCGTATCAATCTTTAAAGCGATATCATTTTGAGCTGCGTTTTTAGCGATATATGACCATCTTGAAATCTCTTCAAGGAAAAAAACATTTTTCATACTATAAAAAGCAGGATTTTCAATATACTTTTCTTGCCCCTCTTTGATAAGCTCTTTTTTTCTCTCTTCAAACTTATCACTCGCAAACTTTAAAAATATAAGCCCTAAGACCACATGCTTATATTCAGATGGTTCGATTGAACCTCTTAATTTGTCACACGCTTGCCATAGTGTCTCTTCGATACTTTTGTTGTTTGCTTCTGTTTTCACTTTTGCCATAAGTTCCCTTTTAAAATCACAATTTATGTATATTTCTAATATAAAATTTTATCATTTCTAATTTACCTAACTTCATAACTCAAACCTTTTGAAGTAAGTCTCAAGGTTGTTTTTCACCTCAATTTTTAGCTCATCTGGAGTGATTACTCCAATATGTGGGATATACCTTTGTATAGTAGGAATTATCTCCATTAAGTCTGTTATGATGATTTCAAGTTCAAGTGAGCCATCATCATATTTTTTGATCACTCTTTGAGTAGGATTAAGTGGTTTTCGTGAAAAATACCTTGAAACTGTTGCATCTATAAATAGTTCTACAGTTATTGGTTCATTTTCAGGTTTATAATAAGCTGTAATAGCATTATCGAAAGTTTTTACTATCTCTTTATCAAATTTATAGTTTGCATTTAGGACTTCTATTTTTTTGATTGTATTTAGATGAAATGTTTTTATCTTTTTATCATTTGGTTCAAAAACTATTAAATACCAATATCCTTCAAGATTTAAAATTTTAAGAGGATATACTTCTCTATCTTTTTTGTTGTAAGTACATTGGATGATACTTCTTGATTCAATAGCATTTTTAATTTGGATAATTTCATCTTTGAAGTTATCGATTTGTTCTACTGATGATTTTTGATAAAGTCTATTTGATAGCTCATCTTCAAACTTCTCAAATAAAACATCAACTTTGATAGATAAATCTTCATCACTGTATTTGTCTTTTGATTTGTTTTTTAGTATTGAAATAACAGCTAATTCATCTGCACTGAAAAGTGTTTTTGTAAGAAAGTTGTTTTTGGCTTTATATGTTTTTGAAGAGTAATCATAAAATATTTTACCATCGCTAAATAATGGTAAAAGATACTCTTTAAAATCTGTTTGAATGATTTTTTTTGTAACACCAAATTTTTCTACAAGCTCTGGTGTCGATAAATCATAGCCTTTACTTAACAGTACTAAAGTTGAGGATAATCGGTTAATTCTGTTATTATATTCCATGTTAATATTATAGTGGAATATAAATAACGAATTACTTAGATAGGTAATTTATTTTATAGTTTTTTTTATAACTTTTAAAATATTGACCATCGCCAAAGTATCAAGTTTACAATACTCTAGTAAAGCCTTTCTACAAGCCATTTTCTCTTCATCAGATAGATTACTCATATTTGCATATGCATTCATAGCTTCTCCACCATTATGGATTAAATTCAAATCTTTATAGGCTTTTTCCATTTCAGGTACTAAAGCAGGTAAAACATACTTAATAGAATAGCTTCCTTGCATTGAAGGTGTTACATACCACTTCTTTTGAAATGGAACCATCAAATCTTGCATATTATCGTGTATGCTCATTAGATCATAGGTAAACTCTCCATAGAGATTAGCCAACTTTCTAATTACACCTTTTTCAAAACTCATGTTATATGCCAACACAGTTGCATCTGAAGGTATATTTTTTACTAAGCTTTTTGAGAGTTTATATCGTGGATCAACTCCATCATCAGCTAAAAACTCTTTATGCTCTAAACTTCCATCTTCATACTCAATATGCAATGAATACTGAAAAGGAATCTGCTCATAAGGGGACAATCCTTTAAACTCAGGAATTGCTTGTTGAAATGTTTCAAAGTCTAAGTGATAAATTGGATATCTTAAATTTTTTAGAAACTCTTTGATTGATGTTTTATCTATATAAATTTGTTTTGATTTGTAGTTATCAACTGCTGCTTTTTGATTAACTGTCATCTCAAAATTATCAGGAATATCATCAACATCAACTATCCCTTGAGAGTAAAGCTCTATTTGTTTTTTACTTCCAAGATTAAAAATATTGAAAATTGAATACTCGGGTATTTCTCTTTGAAACTTCCAACAATAATCAAGTGCTGAACACTCATAAGGGTTTTTACAATGTTTTCCAATATCGATACTTGGTTCAGTTTCTCTATCGGCTAAATAAGTTTGGAATATCTGTAGATTTGTTGGAACTGCTTCTTCAAGTGATATTATGATTTGGCTTACATCTTCAACAACAAATAGCTCTTTTATATCAAGTTCATCACCTCTTACATAGTTACTATTAAGATAAACTACATTGGCACTTTTTATTTTGTAACCAAGATTTTGTAAAGTGTAATATTGGATAGATACATCATGAAGATAAATATCTTTTAAAGAAGTGGAACTTTTAACTTCATAGATTGAAATACCATTACTATCAATTTCAAAAATATCTACAATAACAAGAGTATTTTCAAAACTAAAAGCAGCTTCATATATAACTGTTACACCACTATCTAAAAGCTTTTTAGTCTCTTTTACCATCTGCTCAAGATTTGGATTAAAATCTACTTTTACTCCATTTGGCAATAAATCACAAGCAAGTTCTCCAACAGTATGACCTATTTTAAATCTAGTCTCTGCTGATTCATCAGTAGGAGCTAATACTTCTGATTTATATTTTTTAAGCCACAGAGCTTTTGAACATTGGATGCCGGTTGTGTAGAGGGATTTAGAGAGAGTCATTATCGATTCTCTTCTTTATCTAAGTTTGTCCAGATTTCATCAAATAATTCTTCGTTTTCAATATATTCATTTTTAGAAACTTGCCCCATATTATCTAAAAAAAATTTTCTTTTAGATACAAATCTACCATATAGTTTTTCTTTATGAACCCACATTTGAACTAATTTATCAGATTTATGATTATAGTCAATGAATAAAATACTATCAATATTTTGTGCGATATGATAAACCCATTGTCTTTTTCTCTTCCAGATAACAGGATAATTTACTCCATCTTTATTTTGAAAATCTAAATCTAATGTTTTTTTCCAATATGCTCTCGCATCTACTATCCAAATTACTCGTCTATTAGTATTTTCATTATAAAACCTAATTCTTTCTCTAACTTCTCGAATATCAATAGGACTATGCTGTAATTCAATTACAACTTCATTGTTTCCTACAATATCAGCACGATGTTCATTGTTCTCACCAAAAATTACTTCACAATATTCATCTTGTATAGGTGTCTTCCATGCTGCATGCCAAGGAGTTTCATTTTCATAACCAGGTGGAAATTCTGGTGCTCCACCTACATAAGACCAATATTGTCTTAATTCTCCAACATTAGCTCTTACTTCATTACCCATAAAAGGGCAATGACCTATAGCTCCAGAACCAGCTATCTCAGCTCTCACTTTCTGTCCGTTATATAGTGCTCGTCTCAATATATTTTTCCAACCTTATTCTATTCTTTCATATGGATAAATATTTTTAAAATTTCGATGCAAATAAGAACCAACAGATGGAGCATTTTTTAAACCTTCAAACTCATGTTCTGGCACACCTTTGTAAGCATATAAGCTACCATTTAAGAATCTTACACAAACTGTTTGTGTATTTTGATCATAACCTACACTTTGAATATTTGATGAACTAACATCTTCCATATTTTCACACATTTTTTCTCCTTAATTTTAATTAAAATTTTGAGTTCGCCATGAACTAACAGTTTTACTATATTCCTCTATTTCAGGGTTATCCAACATCCATTGTTCTGTCACTTTTGGATCTGAACTTTTTGGTGCATTTGAGGTTTTATAAAACTTTACTCGTGAAGGAATCTTAACTGCCTCTCCAGAAATGAGTCCTTCACCAGTACGAAGACTAGGTAATAAATCAACCATGGTTTGTAACTCGTCTTGAACGGCTGAACGTACATGACTACGATCTTTTGAATTATTCATTCTTAACGCTATTAAAGTACCACACTGACTTAAAACTGTTTCATCCAATTCAGATGGTCTTTGGGTAATGAGTAAAAGTCCCGCACCGTATTTTCTACCTTCTTTAGCTATTGTTTGAACTGTTCTTGAAGCAATAGAATTTTCTCCAGCTTTTAAATAGTTATGTGCCTCTTCAAGCACAATTAATAAAGGCTGATTTTTGCCTCCAGCTTTAGTATTTTGTCCCCAAAATAATGTATCGTAAACAATTTTCAGTAGTGTTCCAGAGATCGATACCATAATATCACTTGGAATACCTGATAAATCTAAAATCGTAATTGGTTTATCACTTCCTAACCAGTTAAATAAAAGTTCATCTAAATCCTGATTGACTTTACCAGTTAAATCAGGTTCCCAGTTTCCTGGCTGAAATAAGAATTTATAACGACTATCTTTTAATTTAATCCTAATACCATCTAAAAAACTTAAAAGCCCTTTTGCTTTATTATTAAGATAAGGTTCTCCTCCTCCTGGACTTGCAGGTTTATATTCTGATGAATGTAATGTTTCGGCATTACCAGTTGTTATTAAACATTCAGTTATTCGATCTTTTTCAAAAGTTTTTCTTTCAAAATCATCCAGATCAAACCATAATTTCTTGATACTAAATGGGATCGGACTATCAGCAGTAATCATTTCAGGTTCAACATCAATACTATTTGTAGCTAAGCTTTCAACCTTTTTTTCAACAATCTTTTCTCTAATATATTCTCGCTGAGGGTCTGACAAACTACCAGGAAAAATATTTATAAGTTCATTGAATGGGAGAGCCCAATATGGTATTAATAGTTTATTGTCTGAGGAAGAATTAATTTGATAAACTTTACTTTTATCTTTAATTACTTCACTATATTCTCCATGTGGGTCAATAACTAAAATCCTAGAACTATTAAAGTCTCTTTTTGCGATAGACTCTAAAAGCACTGAAACTGTATTTGATTTTCCACTACCAGTTGAGCCAACAATGGCACAGTGTCGCGAAATTAACTTATTTAAATCAAGTTTCGCTACCAAACTTTCAGATACACTGATATTTCCTACTGTTATTGAATCATCATCTTTTAGCCCACCATAAACTATATCTAAATCATTAATCGTAACTAAATGTACTTTGTCATCAGTTGCAGGATATTGAGTAATGCCTCGTTCAAATTTTTGTCCAATCTGTTCTCCTACAAGGACAAGACTAAGCCACTGTGTATTTTTAGCATGTTCGTAATCACTTACATATGTTTCTCTTAATGACTCTGGAACTGCATTAGACCCTATCTGTGTAACAATTCCATATAAATTTGCATATCCTAAAGGAATTTTCAAAAAAGAACCAATTTGTCCAACTCTATATACAACCCCATTTATAATTGGCATATGAGACTTAATATTATCAAATAATCGTATTGATATTACATTTCCATTAATACTATCAATTTCACCTATGGCAGTCTGATTATCAATCATTATTTAGCCTTTTTTGACTTCATTTTGAAGCATAAATGAATTTAAAAACTGAACTAATTTAACAAAGTTTGGTAGCATAAATTCTCCTAAGCCACTCCACTGTTCAGTACCTTGGTCATGTTTTCCGATCTCTTTTGTATCATCAAAATATTCATCAAAATATAGATTGAGTTGGATAGTATCATCTTTATCAGGTTGACTTTTCAATTGCCATCTTCCGTATTGTCCACCAATGATAGCTGAATTCATACCATAGACTGAAATTTTACTATTCAATGATGCAACCTTATAAAGTGGATGTTTTTCTGTTAAAGAAAACTTATATTTACTATCTTCAGTACACCAATACTTATCAAACAACATAAATATGACATGGGAAGTTGAACCAGAATTAAGGGCAGATTCTATTCTTGCATTAATATGTTCATCACCAAAAGAGTATCCAGCAACAATTAAAATTGAATCATCTGTTTTCAAAAAATTTGATAATCTATCCATAAGACTTTCATAAGGTTGTTTTTTTGAATCCTTATATTTAAGTACTGATGGATAAATTAAAATATCACTACCATTACTATTTGTACGAATTATCTTTTTTGAACTCTCATCAATTTGCCAACCAAGTGAACCATGAATTTTCCATAATTTAGTTTGTTTTGGTAGAAAGTTCATCTCCTCTATTGAGCTAGAATTAAAAAATGGTTTAAAACTACCCGTAAAACCATCATAGTATGGGACATTGTTATATTCTAAACCAAGTTCAAATAAATAATCATAATTTGTCGTGAATATTTCAACTGGATATTTTCTTTGCACTTGCCCTACCCATTTTGCGAAATCTGTTTGAACCATTTGAATTGCTTTTTCCTCACTAAAATCTGTATGAACACTGATTTTTTCTCTTATCTTGTCTTTAAAACTTTGTATAAGATCTAAAAAACCATTATATTCTAAACCATTAAGTGTCCCTTTACCAATTATTTCTCTTTTCTGTTCAAGGTTTGTTAGAATAGTTTCAATATTAAACTTTTCGCCAAGTTCTTCATTTATCTCGTTAAAAAGTATTTTATACTCTTCTTTGATATCACTTAAAATATCAACTACATTATTTGTAAGAGGACCAATTGCTGGAACTGTTAAAGACTTGCCTTTTACTTTTTCCGCCATTGATGTACCTGCACCAAATAAGAAACCTATCCTTTTTTTGTCTGAAATTAAAAGCTGTTGAAGACCTCTAATATATTCTGATGGATCATGTGTCATTTTATTATTCCCTCCTAAATTTCTACAACTCTCTCAAACATCTCTTTTATCTCCATCTCGTGAGATATCAAAAATATCTGTCTGTATTGCTCTTTGATAGTATGAAATGCCTCTAAGATTTCCATCCTTCTACTTTCATCTTGACTACCAAATACTTCATCGAATGCTAAAAATCCTATATTTACAGCACCACTTAATTCGCCTAGTGTTTTTGAAATAGCTATTCTTAGAACCAAATTAGCAAGATCCACTTCTCCCCCTGAAAATCTATCTATTGGAAACTTTTGCCCCTCATCGTAGATATAAAAATCAAAGTCATTATCTACTTCAATATGTTGGTATTTTCCTTTAGTGATTTGTGAATACATTGTTGAAGCTATCTGAGATATTCTAGGAGCTACTTTTGAATTGAGTTTTGTTTTAAACTCACTAAGTGATATTTTTATCTTCTCATAATCACTTAAATCTTGTTGTTTTGTGGCTAGTTTTGCTTGATGAGTTTTATTTGTATCAAGTGCAGCTTGAAGTGTTTTTATCTCTCCATCGATTGAAGCGATTTGTACTTTAAAATCATTGATAATAGTTGCTAACTCATCTTTTTGCTTTTGTAAAAGTGTAAATTCATCAAGTTTTGCTTTATGATTCGTTTCATCATATACAACTGCTTTAATTTCAATTTCTTTATTTGAAAATACTGTTAAATTTTGCTCAATAGCTTTTTTAATCTCATCTAACTCTTTTTGAAGTACTGGAACTCTTTGGATGAGTGTTTGAAGTTTTTTGTACTCATCATATTTTGGTTTTAGAGTTTGCTCTTTTATACTCAAGTCTTGATGCAGTTTTTCGTCATAAGAGTAACATGAGAGTTCTTCAAGCTCTTTTTTGTTTTGGATACCTTTTGTTTCTACCTCTTTAAAATAGTTATTTGCCTTGAGTAGGTCTTTTTGTTTTGTTTCAATAATTGTGATTTGTTTATTTAACTCCAGAAGCTGTTTGTCTAGTTCCTCTTTTTGGTTATCCAAAGTTGCTTTTGAACTTTCAACTTTTGACAACTCAAGAGTTTGCTTATCGATTTTTTCTTTTTGAATACCCTCTATGGTACTTGATAAATTTGCTATTACTCTTTCATACTCTTCTAAAAGTGGTCGTGTACAAGTTGGACAGTTTGAACCTTTGCCAATATCTTGAATTTGAACAATCTGAGCTTTTGTGATGTCGATAAGTTTTTGCTCACCTGATATTGATGAACTGATAATTTTTATCTGATTTTCTATCTCTTTAATACTAATTTGAAGTTTATCTACTTCACTTTTAATTTGCTGTTGTTTTAATTGCAGATTTGCATAATCTTTTACTTCAAGTTCTAGTGTTGCGATATCATTTTTAGCTTTTGTATATTGTTCTCTAAGTTGTATCTGCTCTTTGTTTAACCCATCTTTTTTAAGTTGTATCTCTTTGAGTTGTTGTTGCTCTTTTAATTTTACTTGCAACTGTTCAAACTCAATTTTTACAGGCTCTAATACAACTTGCTCTTTTTGTTTTTGCTGTAACTCTAATAGCTCAGATGAAAGTTTTGTTTGCTGCTGTTTATTAGATTCTAAAGTGTTTTTAATAAGTTCTAGTTCACTTAGCAACTTTGTTTTATGCTCTTTTGTCTTTTGTAAAAGATCTAACTCTTTTTTAGCCTCTATTTCTTTTAATTTTTGAGTTTCTAACTCTTTTGATTTTGTTGTTAAGGATGCATTTATTTGTGTCTTATTTTCATTATGGGCTTTTATTGCACTCTCTTTAACAACAATCTCATCACTACTTAGTAATACCTCTCTAAAAGCATCTATCTCTCTTTTAAGGCTTCTACTTTTTTCAATTAGCATAGTCTCAATAGCATCAATTTTCTCTAATCCTAGAAGTTTTCGTATCATCTTCTTTCTGTCTTCAGGCTTTAGGTTACTAAGGCTTGTAAGTTCTTTTTGAGAAGCAAAAAGGGTATGCATAAAAGCATCTTTACTCATCTTTACAAGTTTTACTATAGAGTTTGTTACTTCTTTTGCACCTGTTGTGATAAGCTCTTCATTTTTATAAAATTTTGCATTAGCTGATAGTGCCTTACCTCTAAATTCTCTCACAACTTTGTAAGTAAGTCCATCAAATTCAAATTCTAAAGAGACACTCACAGGCTCTTTTTCACTCACACTTGAATTTCGTATAAGGTCCTTTGAACCTTTGTTTTTGAGTTCACCATAGAGTGCAAATAAAATAGCTTCAAAAATTGTGGATTTTCCACTTCCATTTTTACCTATGATTCCAACTAAGCCTTCATCAAATTTGAAACTCTTTTCAGTATATTTTTTGAAATTTAATAAATCAAGACTATTCAGTATCACTGTACACCTCTTCGTAAGTACTAAATAACTCTTGCACCTTTATTTTTAATCTATCAAATTCTTCAGATTTGCTATCTTCTTTGATATGTTCTATAAAGTAATCTTCAAGTGAAAGTGATTCTATATCATCAATTGTTTTAGCATCACTTGATGTTTTAAACTCTCTTTTGACATTTACATACATCGCATCTTCAAAAACTTTTTTGATATCAGCGGTATTTATATCGATTGATTGCATAGTAGTTAAATTAATAAGTTTTACTTCACAGATAGTATCTTTGATATTTGATAAATCTAGTGCTTCAATAGATGCTTCTAAGTTCTCACAATCAATTTGAAACTCTAAAATTGGTCTGATTTTAATCTCTTTGTATTGAATAGTTAATGTATCTTCAAGTCTAATAAGTGCAAACCCTTTTGAATTTCGTTTGTTATTAAGACTAGTTCGCTCTGTACTTCCACTGTAGTAAACATTTTCATGCTTACCAACTTTTCCAAAACCATGCCAATGTCCAAGAGCTACATAATCCATTTTAGAAAAAATATACTCTTTATCTGTTGGATAGACCCACTCTCCAAACTCCTGCATCAAATACCATGCCCCAACACTACAATGCATCATCATGATATTTTTTTTACTATCAACAATTCCTTCTTCACAAAGCTCTATTTGAGAAAGTGCTTTTGTGTCATCGTTCATATGCGGAAGACAATGAAAGACGATATCTTCAAACTCTACTTTTTTATATTGCTGATCATAAGAGACATAGATATTTTCAAAGTTTTCAAATATTTTTAAAATGGGACTACTAAGATTAGTTCGTGGAGTTGAGTGATTTCCTGCAATGAGAATAAATGGAATATTTAAAGAGTTGATTATTTTAAACTGCTCCAGAGCAAAAGTAATTGCACGATTGCTTGGACTTGTTCTATGAAACAAATCCCCTGTATGGATAATATAGTCAGGTTTTATCTCTTTTATTTGCTCTACAACTTGAGAAAAAGCATCATAAAAATCAGCTTCTCTTTGGTTTATATTTTCTTCGTTGATGACATCTAAATCATTAAACCCTAAATGGGTATCACTAAAGTGTACTATTCTCATTAAACTATGCCTACTTTTTATTAAATGTGTGATTTCTACATCACTAATTCTACAATAAGTAAATCACATAGTTTAGTGACTTACATTACAAAGCTAAAATAGTTTGCAATTTATACCTTTAAAAATTTCATTTGAAAGATGATATTGTTATGTTAAAAAATTAATCTATTTTACTGAAAATAGACTAAGTATAAGTTGTATTAAAACAGAATTCTAAACATTTTTGCAAAAATAAAAGTTTTAAGCTCGCAAGAATAGGGAGTGTTAGAAATTTCGTGTCAGTTTGATAAAATACTATTAAGGACTGACAATGAACGAAGAAGTAGATTTTGATTTTGATGAAATCTTAGAGGAATTTAGAAATGGTAAAAAGCTTACAGGTA
>Ga0265293_10007633_pt1 | contig 16527 bp, 12 predicted proteins | sample Munlanlewell138R_FD_192505 | JGI IMG/M metagenome (GOLD analysis project Ga0265293, IMG submission 192505) | Leachate microbial communities from a municipal landfill in Southern Ontario, Canada - Leachate well 138R | ecosystem: Engineered > Solid waste > Landfill > Unclassified | place: Canada...
GGAGGATATGTGGCAGGCAACCACTGCAGCCATTAAAGGTGTGTTGGCGAAATTCGATGTGACCGGAGAGTCGATTCTAGGAATAGGCCTCTCTGGCCAGATGCACAGCTCGGTCTTTCTAGATGAACAATGCGAAGTGATCAGACCGGCGATACTCTGGAATGATGTGCGCACAAGTGCTGAATGCCGTTATATCGAGGAGAAAGTGGGCCGCCAGGTCCTCCTTGAGGAAGTGTGCAATCCTGTTTTAGAAGGATTCACCCTGCCCAAGCTCGTCTGGCTTAGAAATCATGAGCCAGAAAACTTCGCCAAAGTTCGCTACTTGGTGCTCCCGAAGGACTATGTGCGCTACCGTCTAACTGGTAATCTGCAGATGGAAGTATCCGATGCTGCGGGCATGGTCATGATGAATGTACGCCAGCAAGTCTGGTCCGAACCAGTTCTTGGGGCTCTTGATCTGTCTAGTGAGATTTTACCTCCCATCGTCCAATCGGGAGAAGTTGTAGGGACGATCCGCTCCGATGTGGCAGAGGCCACAGGACTAAAGGAAGGCACCCCAGTCGTGGGTGGTGGAGCGGACAATGCTTGCGGAGCCATAGGCTCTGGTGTTGTTAAGCCCGGACGGGGTATGGTCAGTCTAGGGACAAGTGGCGTGCTCCTTGCCCATTTGGCAGAGCCCAAGCTTATAACCCATGGTACTGTCCATATGTTTAACAGTTGTATACCGAACCAGTTCTACATGATGGGCGTCGTGCTCTCTGCGGGATTATCCTTGAGTTGGGTGCGCAAGCAGCTCGGTCTGGAATCCGAGTCCTATGATGAGCTAACCAAACGGGCTGCAGCGGTGCCGCCAGGCAGCAGGGGCTTGGTCTATCTACCTTACTTGACCGGTGAACGGACCCCCCACGGTGACGCTAATGCTAGGGGAACCTTTGTAGGGCTCAGTGCGACCCATGGTCCTGATGAGATCATCCGCTCAGTGCTAGAAGGCATTGCCTTTGCCCTTTGCGACTCGGTAGAACTCCTTCGTTCTGCAGGATGGGAAGGAACAGCCCTCCGTGCCTTAGGTGGCGGCGCTAAGTCGGACCTTTGGAAGGAGATTATCGCCAGTGCCACAGGTCTGTCCCTAGAGGAAATCAATGTGGATGAAGGTCCTGGTTTAGGTGCAGCGATTCTAGCTGGGGTAGGAGCCGGTGTCTACAAGGATATCGGAGAGGCTTCCGACTCGATCATTTCCGTAACTCGAGTGGTAGAACCTAATCTAGCATGGCGTGAAACCTATCAGGAACTCTATGGAGTGTATAAGGATCTCTATCCTGCTTTAAAAGGTTCCTTTGATCGCTTGGTTGCCTTCTCGTAGGAATTTGAATGGAAAAGCGTTAGTACTCTGCTGAGCACTAACGCTTTTTTGTGTTCGATTTAGTGTTCCTTACTTCTCACCCAGGTGTGGGTAACGATAGTCGTGGGGAGGCAGTAAGTTTTCCTTAATGGTGCGCTGGGAAACCCATCTTTGCAGGTTAATGAGGCTACCTGCCTTGTCATTTGTACCAGAGGCTCTAGCTCCACCAAAGGGTTGTTGGCCAACTACGGCGCCGGTTGGTTTATCGTTCACGTAGAAGTTACCAGCGGCTTCCCTCAGGGCGTCAGCTAAGAATACGATATCTCTGCGATCTCTGGCGAAGATGGAACCGGTAAGACCATAGGGAGATGTTGTGTTACATAGTTCCAGAGCTTCGTTGAGATCTTCGTCTGCATAGACGTAGACGGTCAATACTGGACCAAAGATCTCTTCTTCCATCAGCTTAAACTTAGGATTGGTGGTTTCAACGATGGTAGGCTGGATAAAGTAACCGACGCTATCATCATAATCTCCACCGACTAGGATCGTTGCCTCACTGGAGTTCCTTGCATAGTCGATATAGGATTTGATACTGTTAAAGGCTTTTTGATCAATTACTGCACCCATGAAGTTAGTGAAATCGGAGACATCGCCAACTTTAAGCTCTTTGGTCATCTCTACGATGCGTTCTTTCACCTCAGGCCAAATGCTTCTGGGGATATACGCTCTAGAAGCTGCAGAACATTTCTGACCTTGGTATTCAAAGGCGCCACGTACTAGGGCTACACTCAAGGCGTCGATGTCGGCGCTCGCATGGGCAAAGACGAAGTCCTTACCACCGGTTTCGCCCACGATCCGTGGGTAGGTATAGTAGTCTTGGATATTAGCACCGATGGTTTTCCACATACTCTGGAAGACCGGGGTGCTTCCGGTAAAGTGAAGACCTGCAAAAGCGGGATGGTTCAGGACGGGATCGCCCACTGTACCGCCTGAGCCTGGAACAAAGTTGATGACTCCAGGTGGTAAACCAGCTTGCTCAAGGATCTTCAGGATGTGGTAGGCTGGATAAACTGCGGAAGAGGCAGGCTTCCAGATTACGACATTACCCATCATGGCTGGAGCGGTTGGTAGGTTGCCGGCAATCGCTGCAAAGTTAAAGGGTGTGATGGCAAAGACGAAGCCTTCTAGTCCCCGGTGCTCGACACGGTTCCAGCTTAGGGGGCTCGATGCAGGTTGCTGGCGATAGATCTGCTCCATATAATGAATATTGAAACGCCAAAAGTCAATCAGCTCACAGGCTGAATCGATTTCCGCTTGAACAGCTGTCTTACTCATGTTCAGCATGGTGGCGGCATTCATCAGGTAACGCTTTTCATGGGCCAAAATCTCGGCAGCCTTCATAAAGATACCTGCCCTTTCCTCCCAGGGGAGGCTAGCCCATTCCTTACGAACCTTCAGTGCTCCTTCGATCGCTGCCTCTACTTCTTTGGTGCCGGCTTGGTGAAACTGACCCAAGACGTGGCCATGATTGTGGGGCATGACGCACTTGCCGACGTTGCCAGTGCGGATTTCCTCACCATTGATCACAACGGGAATATCCAGCTGCTTACCACTTAGTTCTGCCAACGCCGCCTTTAATTTCGCCTTCTCTGGGCTTCCTGGTCCATAGCCCTGAACCGGCTCATTTTGTGGAGTTGGCATTGTGAAAATTCCATTTGACATGTAATCACCTCATGATATTTTATTTCAGTAACTCATCACCGCTAAAGTCACGATAGGGAGAAAGATCAGCAAACACCTCTTCATCTTCCTGTCCTTCTGCAATGGCCAGGGCAATTAGGTCAGCAAGGCCTGGTCCAAGCATGAGCCCTTGACCGCACATCCCAATAGCGTGAAAGAACCCCTCTACCTGATTATCGAATCCGACAATGGGCTTTCCATCTGGGGTCATAGGATACAGACCACGCCAGATTCTGCGTACCTTAAGGTTTCTCAAGCGCGGGTAAAGGTTAAGCATACGGGGAATAACCATCGGCAAGAACTCCGATGTGGAGCGCCTGTCTGTTCCCATGCGTTTAGGTCTAGGTGTAATGCAAAAGACAATTTGATCTTCAGCATTCTGGTAGAAGTAGTAGTTATCAGACTGTTCGTCGGGGGCAATATCTACGAGCATAGGCAAGAAAAAGCGCTTCACAGGTTCAGTTACTCCAGCCTCATGGGAGTCAGGGTAGACCGGTAAGTCTGTGCCAACCATGAGGGAAATATCTCGGCCAAAGCCTCCTGCAGCATTGACCACATGGGAGCAGGCTATCTTGCCATGCTCAGTAATGACAGACCTTACCTTGCCCTTCTCAATCTCAAACCCCGTTACTGCCGTATTAAAGAGAAAATCAACACCTTCTCGGCAGGCTAGATGATGAAAAGCGTTAGCGAGTTTGAGGGACGATAGATGCCCGTCTTCTGGCGAAAATGTGCCGCCTAGGAGTCCTTCGGACAAAATACCTGGGCAGCGCTCCTTAACCTCCTCAGGCTCGATCCAATCGATGTTTAGACCAAAACTCTTTTGCAGAGGCAAAAGGCTCTTCAGCCCTTCCGCGATACTTTCCTTATAGGCAGGAAAGAGATAGCCGCCTTCGATATAATCCACATCCTGACCATGCTCAGGCAGTAAACGCCGGATCACATCCAAAGACGCATTGCCAACCTTAATCTTGGCCCGATCGGAGTGGGTGGCTCGAATGCCACCAATAGCTGCTTTGTTCTGTCCTTGCCCGACGGACGCCCGCTTTTCTACGACCACTACACTCAAGCCCCTCAGAGCAAGACGGTGGGCGAGGGGGAGTCCTACACTACCGGCACCAATGACTACTACATCATAGTTCTTCATTCCTGTCCACCTCCTTGATTGGCAAGGGCCTTCATGGGTACTTCAACTGTTAGGGGACGGTAGGTAGCAGCGTGAATGGCGTCACGGCTAACACCAGCCTGCATGAGCACTCGCGGTACAAGGTCCAGGCAGGTCTTTCCGCCGCAAGCTCCCATAGACACGCGGATCACTTTAAGCTGGTTCATATCAGTGACATTGTGTTCCCGGACGAAATCCTTAATCTCACCAACAGAAACGCGTTCACAACGGCAGACAATGGCATTGTCAGGCATATAGGTGAAGTCCGTTTCTGCTAAGGGTTTTGTCACTTCTTCGTCCTGAACTAAGATACCAACCGCTTGGGTGGCGAGCTCCTCTGGAACTTCAAGGGTGATTAAGTGTGTCCGATGCTTCTTATTATATCGGACCGCCTTGACAACACCCTCGCCAAGATCCAAACCTGCCACATCTCTTAGACGCACCTTGGAACCAGGTTCGTAATTGTGATCATATTCGTGGGGCAGGACCAGTTCGGCCAGGCCTTCTATCTTGGACTTACGGGCTAAGGTAATGGCGAGCCCAGGGCAGATTAAGACGCACAGCCCACAACCGACGCACTTGCCAGAGAACCTAGGAAGGTCCATGATGGTTCCGGTCCGGTCATCTAGGTGAATGGAGTCGTGGGGACAAACTGTTGTGCAGGGGTTGCAGGGTATCTCTTGGTAACAATGGATCATCGGTTCCCAGCCCTTACCCGCCAAACGATAGGAGCGTTCAAAAACCTGTCCGGGATGACTCTTTAGGATCTCGGCTTTTTCCGACCACTCCTTGGGAATTGTTACATCGTTACCGAGGAGCCTGGCCATTTCACGCCCGATAATTCGTCCACCCATCATGGCTGATGAGGCTTCGGCGATCTCATTGGCGTCGCCGGTCTTGAGAACGGGGAAGCCCCCTTCCACTCCGCTGTTGTAGAACTCATCGGCGGAGCTGAGGCCAACTGCAATTAGCACAGTGTCTACAGCAAAGGTCTTGGCTGTTTCCAAAAGGGGATTCCATTCTTCGTCAACTTGGGCAATTGTGGCCCTTTCGACTTTTCCATCTCCTTCGACCCCGACTAGAGTATGATTCAAGTAGATGGGTACTCCCATACGCATGATCTTGTCTGCATGGACTTTGTACCCAGTGACTGCAGGCTGGATGTCTAGAAGGCCCACAACATCAATGCCGGCCTGTAAGGCGTGGTAGGCACCAATTAGACCAACATTACCGCAACCGACAATCAAGACACGCTCAGAAGACTTGACTAGGTCACGGTTGACCAGGGTCTGGAAAGCGCCTGCACCAAAAACTCCAGGTAGATCGTTACCTGGAAAGATTAAAGAACGCTCCCGAGCACCCGTTGAGACAATCAGGCCGTCGAAGGAAATGTTGACGTAGCGTTCCAAACGATCTTGATATACTCCTGCTTTGCCATCACTATAGACTCCCACTACCGTCGAGCTTGTCATAATGGTAATGTTTTCTCGACTCCGGGCTTCTGCTTCGAGAATCTTGGCTATGTCAGTCCCCCGAGTACCGGCATAGCAATCAGCCATGGAACCAAAGAACTTGTGCGTCTGGAGGACCAGCTTACCGCCTAGATGGTCCTTATCGTCGACGAGGATCACGGAGAAACCCAAGTCTGCCAATTCAATGGCGCTGGTGATACCTGAGGGTCCTGCCCCCACAATTAACACTTGGCACGAGAGCTCTTGGGGGGGATTGGCAGGCCGCCAATTGTCATCGGCGGGTAATTCAGGGTGATGCACTAGAGTCTGAATCTCCATACCCTCCTTGAGGGGCGTAATACAGCTCTTTACCGGTAGGCCATCGATGATGACAGTACATTGCGCGCACTGCCCATTGGCACAAAAAAGGCCTTGTGGAGCGTCACCTACTGTATGAATCGAAAAAGTACGGATGCCGTTTGCAAATAGGGCAGAGGACACCATTTCTCCTTCTCTTCCGACAAGACGTCTACCATCAAAGCTAAATGAGACTTCCTTGTTTTCTTGAATGTCTAAGATGGGATGTTGACTAATTCGCACAGCATTACCTCCAAAAGTATCAGCGAATCTATAGATTTGTTTTTCACAATGTACATATTCTTTTAACGTCCTATTATTCCTTCTTCGTTCTCCAGCTTTACTTGATGACTTTTCTATCCAGCAAAGCCTGAAAATCTCCGCATAATGCTGGTATTTTGGTTGTGATTATCTTGACAGGTAATGACAAACTCGATATGATATACTATATAATATGAGAATGATTTTCACTGTCATGTTGAGGAGGAGCTCCATGGAGTACTTATCATTGGTTCATCTTAAGGAGGGCGACACATGTAAAGTGGCCCGAATCCAAGCAGGCAGTTCTGCTACGAGACGCCTCTATGAGATGGGATTTAATACAGGTGCCCGAATCAAAGTGTTGAAGAATGATCGGGGACCGATGATTGTTGGTTTAGGCGGTCACAAGGTGGCTCTAGGCCGAGGCTTGGCAGCTAAGATGCTAGTCGGGAGAGCATGAGTGTAACTGAGGGACAAAGGAGCAGAATTCAATGGCGAAGACGATTGCTTTAGTGGGAAACCCTAATAGCGGAAAAACCACCGTTTTTAATGCACTCACCGGTGCAAACCAGCATGTAGGTAATTGGCCTGGAGTGACGGTGGAGCGCAAGGAAGGGCAAACTCACCATAACAACCAGACCTATCGGGTGGTAGACTTGCCTGGAACCTACAGTTTAGGCGCCTTTTCCGAAGACGAGGTCGTGGCGAGGGAGTTTATTCTTACAGGTAATCCCGATGTGGTCATCAACGTCGTTGATGCTACGAATATAGAACGCAACTTGTACCTGACTACCCAACTTTTAGAGATGGGGACCAAGGTTGTCATAGCCTTAAATATGGTGGACGAAGCTGAGGCAAGAGAAATCCATGTGGATGAAAAGGCCCTAGCTCAAGCCTTGGGTGTACCCGTTGTTAGGACGGTGGCCAGTAGGCGTAAGGGTCTGGACGAACTGATGGCAGCTGCGGCCGCCACGATTCATGCTCCCATGAATGGACATGTGGAGCTTAGTTATGGCAAAGCAATCGATGCAAAGGTCGCAAGGCTCCGGGCCTTTTTGGCCAAGGGAGATTTTCCGTATCCCCAGGGGTGGCTCGCGGTGAAGCTTCTCGAGGGAGACGAATATGTTCGCCAAATGGTCTCGGAGAGCTCTGCTTTGTTTGAACTAAAGACCTTTAGGCAATTTTGGGATGAGACGGTCATTCACGCAGGCGATCTCCAATTGGACATCGTCGATGGCCGTTATAAGTTCGTGGGTGAAGTCACAAAACATGCTGTACGCAGGCCAGAGGTGGAGGTGGAGACCTTCACCGACAAGCTGGATCGAGTGTTAACCCATAGGTATTGGGGTATGCCCATTTTCGCGGGTATTATGCTTATTGTCTTCCAACTGACCTTTGCCATTGGCCAGGACTTTCTGGGTGAGTGGATGGTAGTAGGAATGGACTATGTAGGCGAGGGACTGGATAGGCTTCTCGTAACCTTAAATGCCCCAGGCTGGCTCCTTGACTTTGCTTCGAACGGAGTTGTGGCCGGTGTAGGTGCAGTTGTCGAATTCGTCCCCCTGATTGTTATTTTGTACATGCTGATGGGGATCCTAGAAGATAGCGGCTATATGGCTCGGGCAGCCTACGTGATGGATAACACGATGCGAGCTGTGGGTCTGCAGGGCAAGACCTTCATTTCGATGATTGTCGGTTTTGGCTGCAATGTTCCTGGGGTGATGGCAACCCGTACGTTGGAAAACAGAAAGGATCGCATGATTGCTATTTTGATTAATCCTTTTATGTCATGTGGTGCCAAAATTCCAATCTACTTGGTATTTATCGCAGCGTTCTTCCCCACACATGGGGGTATCGTGCTCTTCTCTGCCTATGCTCTGGGAATTCTCGTTGCTTTTCTAGTGGCAAAAATCTTTAGTAAGACCTTGTTTAAGGGGGAAGTATCCCATTTTATCATGGAGTTGCCACCGTATCGCACACCGACCTTAACCAATGTACTTCGCAATATGTGGGATAATGTCTCAGGCTTCCTAGCTCGGGCCGGTACTACGATTTTTGCTGTTGTAAGTCTACTGTGGGTACTTGCTGTCCTTCCTACTGGTGCAGAACCCTATGGTCCAGCTAGCATCTTGGGTAGCATTGGTCAGTTCATCGCACCGATTTTCACTCCCGCAGGTTTCGGGAACTGGCAGGCAGCCGTCGGCTTGTTTTCTGGAATCGCCGCCAAGGAGGCTGTGGTAGCAACCCTGGGTATGGTTTATGCAGGTGTAGAAGAGGGAGCCGCACTTGTGACGGCAATTCAGGGAGCATTTACACCTCTGTCTGCAGTTTCTTTTATGGTTATGACCCTATTGTACACGCCTTGTGCAGCCACCCTAGGTACGATCAGGAAGGAAACCGGATCTGGAAAATGGGCGCTCTTTTCCGCCGTTTACGCCTTTGCCATTGGCTGGCTCCTTGCTGTGGCCGTGTTTCAGATTGGCAGTCTGATGGGATTTGCATAAAGCTGAGGAAGGTGGGATTTGTCCATGCTGAAGGAGCTACTTGGGGAAGTTGATCGTGCCGATTATCTATCCATGTCTCGCCTCGCTACGCAGATTGGCCAACCCATCTCTCTTGTTGAGGAAGGCCTAGAGGCACTTGTTCGTTTGGGTTATCTGGCAGAAGAGGCTAGTTCAACGTGCCAGGATCTCCCGTGTGGAAGGTGTCCCTACGCCAGTATGTGCGCAAAGGATTCCCTCAAGACTTGGTCGGTAACGGAAAAAGGTCGGAGCTTTTTGGACAGAGTCCGCTAAAAGAATAGAAAACGCAAACGGCGCTACAGATTGCTCGAGGGAGCAACTTGTAGCGCCGTCTTATTTCCCTTTCTTATTCGGCACGGAAAATGGTCGCACCGTCTTCTGTCACGTTCAGCATAATTTGCGGCGACAGAAAGCCCAACAACTCTCCGCGGAAAAGACCAATATAGCCATTATTGTTCACATTATTGCCGATGATACCTGTGGGAAGCCCTTCGGCGTTGTTTACTTCCATGACCCCTCCATAGAGACCAGAGCGTAGGCCTACTAGTTTCGTCATCTTGCTTGTGCCATTGTAGAGGAAAACGCTTCCAGCTTGGCTTTCGTTTTGCATCGCTACAGTGAGGTGTCCGTCTTGATTGAAGACCCCAATGGCACCGCCATCATCGTAGGATAAGAGGGATACAACCCTTTTACCCTCGTTGTTGAATAGTTCTAGGCTTACGTCTTCTTTGGCCTGATCATACTTGAGCGAGGCCACCGTGTTTCCCTCATCATTAACCACGACAATCTCTCGAGCCACGATTTTGTCAAAGACTTGCTGGGTAGCACTCACTACATTTACGCCTGTTAATGAACAAAACAAAGCAATAAACAACAGTGGATAAATAACCAGCCGTTCATACTTAGACACCCAATCACCCCTTAGCAGACAAGATCATTGTCAATTAATTCGTCTTAAAAAGCAGAATACCTGCAAAACAAGGACCTGTTTCGTTCTGGTCAAAAAATAATGTAGAGCAGGCAGTACCCCCATGAAGGATAAGGCGCGGAGCAAGGGGAAGTAGGTCTTTTATACCAGACTGAAAGGCGGATTTGTGCTGACTATCTTGAATCCCTTCATCATGCTACTGCTACTTATTGCCCTAGGGGGCTACTTGTATAAGACAAAGCTTCTGACTCTGGACTTCTGCCGCACATTGAGTCGCCTTGTGGTGAAAGTGACCTTTCCTGCAATGCTCTTCCTTTCCATGTATAAGAATGTGGATCTTGCTACGCTCCGTCAAGGATGGATTTTTACCGCGATCGGGCTTGGCACATCCATTCTCTTGGCGATTACAGCTCACTTCAGTGCCAAAATCTTTGGCCTGCGTGGTATGACCTATGGAACGTATCAAATCCTCTGCACGAATGGGAACAACATTTTTCTTCCCGTACCCATTATTTCTGCTCTTTTTGGAGCTCCCTATGTTGTCTACGCCGTCTTGTTTGAGCTCGGGGCAGGCTCGTTCTATTGGAGTTATGGGGTTTCTAACTTCCGCTCTGGTAGAAGGCTGAGCCTGAAACGCCTCATGAACCTAAACATGTTCTCCCTATTCCTTGGCTTGATCTTGGGCCTCGTTGAATTACAGATTCCCAGCGCTCTGTTTGGAGCGATGGAGATTCTGGGAAACATAACAGTGGGCTCTGCGATGCTGATTATTGGTGCTCTGGTAGTCAACTTGTTTGAGCGACGCCTTAAGATTCGACCCGAAGTTTGGGGAGTGGTTGTCCATCGCTTGGTACTAAGCCCGCTGGTAGGCGTGATTGCCTTGGCTTTTGTGCCCTTTGTCCGTTCTGGAGAACTTGAGACAATCCTACTTGTCATGATGTCTATGCCGCCCTTAGTCACCACCGCGCTGGTCGCCTCGAGTTTCAATGCCGATGAAGAGCTGGCTGCTATGGGGGTTGTGATTCCCACCTTACTCAGTTTTCTTCTACTTCCCATTTTCCTTTGGTTACGATAGACGTGCGAGTTTCTTTTCAAAAAACGTAAAAAATAAGAAAAGTAAAGAGGGTTTTTACCCTCATGTAGCTAATATTTATATTAGTCGTTTTTTCTGGCTGAAAAATGCAACCGGTTACATTCTAGAAAAACTAAGGAGGTTTTAGAATTGAAAAGGAGTGTCTTTGTAGTATTCAGTATGCTGTTGGTGCTAGTTCTATCCTTGGCGGTATCGGCTCAAGGAGTCGTAACCATGATGGGCGTTTGGGGTGGCCAAGAGTTAGAAGCATTCCAAGAGGTTATGGACGCTTTTACGGCTAAGACTGGTATTACAGTGCAGTTTGAAGGTACTCGTGACCTGCCAACCTTGCTTCAAACCCGTATCGCTGCTGGCAATCCTCCCGATGTTGCAGCCTTGCCTGGTCCTGGAGCCATGAAGGAATACGTTGAGCAGGGAGCACTTGTTGACCTGAACAATGTTTTGGATGCCAAAACATTGAGTGAAGACATTAACGATGCTTGGATTGAGCTCGGAACGTATAAAGACGGATTGTATTCACTGATGTTTGCTGCAGATATCAAGAGTCTAGTATGGTATCGTCCTGCAGAGTTTGCTGCAAGGGGTTATGAGGTTCCGACAACTTGGGCTGAAATGGAAGCCCTGATGGATCAAATGGTAGCAAATGGTGACACACCATGGGCTATCGGTCTCGAATCTGGAGCAGCCAGTGGATGGGTTGCCACAGACTGGATTGAAGACATTATGCTGCGTACGGCTGGCCCTGATGTCTACGATCAATGGGTTGATCATGAAATTCCCTGGACCGACCCAAGGGTGAAAGAGGCCTTTGAGATTTTCGGAGCCATTACACGCAATAGCGACTATGTCTATGGTGGACCAGTTACAGTTTTGTCCACAAACTTTGGTGACTCTGTAGCAGAACTCTTGACCGATCCTCCTCGTGCTATGATGCATCGCCAAGCCAGTTTTGTTACAAGCTTCATTCTCGATGCGAATCCAGATGTTGTGATTGGTGAAGATGTAGCCTTCTTCGGATTCCCCGTAATTAAGCCTGAACATGGCAGTCCCATGCTTGGTGCTGGTGACATGATCGGGCAGTTCAACCAGACTCCAGAAGCCGCAGAGTTCATGAACTTCTTGGCCAGCGCCGAAGCTCAAGAGATCTGGGCTAACAGGCTTGGAAAACTGGGTACGAACAACAAGATTAATCCAGCCGTTTATCCAGATGATCTGACCCGTGATATGGCAAGACTCCTCAATGACGCTGATGTCTTCAGATTTGATGGTTCTGACTCCATGCCCGCTGCTGTTGGTGCAGGCGCATTCTGGGAAGGCACCTTGATGTATGTTGGCGGAGATGACGTGATGGATGTCTTAGAGTTCATCGAAAATGTAGCGGTAGATAGCTACTAAGACTTTCGGATCACACGAAATACGGCGCGCCCTACACTAGGGCGTGCCTTTTTACCGAAGTTTAGGGAAGGGGGAGTTGTGGTGAGGCGAAAAACAGGTGGCTTAACCCCAATGGTCTATGTTGGCCCGGCAGTTTTTTTCCTGCTGATTTTCCAAGTATATCCTGCTCTGCAAACCATCTACCTCAGCTTTATGGATCGACGCTCTGCGGCCTTTGTTGGTCTGGCCAACTACAAATACGTATTTACTTCACAGGTCATGCTGACGGCCTTTAGGAACAACCTTCTGTGGCTGGTCTTTTTCACCGCAGGTACAGTAGGGCTAGGGCTCTTGTTTGCGATCTTAGTTGATAAGGTGAAGTATGAGAGTTTTGCCAAGTCTATCATTTTTATGCCCATGGCTATCTCCTTTGTGGGAGCGGGTGTGGTCTGGAAGTTTATGTACACCTATAAGCCCGTGGGATCGCAACAGATTGGTTTGCTCAATCAAATCTTAGTCATCTTTGGCATGGAGCCGAAAGGTTGGCTACTTGAAAGCCCCCTGAACAACTTTGCCCTGATCATTGTGGGTCTGTGGATTTGGACTGGATATTGTATGGTCATTCTGTCTGCCGCATACAAGGGGATCCCTAAGGAACTCGTGGAAGCGGCCCAGGTAGATGGGGCGAATGAACTCCAGGTTTTCCGGCATATCACGATCCCAGAGCTCCGTCCAGCCTTGACGATGGTGATCACGACGATGCTCGTGAATGTCCTGAAGATATTCGATATTATCTATGTCATGACCAATGGTAACTTCGGCAGTGAAGTCATTGCTAACCGGATGTTCAAGGAGATGTTTCAGTTCGCCAATACCGGCCGGGCTAGCGCCATTGCCGTAGTCTTATTCCTGATGATTATTCCAATCATGTTTGCCAACATCCGGCAAAAAATGAGGGAGGGGTAGATGTGAACACTCTAAGGCTAAGAAAAAAACTGCCAAGAGTCGTGGTTAACGTTGTGGTAGTGGCAGCCATCGTCATTTGGTTCCTGCCAACCCTTGGTCTGTTGGTCACATCCCTCCGTCCCGCGAGTGATGTTGCCTATTCTGGCTGGTGGACGGTGCTGTCGAGTCCGTTGAAGTTCACCCAGTATACTGTGGAAAACTACAAGAATGTCCTCTCCTCTGGAGGGATGCTCATGGCATTTCGCAATAGCTTTATCGTCTCTATCGGTGGGACAGTTATCCCCGTGTTCTTGGCAGCCCTAGCAGCCTTTGGGTTATCCAAACTGAATTTTAGGGGGCGGGGATTCTTCTATGGATTGATCGTCATGATGCTTGTAGTGCCAACCCAGATGACCTTTATTCCGGTCTTGCGGCTCTACAATACCTTAAGTCTTTCTGGGACATTTGGAGGATTGTGGCTTGTCCATACAGGTTATGGTCTGCCTTTTTCCATCTTCATGTTGCACACCTTCTTTCAATCGCTCCCAGAGGAACTCTTTGAGGCAGCCCATATCGACGGTGCTTCGATCTGGACCACATTTCTTCGCCTTGCCCTGCCTTTAAGCGTTCCGGCCTTGGCATCACTGGTTATTTTCCAGTTTCTTGCAGTTTGGAACGATCTCTTGGTCGCTTTGATTTATCTGGGTGGTCATCAGTCGGTCGCACCACTAACGATGAGGCTATCAAGTCTGGTAGGTTCCCATGGCCAAGACTGGCATCTCTTGACTGCTGCTGCCTTTATCTCTATGTTTGTTCCTTTAGTAGTTTTTCTCTCCTTACAGAAATACTTTGTACGAGGACTTATGGGCGGCGCGGTGAAAGGCTAATTTACAAACAGACGTCTGATTCCATGAACATGGGCAGAACGTCTGTTTTTTTATGCTCATAGATGCCATAACCACGAGCATATCCTGGTAAAGACGCTGTAATACTGCAGGAACCAAAGGCTACTTATCGAAGTGTTAAAAGTACGCCATGCTAGAGGTATGGATCATTCTTGAGGGGGTTCTGAAATGAAACGTTGGCTTTGCTTGTCCCTCGTCCTTGTCTTGGTGGTCATGTCCGCTGGTAATGCTGATGCCCGCAGTCATCGCTTCCTAGATCTGAACATTGATGCCCGGGTTGGCGCAGATGGTCTTGTTCGCATCACCGAGACGCATACTGTGAAGTTTGACGGCACATTCTCTGGCATGTTCCAGTGGTTTGATACTACCCGAGATATTGAAGTGAGAGACGTGGTTGTGCGAGAGAACGGAGTAGAGTATACAAGGCTCGAGGGCGATACTCCTGGTCCCGCGGGCACCTATTTTGTCCGCGAAGAAGCAGACCAGGTGTATGTCGACTGGAGTTTCTCGGCTACGGATGAGATCCGCAACTTCGAACTGAGCTATGTGCTTCATAATGTCGTTCTCAACCACAATGATGTGGCCGAGTTTTACTACCAGTTTGTCGGGAGACGCTGGGATCAGCCGCGGGATCATGTAAAAGCTGTGCTAACACTTCCTTTTGGTGCCGAACTCGATGAGATCGCGGCTTGGGGTCACGGTCCTTTGCATGGTATGGTGACGATTGAATCGCCAACGAGAATTGTATGGGAGGTAGAGAATCTACCGGCGAAGACCTTTGTCGAGGGGCGGGTTGTCTTCCCTAATTCCCTTGTTCCCTTAGGTACTAGACGCACGGGTGAGACCCGCCTGCAAGCGATATTCGATGAAGAACTTGGGAAAGAAGCCCAGAGAGAAGAAGGCCGCAGACAGGCAGAAGCACGCTTGGCACGGACCCAGAGAGCCAAGCGGCTAGACCCGTATCTAGCGGCAAGTGTTGTTTCCTTGAGTCTGGCCTTCTTTGTCTATCTCTGGTCGAAATACGGGAGGCGCCAATCAGGCTATAAAGAACGGTACTATAAAACACTGCCCGGCGACTATCCCCCGGCAGAGCTGGCGATACTCTTAAGGCGGACGGTGAGTGGCAGCGATCTTACTGCGACCTTGCTTGATTTAGCTCGGCGTGGGTATCTCTCCATTGAAGAAACGGCTGGTTTGCAGGGGACGGGGAAGGGAGAGCCAAGCTACAAGTTCATCAAGAAGAAGGACTATACCCAAGAACCGAACTCAATTAAGCTACGTTCCTGGGAAAAGGATGTACTTGAGTTTCTGTTTGAGGCTGTAGGGATGGAAGAAGTGACCTTGGAAGAGTTCCAGGCCTATGCCAAGACCAATGCTGAGTCCTTCACTACGTTTTGGACGGAGTGGGCGAAGCAAGTGAAGGAGTCTTCGAAAGAACATGGGTTCCATGATACCCAAGCCAAAAAGGCGCTTTGGTTCTTGGTTCCCATTCTCTTGGCTGTTGGTCTAGGTTTTCTGGCCTTAGGATTGTCTCTGTTTGGCACCGGGATAGCGACCCTAGTTATGTCCTTTCTTGCCTTGATTTTCGTTGTCGGCGCTGCTACGCGCTACTCGGACTATGGATATGAGGAATATACGAAATGGAAGGCGTTCCGGCGATATCTCAAGGAGTCTTCTAGGGTGGATATTGCGCGTGTTGGTTCCCTAGGGATCTGGGAAGAGTTCTTGCCCTATGCTGTTACCCTTGGCGTTGCTGACCAAATGCTTAAACAGCTCGAGGTACGCTTCCCCAATCTAGAACAAGATGGCTATTATTTCGGTGCCAACTGGTTTGTCTATTATCATGCAATGGGAATTGGCCGGGTGAGCCACATGACAAACAAAGTGGGGCAATCGGTAAACAAGGTTACCATGCCTCAGGGAAGTGGTGGTACCGGCGGCGGATTCTCAGGCGGAGGCGGCGGAGGCTTTGGTGGAGGCGGAGGCGGTGTGCGTTAGCTACTCGCCCCCGCGCATTCTTCTGCCGCTAATAGTTCGAGAGCTTGCGTGGGTTCAATAGGCTTACTGAACAGATAACCCTGCATCAGATCGCATCCTTGCTCCACAAGGTAGAGGCGTTGACGTTCCTCCTCAACCCCTTCTGCTACAACTTCCATTCCCAATCGATGGCACATCCTCACCAAGTCACCGATAACGAGCCGATGAGGCTCGGCGGTAAGTATCTTGTCAACGAAGGACTTATCAATCTTAATGATATCCACATTCAGATCTTCGAGGCGGGCAAAGGACGAGTAGCCGGTTCCAAAGTCGTCGATGGCAATGCGGAATCCCCTGGTCCTTAGATCCTGCAGGACTGCATTGGCTGCGTCGAATCCATACATCATCATGGACTCCGTGATCTCCAGATTGATAATATGGGGTGGAATCTTGTGTTGCTCAACAAGTCT
>Ga0265293_10007634_pt1 | contig 16523 bp, 10 predicted proteins | sample Munlanlewell138R_FD_192505 | JGI IMG/M metagenome (GOLD analysis project Ga0265293, IMG submission 192505) | Leachate microbial communities from a municipal landfill in Southern Ontario, Canada - Leachate well 138R | ecosystem: Engineered > Solid waste > Landfill > Unclassified | place: Canada...
CTCTTTGGTCAGAAATGGCGTAATATCAAAATGAAACACCCATGATAATTTTTTTTAACACAAACGAGCATGATTATAAGGCCTTGATGTAACTTTGGCAATAAAAACGATGGCAACCATGAATGATAAGATAGAATTTGATCAGGTAATTGAGAAAGGATGTGGAATTGACATCCACAAATCAGTATTGGTATCAACAGTCCAGGGAAAAGGGATAAAGACAGAAACCCGCAGTTATGATGCATTTACAGAATCTATTGAGCAACTCCGGGATTGGTTAAAATCTTTAGGCATTACTCATGTTGCCATGGAAAGCACCGGGGTATATTGGAAACCTGTATACAATATCTTAGAAAATGACTTTGAGATAGTTCTTGTCAATGCGCGTCATCTAAAAAACATACCGGGGGATAAAACTGACAAGAAAGACAGCCGGCGTATCGCAAAACTTCTTTTAGCAGGTTTGTTAAAAGGAAGCTTTATTCCACCAAAGCCAATTCGAGAGATGCGGGATTTAACCCGTTACAAGCGTCGGCTTATAGAACAGATAGCATCGGAAAAGAACCGGATACACAAATTTTTAGAGGATGCTAATATAAAACTCTCTTCAGTTGTCAGTAACATGTCCGGTGCAACAGCTACAAAACTTATTGATGCCATGATAGAGGGGGAAGGAAGAGTAGAAGAGCTGGCAAAATTACGTCATGGAAAGATGAAGGCCTCGGAGCAAGAATTAATGGTGGCACTTACAGGTAACTTGACCGAGCACCACCGGTTCATGTTAAAAATGGTAAAACAATCGATAAAAGACAAGGAACTTCTAATCAGCGAACTGGATGAGCAGATAGACAACAAGTTAAAAGAAAATGAGATGGTACTTGATGCCGAGTTGTTATCTACTATTCCTGGAGTTGATAAAGAAGCTGCTGCATATATACTATCTGAAATAGGTAACGATATGGAGCGTTTCCCTGATGAGCAACATTTAGCTTCCTGGGCAGGATTAAGTCCGGGGAACAATGAAAGTGCAGGCAAAAAAAAAGCTCAAAGACCACGCATGGCGATAAGTGGTTAAAAGCTATGATTGTGCAATGTGCATGGGCGGCAACGCGTACAAAAGGGACCTATTTGAGGAGTAAGTACGATAGTCTGGCGGGACGAAGAGGTAAAAAAAAGGCATTGATAGCCGTTGGGCATAAAATATTGATTGCCGCTTACTTTATTCTTAAAAACAAAGAATCCTATAAAGAATTAGGAGGAGACTATTTGGATAAAATAACAAAAGAAAAACAAATTAAGAGACATTTGCGACGGCTAAGAGAGTTAGGAGTAGATGTCTCGCAGTATGCTGCATAAAGGTCGATTTTTTCTGGAGGTTGAAATATCCCTCGCCAGGTGGCGAACGGAAACCCCGAAAATGAAACTGATCTCAACGCTAAGCACAAACGACTATTGCCATAGAGCATGAAGATGAAATTTTGACTCTCTTAGCGTTACAGCAGTAAACAAATTAGGTGCAAAACAATGAAAATATAAACAGATGAAAGAAATTATGGTTATTGACAAGTTGGTATCGAACTGCCTATTCGGTTTTATGAGTAAGTTCAGCCGTGAATCCAATAAAATATTGTCGCTTAGATTGATTCTGGCGGATGAATTTCAAACGTTGAAAAAAAGAAAACACATTTTAATTCAACTATTAGTGTTATCAGTTCTTTTCACCGGATTCATCCTGACCGTGTATTCCTGCAATAAGGATGATCAGCTGCCCCCGGAAGAAGAGTTGCCAGAAGAAAAGGAAGAAGAAAAAAAGGATACGGTATGGACAGAAACGCTTGTTGACATTCCGAAGAAGCTTGAAATGATTCAGACAGTATCGATAGGCGATAATCGGGAGATTCGCGTCAATGGCAATCCCTTTTTCCCTATCATGTCATGGGCACAAAGCAAATCTGGAGTTTATCCCATACTTAAGGAATTGGGAATCAATACTCATGCCGGATATGCAGATAGCAATGCTGCAAAAGAAGCCGGAACCTATTGTATTGCAGATTATACTTCATCGCTTCCCCGGAATGGGCATATTCTGGCACTTATCTATGACGATGAGCCGGATATGCCTCAGGGACAAGGAGTCAATTCGGTTCCCCGGCAAACTCCTCAGGAAGTGAATGAGAACATTGCGGGAGCACGGCAAACTTTTCCCAACATGCTTATTTTTATGACCCTCACCTCACACTTTATGCGTGAACAAACCCGGTATCCGGAAAATGTGAAATCAACGATTTACCCACAGTTTGTAAGTTCGCCCGATGTGGTAGGATTCGATTACTATCCGATCTACGGATCCGGGTATCCTTCCCGACTTGACTGGGTGGGGAGTGGCACAGCTCAGCTTGCGGCGCTGGCCGGTCCGGAGAAACCTGTTTACGCCTGGATTGAAACCAGTAAAGGAAGCCAATGGATGACTTATGAAAAACAGCCTGATGTGTTGCCGATACATACCCGCAATGAAGTATGGCAGGCAATCATCAACGGGGCAACAGCCATCGGCTATTTTACCCATGCCTGGAAGCCTGCTTTTAAGGAGTTTGCCCCAACAGAAGAGATGCAGAACGAATTAAAAAGAATCAATAATCAAATCACCCGATTCTCCCCGGCAATCCTCGCCCCTCCAGCTCAGAATAATATTTCTATGGTGCTGGCCGGAGGGTTGAATGGTCAGTTTAAAGCAACAACTTTTGAGGGGGATCTGTATATTTTTGCTGTAAATACGGATCTGGGTGAAGGCGCCGAAAATGCCCGCCAATTTGATCCCATATCTCCCCGGGGAGGGAAGGCTGTTTTTACAGTGGAAGGATTAAAAGCAGGAACACAGATTGAAGTCATCGATGAAAAACGAATAATTACTGCTCAGGAAGGCAGCTTCACTGATGATTTCGAACCACTTGCTGAGCATATTTATAGAATTTTACTTTAACAATTCATTGAAAATACCTTTATTCGTGTGGAGGAATAAAACGTTAAACCAAAGAATTTCTGATAATGGATCACTGCAATTTTATATTGAAAGGAGCTATGGAGTTAGCAGCAACATCCTTCGACCGGGAGGTGCGTGAAAGAGTGGATTTGTTCCGCTCTCAAATAAATAGTTTATGATCTATGTATTCCGGGGTTCAGAAATATATTTAAACAACTAATAATCAAGAACAAACAGAAAATCTAAGTGACTATGACAGCAAGAAGAGAATTTTTAAAAAAGAGTCTGGCCGGCACGGCTGGCATTGCCATCGGAGGAATAGGCTTCAGCGCCAAATCGTATGCTTCCATTATCGGGGCAAATGATCGCATAAACCTGGCCATTATTGGTATTCGTAACCAGGGGAGTGTTCATATCCGGAATTACTGCAAACTAAAGGACAGCCACAATGTGCAAATAAAAACGCTGTGCGACACAGATGAAGAACTCTTCGAATCGAGATCAAAAATGGTAGAAAAACAGACAGGAATCAAACCAGTAACCGAATGGGATTTATTAAAAGTACTGGACGACAGCGAGATTGATGCAGTCTCCATAGTAACTCCAAATCATTGGCATGCGCTGGCAACAGTTTGGGCCTGTCAGGCCGGGAAACATGTATACGTTGAAAAACCGGCTTCGCATAATATTTGGGAAGGCCGGAAAATGGTGGAAGCTGCCCGTAAATACGGTGTGAGGGTGCAGGTGGGACTGAACAGCCGCTCGGCACAAAACGTCAGGGAAGCCATACAATTCCTGCATGAGGGCGGCATTGGCGAAGTATACATGGCCCGGGGGTTGTGTTACAAACCACGTGATTCATACGGTGTAGCAACACCAGCAGAACCACCGGCAGGATTCCATTACGAACGATGGCTGGGGCCGGCTCAATGGAGGCCATACAGCGAAAAACGAAGCCATTATTGCTGGCATTGGTACTGGGATACAGGGAATGGTGACACTGGGAACACTGGTCCTCACCAACTGGATATTGCCCGTTGGGGACTTGCCAAAAATGAACACCCCGTTTCCATTTTTTCAGACGGAGGATTATATGGTTTCAAAAAAAGTGCCCGGGAGAGCAATACGCCAGGACGACTGGTTTACGGTGATGTTGAGGTATACGGAAATGACATGACAACTCAGGAAACCCCCAATACCCAAACGGCTGTTTTCAAATATGCCGATGGTACTGTACTCGAATTTGAAACCAGAGGACGTTACACCAACCAGGAAGGATTCCAGGGGACTGAGGTAGGAAATATTTTCTACGGCTCCGAAGGTTACCTCGAAATCTACGGTTACACCTGGCGGGCCTTCCACGAACGTGGAAAAGAACCTTTTGCCGGCGCAAAGGAAGATACCTCAGAGGCAGGCGATATCAATTCGCATTATGCCAATTTTATTGATGGCATTCGTTCGGGAAGCGATTATTCCCTGCATGCCGATATTAACGAAGGGTACATGTCGGCCTGCCTTCCCCTGCTGGCCAATATTTCATACCGTGTAGGAAAACAACTGAAGTTTAACGGCACCAATGAGAAATTCGTGAATGATCCGGAAGCAGACGGATTACTGACAAGAAATTATCGTGAACCTTATGTGGTTCCGGAAGAAGTATAGTTGAATAACCAATAAATCAAATTTTCACATGACACAAAGTAAGCCAATCCAATGGATCGTAATGAGTATCCTGGTATGTTTGTTCCCTGTTACTAATCTTGCTCAGGTGCCTGTTTATCAGGATCCTTCCTACCCTGTTGAACAGCGGATCGATGATCTGCTGTCGCGCATGACAATAAAGGAGAAAGTAGGTCAGATGAATATTCCCTGCGTTTATAAAAAACGAATAGGCTGGGGAATTGAGGTGGGAGAAATATCCCTCCATACCCGGATGACTGATGAAGAACGGTTAACGCAAATGGAAGGATGCCGGAAATTCACCCGGGGGAACCATAATGATGAAATCGGGCCGGGCGGAGGATTTTTCACCCTGGCCGACCGGATCATTTATGAAGGAACCCGGAAACAGGCCGAATTTTTTAATGAGCTACAGAAAATTGCTATAGAGGAAACCCGTCTTGGTATTCCTTTGCTGCAGATAGAAGAAGGGACTCACGGTTTCATGTGTGCGGGGGGAACCATCTTCCCTGAGGGTTTAGCCATAGGCAGCACCTGGAACATGGATCTGGTGGGGCAGATATACGGAGCTGTTGCAAAGGAAGGCCGAACAACCGGCACCCATATGCTCTGTACCATTGTTATTGAACCCAACCGGGATCCCAGGCTGGGTAGAAATCAGGAAGGTTTTTCCGAAGATCCCTACATGTGTTCAGTAATAGCTGAAAATATTGTCAGCTCGATGCAGGGATATGATGTGTCGGAAAAAGATAAAATCATCACAGCCCTCACCCACTACCCTGGTCAAAGTGAACCCCTGGGCGGTCTGGAAAGAGGAGCGATGGAAACATCTGAAAGAAAACTGCGGACCGTTTTTCTTCCTCCATGGGTGGCAGGAATAAAAAAGAAGGGAGCCCTGGCTGTGATGGCTACTTATCCTGCAATTGACGGAATAACCGCACACAGCTCCGAATGGATCCTGAAAGAAATACTGAGAGAAGAACTTGGTTTTGAAGGAGTTGTTCTTAGCGAAGGCCGGGGTATCAGCACAGTCATTGACGAACACATGGTAAATACCCAGAAAGAGGCTGGTCAGATTGCTGTCAAAGCTGGTGTGGATGTCGGTATTTCCCTGGAGGATGCCTACCTCGGGCCCCTTGTGGAAAGCGTGGAAGAAGGAGCAGTAGCTATGAAAGATATCGATCAGGCAGTTCGAAATATCCTGCGTGTAAAATTTAAGCTTGGCTTGTTTGAAAATCCATATGTTGATCCGGACTATGCCACTCAGGTGGTCCATTCCGAAGAACATCAACAGCTGGCTCTGGAAACTGCACGGGAAGGTATTGTTTTATTGAAAAATGAAAACAATTTGCTGCCACTGAATAAAAATATAAAATCCATTGCAGTTATTGGTCCCCTTGCTGATTCGGGGATGGATCAGATTGGCGACTACATACCACATACCATTCCACAGGAGCTGATCACTCCGCTGCGGGGCATTCGGGAGAAACTGCCGGATACCAAAATCAGCTATGTGCGTGGATGTAATGTGCTGGGTGATGAGTTGAATGAAATAAAAGAAGCCCGGGCTGCTGCCCGGAAAGCCGATGTGGCAATTGTGTTTGTGGGAGAAATGGGCAATACCACCAATGGTGAGGGCCGTGACATGGCGAGCCTCGATCTGACCGGACTCCAACAAGAACTTCTGGAAGCAGTTTATGGTTCCGGAACACCTACCATTGCCGTCTTAATCAACGGCCGGCCTCTGTCGGTACGATGGGCGGCAGAACATATTCCGGGAATCGTGGAAGCATGGATGTGCGGGGAAAAGGGAGGATATGCCATAGCCGATGTATTGTTCGGCGACTATAACCCAAACGGGAAATTACCCATTACATTTCCGCGCCACTCAGGACAACTGCCCATGTACTACAATCATGTGCCATCTAAACTGGGTAAAAACTATAAAGATATGCCAGGAACACCACTTTTCACCTTTGGCCATGGCCTGAGCTATACCTCCTTTGAATACAGTAATCTGCAAATCTCTCCCTCAATTATACTGCCCGGAGGAGAAGTGAAGATAACACTGGACGTTGAAAATTCAGGACAACGCGAAGGGAAAGAAGTGGTGCAGCTCTACATCAAAGACGAAGTGAGCAGCGTAACAACACCGGTAAAACAGTTGAGAGGCTTTGAAAAAATAAACCTGAAACCAGGCGAAATGAAATCCGTTACTTTTACACTGAAACCTGAAGACCTGACATTACTGAACAGGGATATGAGATGGGTTGTAGAATCGGGTAAATTCATCGTGATGACAGGAAGTTCATCCTCCGACATCAGATTGGAAGGAAGCTTCGACATCGCCGGAAATCAATAACATTATGATCCATAAGAACGAATGTGAATTCTCCGCAACAAAAAATCATACATGGAACAGAATAAATTTACACAATTTTTTGTTCGTATTCATATTTTTTGAATATTTAAACTTTTAAAAAATTTTAAAAATGAAACGGGAAAGCTTAAATCCGGGCCAACGGACAGTTTTATTGCTCGCATTTTTTTTCATCAGCCAAATATCCCTTGCAACCGCCCCTGAAGGTATTTTTCAGGCAGGAGCTGCAAAAATAAAAATCACCCCAGAAACGCCCATACCCATGAGCGGTTACGGAGGACGGAATGATCCTTTCAAAGGGGTTCGCGAGGATATTTATGCACGGGCTGTGGTTGTCAGTGACGGCATGAACAAGGCAGCGATTATATCTGCAGAAGTTATTGGCTTCTCACACTCCTTTTGGGAAGATTGTTCCCAATTGATTACTAAAGAAACAGGAATACCAGCTGAAAACATATTTCTTGCGGCGGTTCACAGCCACAGCGGTCCTGTTACCAGTGTGTACAGCAAAGAGGTAACACCTGAAATAACTGCCTATGTGAAGGAGCTAAAAACCAACCTGGCTGAAGCAACCCGGGCAGCTGTGGAAAACCTGACACCTGCATCCATTGGCGCCGGGAAGGGAGAATGCCTGATGAATATCAACCGTAGGGCACCCGACGGGAAGGGAGGCATCGCGCTGGGACGAAATCCTTATGGCCCCTGTGACCATGAAGTGGGGGTTGTCCGTATTGACGACACTTCAGGAAAACCTATCGCTGTTATGGTCAGCTGGCCGTGCCACGGTGTTGTCCTTGGGCCAAAGAACAAATACATCACCGGCGACTGGCCGGGCTCTGCTTCCCGGTACCTGGAAGAACACTTCGGAGATGGCATTGTTGTTCCGATGATTATTGGCGCTTCAGGGGACATCAACCCGATATACGGGCCACACATCGATTATGAAATCACCAGTTCCTACTCTTTTGGGAAAGAGGCCATCGGAGAAATACTGGGTAAAGAAACCATACGCGTTTTTGACGAAATCCATACCATCAGTAAGGGAAAAATCAGCGCTTCACAACAGGAAATTTTTCTCCCGGCAAAAGATCAGGAGGGGAGTTTTCAGCAACCGGAGAGCGTTCGGGATAACACGCTAAAGGTTCGGCTGTCAGCGTTAAAAATCGGTGGAATAATTCTTACCGGCGTATCCGGAGAAGTATTTAATGAGATCAGTGTTCAGATGAGAAAGCAATCCCCCTATTCCCATACGTTTATGGTTACCCACTGCAACGGGAGCAGTGGCTATCTGGTAACCGATGAAGCCTATAAAATCGGAGGGTACGAAGCAAATTCAACCCGTGCAAAATCAGGAGCGGAAGAGGGAATTATCAATAACCTGCTGGAAATGATCAATCAATTATAAATAATAAAAAACGAATGAAAAATCAACGTAATTTTAATCTTGTTCCTTTTTTTTTAATTGGCGTACTGTTCCTTTTATCAGGGATGAGCATGGATTATGGAGACAAGAAAATGGAGAGCAGCAACCAGCAACAGAAAAAGAGTCGTACTTCAGCCATCTATTCCTGGGAATCGGCCATGGCCAAAGCCACATCAACCGGCAATCTGCTTTGGACGCCTCAACCTTTTGTTTTTCAAACCGGGAACACGATCCGGTACATCGATTATGAAAACGGTGATGACACGAACAGTGGCAAAACAAAAGCTGATCCCTGGAAACATCATCCCTGGGACCAGGCAGCTTCGGGAATACCGGCACAAAGTAACGGGATTGATACTTACGTTTTTAAGAAAGGCACTATTTACAGGGGAACTATTGTTATTCAGGAATCAGGCACACCTGACCATCCCATTCGGTTTACTTCTGATCCATCCTGGGGATATGGTGAGGCTGAATTTTACGGTTCCGAAAAAATCACCGATGGCTGGACAAAAGGTGCTGACCACGAAGATATCCCCGATGGATCGGTGGTTTGGTACCGTGATTTGAATTTTGCTCCCAGAACCCTTTGGATGGTTGAAGGGGAAGCAGTTACCCGCATCCCGATTGCCCGGATGCCGAACTGGAAAGTAACTGACCCGGAAGATGTAAAAAGTGAATGGTGGAAATGGGATTATAAGGGAAGCGACAGATACTTTCATGTCACGATGAAAAATAAACAAGGCAAGGAACTGACCCTGGGCATTGACACAGAAAATCTTACCGGTCCGGAAGAATTATATATGGGAGCCATTGCATGGACCGAATTCGGGTGGGTGGATGGTACCCCCTACCCTTCTTACGTGCAGGGTTTTGATGCTGAAAAAAAAGGCATTGGATTTGAAGGATACCTGGGCAGTCCCAAATCCAGGTATATAGCCAGGAACCACAGATATTACCTGGAGGATAAACCACATTATTTAGACGATCCCGATGGAGAATTCTGGTTTGAGAAAAAAAATGAAGGCGGGCGTTTGTATGTTATCCTTCCGGGAGGCAGGGATCCTAACACAGTTATTTTAGAAGCAGGTAAGGAGACGACCCTGATTGATCTGGAAAATAAAAACCATATCCTTATTTCCGGGCTCTCGTTTGGGTTTTCCAATGTTTCCTGGAACCTGACTGAGCTGCCATGGGGTGTGAATTTTGCACTCAAAAAACATCTTTACCCTGCATCGGTCAGGGTTTGGGGCGGAGGAAAAGATATCCATGTATCCCATTGCAATTTCAGGCATGTGAATGCAGCTGTTTACATGCATGCTACCGATCCCGGAGTTCATCTGGATCAGGTTTCAGTAACCGATTGCTATGTTAGCGAAACAGATCATAGTGCCATTACTGTTGAGGATGGTTTGTTGTGGGGTTATGATCTGCCTGAGGATGGGGGGCATTTGTATGACGTGAAAATTCTGCGCAATTATATTGCACAGTCGGGACTACGATCGCAACGCGTTGGCGCGGGTAACGGAATTGATGTAGCCTGCGGTGAAACGGTTGAGATTGCAGGAAATATCATTGATACTCCCTGGCATGCCGGCATTAATGTTTTTGGCGGTAAAAGAGGCGGACACCTGGGTGATATACCGTTATCGCGGATACTCATATACCAGAATAAAGTGGTAGACGGCATCCGTACGGGTGACGATTGTGGCAACATAGAAACCTGGCAGGGAGGTGTGGCTTATGTGTATAATAACCACTCGGGAAATCCCGGCGGTTTTCGCAATCCCAGCTGGATAGACGGGAAAAATAATCCCAACAAGCCCGGTGGTGCACGATTTGGAATGGCTTACTACCTCGACGGTGCATTTAAAAATTATTATTTCAACAATATTGGCTGGGGACTGAGTAAAGATCCATGGAGTAAAGTGGGTGCAACCACCATGTTCCAGGAAATCATCAGTTATCAAAATGCTTTCTTTAACAATACGGCATACAATTTTGTGAAGGGCTCACGAAGGCAGGCACCACACGCCGGAAGTAATAAATTTCTTGGGAATATCTGGCACGGGATTGGCGACTGGGTTTTCTGGCACACCACTCCGGCAAGATCGCCTGTTGCAGGAAATGAGCAGGATGCTGGTCCGCAGAAAGATCATTACGCTCTGGAAACCAATGCGTTTTCCGGAAATATTTTTTATGACATAACCGGAAAATACGCAGCATTCAAACCTTCCGGCCAGTGGCATATTTCATTTGAAGAAGCGCAAAAAGTTCTGGAAGAGACAAACGCCATTGCAGGCGATTTGGGGAAAGTTGCGCCGGAATCTCCGCTAAACAACCCTTCTATCCATGACTTCAGCTTATCCGAAAAGTCGGCCGCAATGGAGATGGGGGCAAAAGTGTTTGTCCCCTGGAGCCTGTATGCCAACGTGGGAGAATGGAGCTTTTACTCTGCAGGAAACGATCCTACGCATATCCTCGACGAACATTGGTATATGACCCCTTATTATGTGAGCAGGAATGATTATCACACCAAACCCATGTTTCATCTGAAAGGGATAAACATCCGGGAAGATGATTATGTGGAAGGCCCCCTGGAAAACTGGACAAAAGGAGCATTAAAACTCAATGGTACCAACCAGTACCTGGTATGTCCCGATAGCACCCTGAATCAAACGCTGGACTTTACCGTAAACCTGAGATGGCACAGGTCAGGAGAGACCAGAAAGATGCACATCGAGGGAAAAAATTTTAAAAGTCCGGAAGTGTATGATAGCAATTTTCTGATCGAAATCTATTTCAAAACAGATGCAGGAATAAACGAAGGAGTACTGGCAGAAAAAATGAGTGATGCCGGTTACTCGCTTGAAGTCAATAATCGCGGAGGCCTGACCTTTACCATGAAGGGAAATGGGATAACTTCGAAACTGGAAAGCAGTGCTAAAATTAATGATGGCCAGTGGCATCATGTGATAGCCGAAGCCGACCGTGAATCGAATTCCTTAACCATCTATATTGATGGTAAAATGGACAAAAGTGGTGGTGCGTCAGACAACATACTTTCGCTGGAAAACAGCAGTAACTTATATGTTGGGGGAACCCCATCCGGAAGGAATTTCAAAGGTACCCTTGACTTTTTAAGAATTTGCCTGGGAACCCTTTCAGACGCCAAAACCGATATCGATGAGCTCTATGCATGGCAGTTTTTCGGTCCGTTCCTGAAAGATTTCACCGGAAAGGAGCCTGTTGGCAGGCGTGATGCCGGAGCGTTAGAAAAAAGATGACCTAAACCAGAAGAATAAACAAAAAAATGATTTTTAAATGCTATTAAATTAACTAAAATGAGACAAAAAATTTTAATTCACATTTGCGCATTCCTTATTTCAGGAACTTTTACATCGTTTGCACAGAACACCCTGATTGACAAATCGGATCCATCTTTTTTCCCGATAGCTGTTTGGGCACAAAATCCCAGACTTGCAGATTCTTATAAAGAAAACGGAATCAATATGTACGTTTCCATCCATGGAGGCCTGGATCAGGAAAAACTTGATTACCTGAAAGCTGCAGACATGAAAGTTATCACCCACCAGAATGATTTTGGCAGAATGAACCTGGATGAACCGCTTATTTGTGGTTGGATGCATGGAGATGAACCTGACAATGCACAATTGAATAAAACAACAAATAATTATGATCCGTGTATTGATCCTGCAAAAATCATTGCTGATTATAAAAAAATAAAAGAGAGTGATCCTTCCCGGCCGGTATACATGAACCTCGGTCGTGGTGTGGCTGTAACCAACTGGGCAGGCAGAGGTACCTGCAGAGGGAAAACGGATATGTATATGGTTTCAAACGACGGATATCTAAAGGGTTGTGATATTGCTTCCTACGATGTATATCCGGTAAACAGCCGGGAGGAAGAGGTAAAAAACAGCCTGTGGTATGTTGCCAAAGGAATTGATAACCTGCGCGAATGGTCTGACTATTCAAAACCGGTCTGGTGCTGGATCGAAACAACCCGGATCAGTGAACGGGCAGAAAGAAAACCCACACCGGCAGAAGTTAAATCAGAGGTATGGATGGCATTGATTCATGGTGCTTCAGGATTTGGATATTTCTGTCACAGCTTTCATCCTTCCACCCAAAGTAGTGCAGCACTTTTACAGGACAAAGAGATGATTGAGGGGGTTAAAGCCATCAATGAACAGGTTACCTCCCTGGCGGAAGTGCTGAATTCACCAACCACAACAGAATATGCTTCCGTTCAAAGCAGTGATTCCTCCATTCCGGTGGATATCATGACAAAAAACGATAAGAATGCAAATTACATCTTTGCCGTGGCCATGAGGCCGGGACAGACACAAGCGACTTTTCAGGTTGAAAAAGGGAAAAAAGTTGAAGTCATCGGCGAAAACCGGAAGATCAAAATCAAAAAAGGAAAATTCACGGATGATTTTTCAGATTATGCGGTACATATCTACAAAATCAAATAATCAAACCTACTTCAACGAAATCTGGATAGAAAAATACGAAAAAAAAATCTATGAAGGTAGAAAAAAAAATATTATTTCTTTTTGGCTATACGATTTTTCTGATAGCCAGTCTGTCTTTTTTCACCTGTAAACAAAAACAATTGCTGGATATCACACCCACGCAATATTTTGAAAATATGGTGAACAAGCCGTTTCATAAGCTCCATTATACCGGGGAAGGTTATTGCTGGCAGGCCAGGGTTGGAATGGACAGGTTTATTGAGTATTATGAGTTGACGGGAGACACGGAATGGCTTGATGCCGGCATCAAATACTATGATCATCTGCTGAACAAAAGAGAAACGGATCCTGATGGTTATAAAGGCTGGATCGGACCCTATGGTTACGATAAGAACTACTGGCAGGATGCATTGGTTGGTGATGCCATATTATTTACTTCCATCCTCGACTTCTCGGTTCTTGTTATGGAGGATGAAAAGCTGAAGGCTCAATACCAGGACAAGGCATTATCCTATGTGGCAACCGCCAAAAGAGACCTGATTGAAAAATGGGATCACAGGGGGTGTTGGTATGTTGATGGGCCTTATGGTGGTTATCTGGGATTCGGCAGGTATTTCAAACCTGGGGAAAGTAAGGAATGGGTGGATGCTCCTACTGTTGAACGATCTGGTCTCAGCCACCCTTTCAATAAACAGATGGATGTGGCTGAAGTATGTTTGCGTATTCACAGGATCACTGGTGAAAAAAAGTACTGGGATATAGCCGAAAAAATCTACTATACTGTAAAAAGCCGTTTCCAATATTTCGACGATCACTATTGCTGGAATTACTGGGAACCTCTTTATCCGGGAGATGTTGATTTTGAAAAAAACCAGACCCTTCACTGGGTGGGAGTTCACATGTGGCGTTCCGGTTATCAGGCCGGAGAGGTTGGCAAGATTGTGGAAGCCTATCATTATGGAATTGTGTTTGATAAGCAGGATATCCAGCGAATCATACATACGAACCTGGACGTTATGTGGAACAAAGACAGGGAAAATCCGGTATTTATTAACTCAAACGGATTGGGTGCGGAACACGACACCACCGGACGGACACAATGGAGAAAAGTTTATGGTCATTCAAACGACTTTATAAATCAGGGACAGCTTTGGACCAGTCTGCTCGATTTCGACCAAACCATCAGAGACCTCTATGAACTGAGGTTCAAAGACGATAAAGATTCGCCGCAATACCAGACCTATAAAAACAGAGTACTTGCCAATCCGCCCGGATTTGACCGGAAGCATTCAGAAAATGAAGTGACTGTTCCCAAGGTTCATTTTACAGAATCAAAGGACCTCTATCTCGCCGCTGTACTTCCCCATAAGGTTCCAACCGACGGACAGTCAATCCTTATTTGTAACTCGTGGAATTCCGGAGAATTGATGATCGATCTGGTTACAACTGCCGGGGAAAAAGTTGCCAACCTGTTCAAAGGAGACATCAGGCAAGGTCTGTTTATGATGAAATGGGATGGAAAAGATCCGGACGGGAAGAAACAATATTCCGGCGATTATTATATACGCTACACGATCAACGGTGGGTACAGGGAAACTCCTGTAGTTATTTAACTTGCGAAAAAATGAAACGAACAGATGATCAGGATTTAAGATAAGTATTTAAATTATTAAGCAGAAGGCTGTTTCCGCAAGGAAAGTTTTCACGATTTCTGAGGAAGCGTCTTTTAAAAATACAGATACATGAGAAAAATTTTTATATATACCTGTGGCATTTTCCTTTTATTCTGCCCGGAACTAGTTGGACAGACCGCTGGGGTTCCCGTTTATAAAAATCCTGCATACCACACAGATCAAAGAGTTGAAGATCTTTTACAGCGAATGACATTGGATGAGAAGGCAGGCTTTCTGACCGGTGTTGACATGTGGCATTTCAAAGGAGTTGAACGACTGGGTATTCCAGCTATGCAGGTAACTGATTGTGGGCATGGTGTTACTGTCATTTTAAACAGAGAGGGAAATGAAGCCGGCAGTGCTTCCTGTTTTCCCACAGCTGTGGGCCAGGCTGCCACATGGGACAGGCATCTGATCCGGGAAGTTGGGGCTGCTCTTGGAAGAGAAACCCGTGCCACAGGATCAGCTATGCTGCTGGCTCCCATGGTCAATATGAAAAGGATGCCATTGAACGGTCGGAATTATGAGGTATTTTCGGAAGACCCAGTTCTTTCAGGCGAGCTGGCAGCATCTTTTGTTGATGGTGTTCAGTCGGAAAAAGTCGGCGCTGTGATCAAGGCCATAACAGCTAATAATCAGCAAAAGTACCAATCGCAGCTCAATGTCCGCATGAATGAACAAGCACTCCGGGAAATATACCTGCCGAGCTTTGAAATAGCTATTGAAAAAGCAAATCCGTGGGGAGTGATGACCGCCTACAACGGTCTTAACAATTCTCATACTTCTGAGAACAAACACCTACTGCAGGAGATACTAAAGAATGAATGGAAATACGAAGGATTTGTTGTGTCGGACTGGCGCGGGGTACATAGTCTCGAAGCTATTGTTTCAGGGCTTGATCTGGAAATGCCCGGTCCGGGAAAATTTCTTACTAAAGAGAACATTTTAGATGCCATCGAAAATAAGAGATTATCAGCTAATGAGCTGGATGACAAGGTAAGGCGCATTTTACGAGCTTACATCAAGACCGGATTGATCGATGATCCCAAGCCTGTATTACAGGCTGAAATCAATACAGAGAAGCACCAGTTGCTGGCCAGGAAGGTTGCTGAAGAGGGGATGGTTCTGCTCAAAAATGACCGGGATATCCTGCCCCTGAAAAAGAACATAAACAAACTGGCTGTTATCGGTCCCAATGCTGCAGAAGCCAGGCTTGGCGGTGGTGGTAGTGCCTCCGTTTCACCTTTTTATTCGGTCAGCCCGCTGGAAGGAATTGAAAACTATTGCGATGCAAACACCACCATTCTTTTTGAGGAAGGAGCCGGATTGAATGGTAATTTTAAAATTGTGGAAAGCCAGTACCTGGTTCACGATTCTAACGGCCGGCCCAAACAGGGATTGAAAGCAGAATATTTTTCCAATACACAGCTGAAAAGTACTCCAGCTGTCACAACGGTGGATGAGATGGTTGATTTTTCATGGGGTTGGGCTAATCCTAAACCCGGCATCAACAAGGGATCCTATTCGGTCAGGTGGAGTGGCAGGCTGTTGCCTCCCGAAACGGGCAACTATAAAATCGGAATTTCTGCCTCTTCGGGAGGATTCAGGCTTTACCTGAATGATTCTCTCGTGATTGACGAGTGGGACGTCAAATCTGCTGAAAATTTTGAAGCTGATCTGGCATCCATTAATAAAACCGTTGATGTCTTATTGAAAAAAGAGGTACCGGTTGGTGTTCAAATTGAATTTTACAAGCGTACAAACCGCAATTTCATTCGGTTTGAATGGGAAATCCCGGGACATAATTCACTTGAGCTGGCTAAAAAGGCTGCAGCAGAAAGCGATGCTGTGGTGATTTTTGCCGGGTTATCCAACTTTTTTGAAG
>Ga0265293_10007635_pt1 | contig 16522 bp, 12 predicted proteins | sample Munlanlewell138R_FD_192505 | JGI IMG/M metagenome (GOLD analysis project Ga0265293, IMG submission 192505) | Leachate microbial communities from a municipal landfill in Southern Ontario, Canada - Leachate well 138R | ecosystem: Engineered > Solid waste > Landfill > Unclassified | place: Canada...
CATCTTTGGTAATACTTCCATAGCATCTCCAATAATAGTGTAATCAGCTATTGAATTGATTGGAGCTTTAGGGTCAGTATTTACAGAGATAATCTTAGAGCTTTCTTGCATACCTGCACGATGTTGGATTGCTCCAGAAACTCCAAATGCAATATATAACTTAGGTCTTACTGTTACTCCAGTTTGACCAATTTGGCGTTCGTGTTCACACATGTCAGCATCAGATGCTGCACGTGTACATCCAACTTCTCCTTGAATTACTGCTGCTAATTCATGTAATAGTTTGAAGTTCTCTTTAGATCCCATTCCGTAACCCCCACAAACAATTATTTGAGCTCCTTTGATATTTATCTTTTGAGCTTCTATATGACGGTCTAATACTTTAATACAGAAATCATCATTCTTCACATAACTCTCAACCTTCAAAAGATTAATACTTCCTTTATGGTTAGAGTTATAAATTTCCTTTTTCATTACTCCCTCTCTAACTGTTGCCATTTGAGGGCGATTATCAGGGTTGATAATTGTAGCAATAATATTACCACCAAAAGCTGGACGAATTTGATATAAAAGGTTTTTATATTCTTTTCCAGTTTTGTTTTCAGTGTGGTCTCCTATTTCCAAAGTTGTACAATCTGCAGTAAGACCTGTTCTTAGATAAGAAGCAATTCTTGGTGCTAAATCTCTACCAACAGAACTTGCTCCAAATAATGCTATCTCTGGTTTCTTTTCTTCAAATAATTTAGTAACTATAGAGAAATGAGGAAGAGTTTGGTATGGGAAAAGTCTTGAATCTTTAGCGTAATTGATAATATCAACTCCATAAGGATAAAGCATTTCTTCCAAATTCTTAATTTCATCACCACAAACTATAGCCTCTAATTTTACTCCTAATTCGTTTGCAAGTTTTCTACCTTTTGAACATAATTCCAAACTTACGTCTGCAATTGTTCTTTCTTCGGTAACCTCGCAATATACAAATATATTATTCATATTCTTTTTTCTCGTTTAATTAATTAGTAAATAAATGACTAACCCAAAATATGTGATGAAATCAATTCCTTCATTAAAGTATTTATATCTTCATCTGTGGATGTAAGAACCTTTGATTCTTTCTGAGTTAATACAACATTCTCAATCTTCTTTACCTTAGTAGGAGAACCTCCTAAACCTAATCTATCATCTTCTGCTAAAATATCTGCAGCAGACCATTCTTCAATTTTCAGATATGGTTTTTCATTCCAAATTGAAGTATAGTCAAGACCAAGCTCTTGAAGTTCTGAGCCACTTTTAGCAAGCTTAAACTTCATTAAACGTTTTGCATTACGAGAACGACATTCTTTTGCTGAACCATGTACAGTTAATAAACAAGGGTAAGACGATTCTACAATCTCAACGCCTCTTTCTAATCTTCTTTTAATTTGAATCTTCTTATTATTCACAGAAACTACTTCTTCTGCATAAGTGATTTGAGGAATCTCTAATTTCTCTGCAGTTTGAGGACCAACCTGAGCTGTATCTCCATCAATTGCTTGACGACCTGCAAGAACTAAATCAACTTTTCCAAGTTTTTTAATGGCTTGACTAATAGTGTAAGATGTAGCTAAGGTATCTGACCCTGCAACCTTTCTATCAGAAACTACAAAACCATTATCAGCTCCTCTATACATAGATTCTCTAACGATTTCCGCTGCACGCGATGGACCCATAGTAATAATTGTTACTGTTGCATCCTTAAGATTATCCTTGATATGTAATGCCATTTCTAAAGCATTCAAATCTTCTGGGTTAAAAATAGCAGGCAAAGCAGCTCGATTAACGGTTCCGTCTGCTTTCATCGCATCCTTCCCCACATTTCTTGTGTCAGGAACTTGCTTTGCTAAAACTACGATTTTAAAACTCATTGTTTCTAAATTAGTTAATAATTATGACCTATTATACAATTTGCAAAGATACTAAAAAATCAGAACCTGCAAACTTTTTAAACTTCCTTATCAAGCAAGGTATTAATATGAAATATATTATTTTATATTCAATTCTATTTGTATTCTTTCCCATTTAGGAATACCCTATCAACCTTATTTGCACCATAATAATAAGGTATATACTCAATATTTGGGATATCTTTAGTAATATAGAAATTGGCTATTTTGCCTTTTGAAATAGAGCCATGAGTATTTGAAATTCCCATAGCGTAAGCAGAGTTGATTGTTGTTGCATTTATTGCTTCCTGAGGCGTCATTTTGTAATTTACACAAGCAAAACTCAAAATCATTTGCATATTTCCGCTTGGAGAAGAGCCAGGATTAAAGTCAGAGGCTAAAGCTACGGGTAATCCTGCATTCATCATTTCTCTTACTGGTGAATATACCATATTTAAGAAGAAAGCTGCTCCGGGCAATACTGTAGGCATTGTCTTTGAACCTAATAAAGCCTCAATTTCCTTCTCTCCTACATATTCTAAATGGTCGCAAGAAAGAGCCTGGTGCTTAACAGCTATCTCAACTCCTCCTGAATAATCCAATTCATTTGCATGTATCTTAGGTATCATTCCAAACTCCCTACCCTTGGTTAGTATTCTATCGGTTTGCTCAACAGTAAAGAAACCTTTATCGCAAAACACATCAATAAAATCAGCTAATTCTTCTTTTCCAATTAGAGGTATCATCTCGTCTACTATCAAATCCACATATTTATCAGGATTGGAACGATATTCCATTGGGAAGGCATGAGCTCCTAAAAAGTTTGACTTAATCTTTAGTGGAGAAACCTCTTTTAATCTTTTAATTACCCTAAGCATCTTAATCTCTGCCTCAGTACTTAATCCATAACCAGATTTTATTTCCACAGCTCCAGTACCCATTCTAATAATTTCATCCAAACGTTTCAAAGCATCTTGGAATAAATCCTCCTCAGAGCTATTCTTTAACCTTTCAGCAGAATTTAATATCCCACCTCCTCTCTTTGCAATCTCTTCGTAAGACAATCCTTTGATTTTATCTATATATTCTATCTCCCTACTGCCAGCATAAACCAAATGAGTATGAGAATCGCAGAAAGAAGGCAAAACCAATCTACCCTTTGCATCAATAACCATTTCAAACTCATCCTCACCCTCCTTTAAATCCTTCATCTTACCATAATCCTCAAACTTATCATCCTTAATAATAAGATAAGCATCCTTGATAGTTTCAACGTTTTCCATATCCTTCCCCTTTACCATAAGGCAAGGATTATCTTCAATTTGAACTAATTCTTTTATATTCTTTACTAAAGTTCTCATTATATCAATATTTAAAATTCAGAATGCAAATATACAACAAAAAAGCAGTAACTTTGCCTTTGAAATTAACTAAAACCAATACATCATGAAGAAATCAATATTAATTTTATTTGCTATTATAATAGCTTCAAGCCTAAAAGCCAAGGCACATGATTTTATCGCTTTGAATAATGGAGATAGTATTTATTATAATCTATTGTATTTTGATTCAACATATAGTGCTGAAGTAACATATCGATGGTATAGTTCTGAATGTAAAAGCAATGAATACTCAGGAGATATCTCTATTCCTGATTCTGTTTTTTATAATGGAGTATATCTTAAAGTTATATCCATAAGTCATTCTGCATTTTCATACAATCCAAGCTTAACCTCAATCACTATTCCAAAAAATATATTTGCTATAGGTTATACTGCTTTTCAAAATTGTTCAGGTCTTACAGATATAATAGTCAATGAAGAGAATTTGCGTTTTTCTTCTATGGATGGAGTTTTATATAGCAAGAATGCAGATACAATATTTGCTTATCCCGGAGGGAAAACAGTCGGGTTTATCATTCCTAATACTGTAACTACTATTGGAAAATGCGCTTTTTCATATTGCCCAAACTTAAGCTCAATAACTATTCCAAACACAGTTACGAGTATTGGGGAGCAAGCTTTTGGTTATTGCGGAGGATTAAGTTCAATTACAATCCCAAGCTCTGTTAATAGAATTGGGCGTTTACCATTTATATATTGCATAGACTTATTAACGATAGATGTAAATGCTGATAATTTGTATTATTCCTCCGATGATGGTATTCTATTTAATAAAAACAAAGATAGTTTAATTGCTTTCCCAACTGGAAAGGCTGGAGATTTAATTATACCCAACTCAGTTAATCATATTTGTGAATATGCTTTTATTAATTGTATTAATTTGACCTCTGTTATTATCACAAACTCTGTTACCTCTATTGGCGAAAATGCTTTTTATGGTTGTTCTGGTTTAAGTTCAATCGAAATTCCAAGCTCAATTACATCAATTAGTGAAGCTTGTTTTTCTGGGTGCGAGGGTTTAACCTCAGTTATTATTCCAAATTCTATTGATTCTATTGGTAGAAGTGCTTTTTCTGTTTGTACAAGCTTAAGCTCTATAATAATCCCAAGCTCAGTTACCTTTATTGGAGATTACGCCTTTTATATTTGCACAGGCTTAACCTCATTTACTTGCAAAGCAGTTAATCCTCCTGAAATAAACTATAATACTTTTAATAGGGTTAATGATTCTATTCCTGTTTTTGTCCCTTGTGCTTCGATTAATGCTTATAATGCCGATACCCTGTGGAATGATTTTATAAATATTCAATGTGATGTTAGCTTAGAAAGCGTTTCTCATAATATTATTTCCACAAAGCTTTACCCGAATCCAACAAATGGAAAGGCTAAATTAGAAGTTGAAGGCTTAAACTCTAATGCTGATATGTTTATTTATGATATATTTGGAAGACTTATACAAAAACACGAGATAAAGCAAGGCAATAATTTAATAGATATTGATTTAAGTGGATTTGGAAAGGGAGTTTATTCAATTAATATTCTTAACTCAAACATCAATCACAATAATAAACTTATTCTTCAGTAAAAAGAGTTTTTATATCCTTTTTAAGTAGATATGCTTTAACAATTCAATAGAATAAAATCAAGTATTATAGCAATTTAATTAGACTTTAAACTTTTTTTCCTTGATAAAAATCTCAAACAATGCCATTGTTTGGGTAAAACAACCGCATTGTTTGGTGGAAACAATGGCATTGTTTGGGCAAAACAATGCGGTTGTTTCGAATTTATATCAAGGAAAAATTCTTGATTCTTTGATTCTATTAGATTTATGCTTGATTTAATTTTGACAGATTGAGGATTTGGAAACCATGTTCTTTGGTCTTAACCTCTTTTCCTGAAATTATATCTTCAATTATCCCTTCTGGATTAATAATAAATGTAGTTCTAACCGTACCCATATAGGCTTTACCATACATTTTCTTCTCCTGCCATACCCCAAACTTTACTACAAGAGCTTTATCAGTATCTGCAATAAGAGTAAATGGGAGATTATTTTTCTCTTTAAACTTTTGATGAGATTTTTCATTATCTACGCTAACCCCAATCACCTCAAAACCCTTATCTAATAAATCATTATAAGAATCTCTCAAACTGCAGGCCTGAGCAGTGCAACCCGAAGTATTATCTTTTGGGTAAAAATAAAGAGCAATCTTCTTATCCTTATAATCAGAAAGTCTAACCTCCCTGCCCTCTTCATTTAGCCCCAATAAATCTGGAGCCTTATCACCAATTTTCATCATAATAGTTTTAGTTTATTTGATTTTACTAATAGGATAAACGAATTTGAGTAAGTTTTGTTTGAGGGAAAAAATATTTTATACGTATCTTTGCCATAATTTACAAAAGGAATATGATTAAAAAGATTATAATTTTATTATTATCAGCCTTATTACTTGGGGATATTGGATTTTCGTTTATCCAACATTATAATACTCCATTTGATGGAGATATGTCTGGAGGTATTGTCCCTAATCATGATGTTATACCTATATTAGATAATCCTCTGGGGATAAAAATATTTACAGAAAACACAACCTACCCCAACCCTAATAGGTTTTTCTCTCATTGGACTTTTTATCATTATTTCAATACCCTACCTATTTACCTTCAAAATTTCGCAAGCCCAATCGATAGTGCTTATTTATCATGTGCAATCGCTAAGACAATAGTACAGATTAGTATTATATTCCTGCTATCCTTTTTAATTTCTGGACGAATTTTTAGATTTGACTTCCTATTATCGGCATTTCTAATCACACCTTTATTCCAAACAAACGGTTATAGTACATATATGGGAATAATCGACCCTTCCACCACCTACACTTTTTTCTATGCAATGCCTATAATCTTAGTTATTCTTTATTTTATGCCTCTCTATTTTAAATATATTAATGGAGTGGAATTTAAAGCAATTAAATATTTAAAGTATTTATGGATTCCCTTAGCTTTAATCTCAAGTTTGAGCGGACCCTTAAACCCTGGAATATCTTTAGTAATAAGTCTATTAGTATTTATATTTTTTTATTTCAAGACTTATAAGAATTTAGAGATTAAAAACAGATATACTAAGCTAATACTTCCGATTAAAAGGATTCCAAAGGATGTTTTGTTTTATTTAATCCCTATATGTGTTTCTTCTTTGTATTCATTATTACTTGGAAGATATAATTCCCTAAATGTTGGCAATGAAATGCCTCTTTGGGATTTGTATTTAAGACTGCCAATAGGTATTTATTATCTTCTAACCCAAAAATTAGGCTTCCCTATCTTAGTTTTAATATTAGCTATTAATTCATTAATTATTCGTTATAAGATTAATACTCCAGAGGGTAAAACCATATTAAAACTTTTCAAATGGATTGGTCTCTTTGCTTTGATTTACATTCTACTTCTTCCTTTCGGAGGATATAGAGACTATAGACCAAATATACTTAGATATGATACAATTCTACCAATAACAATTAGCCTTGTATTTATCTTTGCCAAAACCACAATTTTCATTTTAAGAAATTATCCAATAAAGCAAAGATACTGGTATACTCCTTTAATAATATTAGTTCTATTTATTTTCACAAATGCAGACAAAGCAAAATTCGATAAAAACGACTGCGAAAGAAAATCAATTCAAAGAATAGCAGAATCAAAAGAAAAAATAGTAAGAATTGACAACAATTGCAAGCTCTTATCATGGGAAATAATCAATAACCCCAAAGACTCCGAACTCAACACAAAGCTATTAAAAAAATGGAGGATAATAAAAGAAGACAAATTATATTATCAAAGCTCATCAAATACTAATAAAACAGATTAAAACCAATAACCTATTTTAAGTTCGGAAATAAGTTTACTTATTCGTTTTTTTGGGATAAAATATAGATATGATACGGATATTTTATATCTTTTGCAATATTTAAAAGAAGAACAAGCCTTGACAATGATTGGAAAAGGTAAAGGAAGTGTTTATATCTTGAATGAAAAAGATTAAAGAAATATTTGTTTTTTTAATGTAGCTTTGAAGAAATTAAATATCTTTGCAACAGGATAAAAACATAACTACTCACAAAATAACACTTTAATAATATGAGAAAAATAATATTTTGCCTCCTATTGCTCTTTGGGGCTTTAAAAACATACAGTCAAGACAAAGATTACTTTTCGACAGAATTTGATGCAAATTATTATTATTACTTTGTTGGGAACAATAATTCAAATAATTTGAATTATGGATTTTCATTACTTGTATCTAAAAATATTCAAAAATTAAAATTTAGTACAGGAATAAACTATTCAATAAAATCTTATAATTCTCAAGGAGACCCATTTTATTCAATCGAAAAACGTAAATATAATTTTGAGTATTTAAACATTCCAATTATTGCAAATATTGAAATATTTTCTCATAAGAAATTCCGCTCAAGTATTCTTACTGGATTTACGTTTAATCATATTATAGATTACGATATTACATCATTTTATTTGAACGGAGAGACTTTAACTGAAAATAACTTGTTAGATAATAGGAAATTAGGTGTAATTTTTATGCTTGGTGCTACATTCTCAAAGTCAATTGGAAATAAATGTCTATTAAATTTGTCTCCTTTTATTAATTATAAATTGATTCCTGACCACGATAATCAAAGACCTGATTATAAAAATATACCTGACGATAAAATATCTATAGGATTTAGAATAGGAATAGAATATTTATTTAAAACAACGGATAATAAATCCTAAGTTCAACTTATAAATACAACTTAGTAGAGTATTTGTTATCTCGTGAATTACATACCTACTTCCCGAATATATTAAATTGCAGTTATTTAAAATGTATCAATAATAAATAATCATATATGAAAAAGATTTTGTTTATAGCTTTAACAATTCTGTCTTTAAACTCTTTGGGGCAAGATAAATACAATTATATACACTTCAATAGAATAACAGAAGTAGCAGGAACAGAATATGTAATTGCTTCTATTGAAAATATGGGTAAGATGTTTACTACTAAGAATAAATATCTTTTGTTTATAAATACAAATACAGGAGATACAAATCAAGTGAATTTTTCCGCAGATGCAGGAATAAGCAATATTGAACAAATAAAAATTGACAGTTTAAATATTAATTTAATTCTAATTTCAGGAAAGACAATTGATTTAGATGGTAAAAACGGAATTGATTGGAATGACCCAACACAAATTATTATTATATCAACAGATGGAAAGACAAAAACTCAGCTTACTGATAGTAAATTCTTTGTAAGAAATTGGATTGTAAATAATAATAGTGGTAAAATTGTTGTAACTGGTCATTATGATACTAATAACAACAATAAATACGACAAAACTGATAAAAACGAAATACAAATTTTTGATCTTAAAACGCTTAAACTTATAAATAAGATATAAATATATTTCTTTGCTAATAAATAGAAAATCATCCTATCCTTTTACGCTATTTGAGAGATTTGGTCTGCGAGGACTTCTCCGTATTCTATGTAGATATTTTCGAGGATTGTCATTTTCTTTACAAAGAAGGAGTAAATCTTCTCATGGTCTTCTTTTTTGTATATATTTACTTCATCTAATTGGAAATATATAGCACTTACTTCATTATCATCTATTCCATTAAATCTTTCAGACCAAATTAAGCCCTCTCCAGCTTCTTCATCCCATAATGTTCTCATTGCATTGAAATAACTAAACACTTCCAGTCTTTTCTCTTCACTCTTATTATCTATCTGGAAAAGTACTAAAGCCTTTTTATGGTCTGCATAGAATTTTAGTTGGGTATGCTTAATGCTTATCTTTGATAGCAACCACTTACGCTTAATCTTCTTTTTATGACAATATGTTTTAAAGCCATCCCAAAATGCTTTGTTAATTGCCTTCTTCTCTTCCTTTGTAAACATCTAAATTAGTTTAAATTTAATAAGCAAAAACTGCAAATATGACTTATTGAGGCTCATTCTCTTTATGTCGTTGGCTTATTGCTTTGGCGGCTATGTATGCTGTTGTCCATGCTGCTTGGAGATTAAAGCCACCTGTTATTGCATCTATATCTAATACCTCACCTGCAAAATACATGTTTTTGCAGCTTTTACTTTCCATGGTATTATAGTTTATTGACTCAAGGCTCACTCCTCCACTTGTTACAAACTCATCTCTGAATGAACCCTTGCCATGAACAGAATACTCATCGTTACTTAGCCTATTCATTATCTTGTTTATGCCCTTTTTCCCAAGTTCTCCCCACTTTCTATCCAATGGAATTTCAGCTTTATTGAGTAAAAAGAGCCATAACCTTGAAGATATATCGTAGGGTCTTACATTAGAAACCTTCATATTTGGATTCTTACTTACAATTGAGTTTAAGTAATCTGTAAGAATATCGCAATTGACTTCATTTACCCAATTTACAAGAATATTAAATCTATATTGCTTATCGTTTACAATCCTTGCACCATAGGATGATAATTTCAAAATTGCTGGTCCACTCATCCCCCAATGCGTTATAAGAAGAGCTCCGGAGGCTTTAATATTTGTGCCTTGTAGAGACACAATAGTATTCTCTGCAACTATTCCCATTAACTCTCTTATTGGGTCTTCTGGGATATTGAAGGTAAATAAAGATGGAACAGGTGGAATAATCTTATGCCCTAAAGCCTCTAAATAGTTTAACCCTTCTACCTTTGGACTTCCACCTGTGGTTATTGCTACTGCATCAAAGTATTGAACCCTTGTATTATCTTGATTAAAGGTAAGGGCGTATTTCTCTTCAAATGTAATTGAGCTTAGGTTATGAGAGGTCTTGACGATTATTCCTAATTCTTTGGATAGCCTTTGAAAACATTCGATTATTTCGTTTGAGTTCTGTGAGAGAGGGAAAACACAATCATCTTCCTGTGTAACTAATTTTACACCCATATCTTCAAACCACTTGTATGTATCTAAATGATTGAAGACTCTAAAGGCTCTTTTTAGTAATTTATCGCCGCGTGGATAAGCCTGATGCAAAGAATTTATACCGGCAAACGAATTTGTAAGATTGCATCTTCCTCCTCCCGATACCGATACCTTGGTTAAGACCTTATTGTTTTTTTCAAATATAGTTACAGTTGTATCCGGAGATAATTGCTTTAGATTTATTGCCAAGAAAAAACCTGCCGCACCCCCTCCTATTATGGCTATATTCATATTGAATTGTAAATTACTAATCCTTTATCTGTAAGTAGATATTTCTGACGAGGATGCTTAGGACTATTAGGGTAAAGCATAACTACAACCCCCTCTTTAATAGCAGGATTCAGATAGTTTACCATAAAGTTCTCTCGGTCTTTCAAATTCATTGCGGCAAGTATTTCTTTAATCGAGAGTTGTTGCTCTGCCAATATTTTAATTAATGAATGTACTTCATTTGAACTTGTCGGCAGCTTGTCGGGTACTTGTAGGGTACTTGTCGGGTTTTGTTCTTTCTTTATTTCTGATGTGGTATTCACAATCATATTCCGATTCTTTAATTCATTGCTTTCGTTCATCATTAAATTTCTGAAAAACAGTATCAAAAAACTAATATCAGGCTCAACACCCTTACGAACATTACGGTAATTGGCACGAACCAAAGCATTACGGAAATACCAAGAGTGTTCTGCAAATAAATCATTATTCACATCAAAACCAATGCTTCTCAAGTATTTGATTATAAATACAGCTGTTGTTCTTGTGTTTCCTTCTCCAAAAGGATGTATCTGCCAAAGCTTTGAAACAAACTTAGCTATATGAAAAACCACCTCGTCTAAAGACAATCCTTTATATGAGAAATTCTTTTCTTGTTCCAAATCATACTCAATAGCCCTATGCAAATCTTCTGCATTAACATATAATACAGTATCACCACAAAGAACCCATTCTTTCTTTGTTATATCATAATCTCTGATATTACCAGCAAATTTAAAAACACCTTCAAATAGTCTTCGATGAATAGAAGTGAATCCTGTTACTGAATAAGCAAAAGACTTTTCATTTAATATTCGAGCAATATTTGCAGAAACCTTATCCGCTTCTTCTGTATCTTCATCATTCGGAGTACGAACAGTCTTAGATTGATAATAACTATTGATAAGTTCTTTTACTTCATCAATACTAATATCTCCTTCTATATGTTTTACCGCTGTATCTTTTAGATAATCAGAAATCTGTAAACCATCTACAGCCTGAAGCCCAATAGCTGTTTTCCAAGATATAGCCTTTTCTTTCTTATCTGGCTCACCATTGCGTATATATTCATCGAATTCGCTCATAATAGCTATTTATTTTTATCATAGATAAGACTTATTTTATTTTCCAATGCAGAATTGAGAAAAGATATTGTGAAGGACTTCTTCGTTTGTTACTTCTCCTGTTATTGTGCCTATATGATATAGGGCTGTGTTCAGGTCGATTGCTATTAGGTCGCTTGGGAGATTATTCTCAAATGCTTTTTCTATTATTTCTATTGTTTCGAATATCCTTAGCATTTCTTGGTAATGTCTTTGATTTGTAAGCATAACCTTATTGCTTATATCTCCAATATGGGATAATTCCAACATCTTATTTACCAATTCATCAATATTCTCTCTTTTCTTTGCTGAAATAAATATAGGTTTATAGCCATGAATACTATTTTGGAACTCTTTTTCTAAAGCTTCAATATCTGACTTATTAATTATTAGAATTAACTCTTTATCTTGGAGGTTTACATTCTTTTCCAAGTCTTCTAATTCCTTATTAATATCTTGCAAATTGGTATTAGTAATATCAATCATATAAAGAATTATCTTAGATTGATTGGCAGAAAGATAAGTCCTTTCAATTCCCTTGGCCTCTATACTATCATTGCTATGTCTAATCCCAGCAGTATCGATAAATCTAAATTCTATTCCTTTGATAATAATATTTTCCTCAATAGTATCTCTTGTAGTTCCTGCAATATCGGAAACAATTGCTCTTTCCTCATTCAATAGGACATTTAAAAGAGTAGATTTACCAACATTTGGCTTTCCAATAATAGATATTGGAATTCCATTCTTAAAAGCATTACCCAAAGCAAAAGAGTCAATTAGATTCTTTACCTCTGATTTAATATTAGTCAAAGCAGTTTTAAATTCTTCTCTATCTGCAAACTCCACATCTTCTTCCGAAAAATCTAATTCCAATTCTAATAATGAAGAAAGATTAAGAAGCCTCGTTCTTAATTCTTTTAGTGTTTGGCTATATCCTCCTCGAAGCTGTTTAAAAGCTAAATCATGGGCTTTCTCACTATTAGAATTTATAATATCTGCAACAGCCTCAGCTTGTGATAGGTCTAATTTACCATTTAAAAAAGCTCTCTTAGTAAATTCTCCCTCTGTTGCCATTCTTGAGCCATTAGCAATTAATGCATTTAAGGTTTTATCAATAATATATTTAGAGCCATGAAGAGAAACCTCAACACTATTCTCTCCAGTATAGGAAAAAGGAGATTTGAATACAGTTATAATACATTCATCTATCAATTCCTCTTGAAAAATAACTCTTCCAAAATAAGCTTTATTAGCCTTTGGATTATCCAAAACTTTTTCGCCCTTTGTATTAAAGAAGATTTTATTTGCTATTTCTATAGAGTTTTGTCCAGATAATCTTATAACTGCAATTGCACTCTTGCCATAAGGAGTAGCCAAAGCACAAATTGTATCGAAATCGTTCATAATTATTATGATTTTATTGTTTTAGCTTATTAATCTCATCCCTATACTTTGCAGCTGCCTTAAAATCCAATTCCATAGCTGCATCCTTCATCTTCTTAGTTAGAGATTTTATAGCCTTTTGCTTATCTTTTTCATTTTTGTAAATAATATCTCCCTCACCTACTTTAGTTACATCCATATCGCTTTCATAGTAACGAATATCAGTTGTTGGGAGCTTAGCGTTTTTCTCAACTTCTTCCAAAACTGCTGCCTGACCAATTATATCAGAGACCTCTCTTTTAATTTGCGTTGGAGTAATATTATTATCTTTATTATATTTTGCTTGCTTTCTTCGGTTCTTCTCATTAACATCCATAGCTCTTTGCATAGAGCCAGTTATTTTGTCAGCATATAGAATAGCTTTGGAGTTAGCATTTCTTGCAGCTCTGCCTATGGTTTGGATTAAACTCTTATCGGAACGAAGAAAACCTTCCTTATCAGCATCAAGTATTGCCACCAATGAAACCTCTGGTAAGTCTAAACCCTCTCTAAGCAGGTTAACCCCTATAAGAACATCAAAAACTCCTAAGCGTAAATCTCTCATTATTTCGACTCTTTCAAGAGTTTCAACATCGGAATGGATATACTTATTTCTTATCCCAAGATTAGTTAGATACCGGCTTAGCTCCTCTGCCATTTTCTTTGTAAGTGTTGTAACTAAAACCCTCTCTCCCTTATCTACAACAATACTTATCTCTTCTAATAAATCATCTACTTGATTCTTGGCAGGATGAATCTCTATTCTTGGGTCTAAAAGTCCTGTTGGTCTGATAATCTGTTCTACAACTACTCCTGAGGCTTGCTCAATTTCGAAAGGAGAAGGAGTTGCAGAAATATAAATAGTTTGGTTTTGTAATGATTGGAACTCTTCAAATTTCAAAGGTCTATTATCTATTGCCGAAGGTAATCTAAAACCATACTCAACAAGAGATTCCTTCCTTGAACGGTCTCCTCCATACATTGCTCTAATCTGGGGAATTGTTACATGACTCTCGTCGATAACTAAAAGAAAATCGTCAGGGAAATAATCAATCAAACAGAAAGGTCTTGAGCCTTCTTCTCTCCCATCGAAATATCTTGAGTAGTTTTCAATCCCCGAACAATAGCCAAGCTCCCTAAGCATTTCCAAATCATAATTCACCCTATCCTCCAGTCTCTTTGCTTCCAGAGGACGTCCAATCTCTTGGAAATAATCTCTTCTCTTAAACATATCTCTTTGAATCTCCAACATAGCAGCATTCAAAGTATTCTTATTTGTGATAAAGTTCCCTGCAGGATAGATTATAATCTCATTCTTTTTCTCTATTTGACGACCATCAAGGGGATTAAAGCTTTCAAGACTTTCTACCTCATCGTCCCAAAAACTAATTCTATAAGCATAATCAGAGTAAGCTGGGAAAATATCTATTATATCTCCCTTAACCCTAAACTTTCCTCTTGTAAACTCTATCTCATTCCTCGAATAAAGTGAATCAACAAGTTTTAAAAGAAAATCATTCCTATTTATCTTTTCTCCTATCTTTAGGATTATTGTTCCTTTTTCAAAATCATCAGGATTACCAATACCATAAATACAGGAAACAGAGCTAACCACAATAACATCTCTTCTTCCAGAAAGAAGAGATGAAGCTGCACTTAGTCTTAGTTTCTCTAATTCATCATTGATTTGTAAATCTTTTTCTATATAGGTATTAGTATGGGCTATATATGCCTCTGGCTGGTAATAATCATAGTATGATACAAAATATTCTACCGCATTATTTGGAAAGAAATGTTTAAACTCTCCATAGAGCTGAGCTGCCAAGGTCTTATTATGGCTCATAATAAGGGTTGGCTTTTGAACTCTTTGAATAACATTAGCTACAGTAAAGGTCTTACCACTCCCTGTCACTCCTTCCAAAACTTGGGAGCTACTACCCTCTTCAATTCCCCTTACCAATTGGTCAATTGCCTCGGGCTGGTCTCCAGTTGGTTGAAATTCTGATACTAATTCAAAATCCATTTACTTTTTCATAGCAGCTTTAACGAAGCTTATAAATAAAGGATGTGGCTGTTCTACTGTTGATTTATATTCTGGATGGAATTGTACCCCTATAAAGAATGGATGATTATTCAATTCAACAACCTCTACCAAATTAGCATTAGGATTAAACCCTGTTGCTATCATTCCCTTATCTGCAAATTCCTTTAAATACTTATTATTAAATTCATAACGATGTCTATGGCGTTCAGAAATATCTTCCTTATTATAAACCTCGAATATCTTAGAACCTTTTTCTAACTTACATGGATAAGCTCCTAAACGCATAGTTCCACCCATATTTGTTATTTCTTTTTGCTCCTCCATCATATCGATTACTGGGAATTTTGTACTTGGAGACATCTCCACAGAATGAGCATCCTTAAATCCAAGAACATTTCTTGCAAATTCTACAACTGCCATTTGCATTCCAAGGCAAATTCCAAGGAATGGGATATTATTTTCTCTTGCAAACTTAATTGCACATAGCTTCCCATTTATTCCTCTTGAACCAAAACCTGGTGCTACAAGTATTCCATGCAAGCCTGATAATTCCTCAATAGCCCTTTCATCACATTCTTCCAAATCCTCAGAATGTATCCATTTTAGTTTTACCTTGCATTGTAAAGAAGCTCCAGCATGAATAAAGGCTTCAACTATTGACTTATAAGCGTCCTTAAGCTCTACATATTTTCCAACAAGTCCAATAATTACTTCATTATTTGGATTCTTGTGTTTATAAAGAAAACTCTTCCAATCATCAAGCACAGGATCTCCCTTAACGCTTACTCCCAATCTCTTCAATACCTGAATATCCAATTTTTCCTTAAGCATATGCATAGGAACATCATAGATTGTTGAAGCATCGACAGATTCAATTACATTTAATCTATCCACATTGCAGAACAAAGCAATCTTATCTCTTATTGCCTCTGTAAGTGGTCTTTCACTTCTACAAACTATAATATCTGGCTGAACTCCCTGCTCTAACATCGATTTAACAGAATGTTGAGTAGGTTTTGTTTTTAATTCCCCTGCTGCTGCAAGATATGGAATATAGGTTAGATGTATAACCATTGCACTTGAACCTAATTCCCATTTCAATTGTCTTACTGTTTCAATAAAAGGAAGAGATTCAATATCCCCAACTGTTCCCCCTATTTCAGTAATTAAGAAATCGTATTTATTTTCAGTTGCAAGAATTTTTATTCTTCTCTTAATTTCATCAGTAATATGAGGAATAACCTGAACAGTACCTCCAAGATAATCCCCTTTTCTTTCTTTCTCAATAACTGTTTGGTAAATCCTTCCAGTAGTAACATTATTCGCCTGAGCAGTCCTAACATTAGTA
>Ga0265293_10007636_pt1 | contig 16522 bp, 14 predicted proteins | sample Munlanlewell138R_FD_192505 | JGI IMG/M metagenome (GOLD analysis project Ga0265293, IMG submission 192505) | Leachate microbial communities from a municipal landfill in Southern Ontario, Canada - Leachate well 138R | ecosystem: Engineered > Solid waste > Landfill > Unclassified | place: Canada...
AAGGGGTGGCAATCACTTCCCCGGAACCGTGACACTGGGGGCAGGTTCGGACACTTTGGAAATGACCAAAGGGTGTACTTTGAGTCGTTTTTACCTGTCCCGTGCCGCCGCAAGTGGAACACTTGCTGGGATTGGTTCCGGGAGCAGCCCCGGAACCATCACAGGTTGAACAGTTTTCCATTCGGGGTATAGAAAGATCTTTTTTAAGGCCAAAGGCTGCCTCTTCAAAGCTAATTGTCAAATCATAGCGCAAGTCCGAGCCTCTTTGGGGACGACGTTGGTTGCCTCGTCCGGCCCCGCTAAAACCGGAACCTCCACTGAAAAACATATCAAACAAATCATCCAGCCCGCCAAAGCCACTACCCTGGAATCCACCAAAGCCCGAACCTTGAAAGCCTCCGAAGCCTGCACCATTGGCCCCGGCATGACCGAATTGATCATAACCCGCCCGTTTTTGCTCATCACTTAGAACTTCATAAGCCTCGGAGGCTTCTTTAAATTTTTCCTCCGCAGTTTTATCATTAGGATTAACATCCGGATGATACTTACGAGCCATTTTTCGATAAGCCTTTTTTATTTCATCTTGAGAAGCATCCTTTGAAACCCCTAGGATTTCATAGTAATCCCTTTTGGCCAAACCCCTTCCCCTACCTTTACGACTACTTATTCTTCAACATTAAAATCAGCATCTACCGTTTCTTCCCCGGTATTTGCCCCTTCAGAAGCCCCTTCCCCTTGATTTGCTTGGGCAGCTTGGGCGGTCTTTTCATAAACCTTAGTAGTAACGGCATAAATGGCCGTTTCTAATTCTTCTTTTTTCTTCTTGATTTCTTCCAAATCATCAGTTTCCAAAGCAGCCCTTAAGTTAACCTGAGCCTCTGCCACCTTTTCTTTATCGCTTTCATCCACTTGCTCTGCAAATTCCTTCATAGTTTTTTCTGATTGGTAAAGCAGGGAGTCCACATCGTTAACTAAATCAACTTTTTCCCGACGTTTTTTGTCCTCTTCAGCCATCGCTTCCGCGTCTTTCACCATTTTTTCAATCTCGTCATCACTTAGACCGGTTGAGGATTGAATGGTGATCTGCTGCTGTTTACCCGTACCCATATCCTTGGCGGAAACATTGACAATGCCGTTGGCATCTATATTAAAGGTCACTTCGATTTGGGGGATACCCCTTGGTGCCGGCGGAATCCCGTCTAAGGAGAACCTTCCCAAAGTTTTATTGTCGGTAGCCATACTTCTTTCCCCTTGCAACACATGAATTTCAACGCTAGGTTGATTATCAGCTGCAGTGGTAAAGATTTGGCTTTTGGAGGTGGGAATGGTAGTGTTGCGATCTATCAGGCGTGTAAATACCCCTCCCAGAGTTTCTAAACCCAAGGACAAAGGAGTCACATCCAAAAGAACAATCCCTTTCACTTCTCCTGTTAAAACACCGGCCTGCACAGCCGCTCCCAGAGCCACACACTCATCCGGGTTAATCCCCTTGTGGGGATCCTTACCGATAAATTTTCTGATGGCTTCTTGTACAGCAGGAATACGGGTAGATCCGCCAACTAAAATTACCTTATCAATATCTTTGGGCTCCAAACCGGCATCAGCCAAAGCCTGTTTTGTGGGGTTCATAGTTTTGGCCACCAAGTCCGCTGTTAATTCATCAAACTTGGCCCGTGTTAAATCAATATCCAAATGCTGCGGTCCACTGCTGGTAGCGGTAATAAAAGGTAAATTTATATTGGTGCTGGTTACGGAAGATAGCTCATGTTTAGCTTTTTCCGCCCCTTCTTTTAATCTTTGAATAGCCATTTTATCTTGAGCTAAATCAACGCCATGGCTTTTCTTAAAACTTGACACCAGATAATCCACTACCTTTTGGTCAAAATCATCTCCACCCAGCTTATTATTACCGTTGGTAGCCTTTACTTCAAAAACCCCATCTCCTAATTCAAGAATGGAAACATCAAAGGTGCCCCCACCGAGGTCAAAAACCAAAATGGTGTGGTCGTCCCCTTTATCCAAACCATAGGCCAAAGATGCTGCAGTAGGTTCATTAACAATTCTTAAAACCTCTAGGCCCGCAATTTTTCCAGCATCCTGGGTAGCTTTTTTTTGGCTATCGGTAAAATAAGCCGGAACGGTAATTACAGCTTGGGTAATTTTTTCTCCTAGGTAGGCCTCCGCATCCGCCTTTAATTTTTGCAATATAAAAGCAGAAATCTCTTGGGGAGTATATGTTTTGTTATCAATTTTTACCTTTAGTTCGGTACCCATTTCCCTTTTAATAGATAAAACAGTGCGATCCGGGTTAGTAATGGCCTGCCTTTTAGCAACCATACCAGTCAAACGTTCACCTTCTTTAGTAAAAGCAACTACTGAGGGAGTGGTACGGGAGCCTTCCGCATTAGGGATTACAATTGGCTCGCCCCCTTCCATTACAGCCACGCAAGAGTTGGTTGTTCCTAAGTCAATTCCAATTACTTTACTCATTAATATCTCCTCCTTAAACTTTACCTCTTTTTAAAAGAAATCAATTGTCAGCCTCTTTTTTTGAAACGCAAACTGTACTGGCTCTGATAACCTTGTCATTTAAGAAATATCCCTTTTGAATTTCCTCCACAATAACATTATCCTCAAGCTCCGAGGTGGGTATTTGAGCTACGGCATGGTGTTTTTCCGGGTCAAAGGCTTCATTAACCGCTTCAATTTCCTTTAATCCTTCCTTTTCCAAAACACCCTTTAGCTGGCGGTAAATCATCTCCATCCCGACAACAAACTGCTGCAACTCCGGTTCATCTTTTACAGATAGTAATGCTCTTTCGAAATTATCAAGTACGGGCAACAGTTCTACAATTATTTTTTCGGCACCGAACTGAGCCATTTCTGCCAACTCCTTACGGGAACGGCGGCGGTAATTATCAAAATCAGCCTGGGATCTCAAAAGCCTATTTGTCAACTCATCAATTTCACATTGCAGTTCCTCCAGCTTTTGCCGCAAATCTTCACCTTCAGTTTCCTGCAGGTCGAGATTTCCCAGAGCATCTTCTATAATTAAATCCTCAGTTTTCTTGTCGTTTTTCACTAAAATATTCACCACCTTTAATAATATCACAGTTTTTAAAGCAGTTAAGAATAGTTGTAATTCAATTTTAGGGTTAACTCAGGTTTTGTGCCGATACAATTTGGTTTGGCAATTTGATCATTATTCCAGCAATTTTTTTAATGAAAGGGCAAGCTGCTGGGCCATTATTTCGACCAGGGTAGCGGCCTTGGCATAGTTCATCCTGGTAGGACCCAAAATCCCGATATGGCCTTTCATTTGCCCGTCAAGATTATAGGTGGCTGTTACTATACTGCACTGATTGATACCCTCTAATTTATTTTCTCCCCCGATTTTAATTGTCAAACCCTGAGGCTGAGTATCGGCAAGAAGGTCCTTTATTACCATGGGGCTTTCCAATAGCTCCAATATATCCCTAATTTTACCCAAGTCCTTAAACTCGGGCTGGTTAAAAATATTTAAAGATCCGCTTAAAGAAACAGGGCCTCCTGGTTGTTCATGTCCTTCAAACAACGCCAAGGCGATATTGCTGATCACTTTTCGATAAACATGGAGCTCTTCATAAATTTCGTTCAACATATCGTTGCCTATTTCAGAAGGGGCTAAGCCTTTAATTCTATTGTTCCAAACCCGGGAAATTATATCTAAATCGTTTTCTGTTAGGCTTGGGGGCACATCCAACACATAGTTACTGATATTATTTGACTGGGAAATAGCTACCAATAATATTTTTTCAGCAGACAGGGGCACTAAAACAACCTGTTTAAGACGGTCCTCTTGGTAATAAGGCCCCATAATTAAAGAGGTATAACTGCTCATTTCCGAAAGCAGTTCTGCTCCGATATCAATTACATCCCGTATCTCCCTGATTTTTTGTGAAAAGCGTTTTCTAATATAATTTTTTTCCGCTTCGCTGAGAGGATATTTTTCCATTAGGGAATCAACATAATATCTATACCCTGCATCGGAAGGTATGCGACCGGCAGAAGTGTGGGGTTGTTCAATGTAACCCATTGCCTCCAAATCGGCCATTTCATTTCTGATGGTAGCAGGGCTGACGCCTAAATTGTATTTTTTTGAAATGGTGCGGGAGCCCACAGGTTCGGCAGTATCAATAAAATCTTTAACAATTGCCAACAGTACCTTTTTTTTGCGTTCATCCATTGCCATCGTACTCATCCTTTTTGTTAGCACTCTCCTTTAATGAGTGCTAATTCTTAACTTTGAAAATACCACTTACTAGGGATTTTGTCAAGGGATTAAATTCAAAAAAGGCCAATGGCCTTTTTTGAATTAGTTATTCTTGATAATCATCAGTGGTCCAAGGCCGAATGCTAGCCGGTCAGAGCACATATTGTTTCATGTGGTCAAGCTGCAAACCGAAGACCTCCATCAATTATTTAACCCTATCGAAGGTCCTGCCCATTTAAAAAGTCTAGGATTACTTCCAAAGTTATGTCCAATTGTTCTTCCGGAGTAATTTTTCCCTGACCGTCGCCTTTTTGTTCGCCATAGCTGCCGAAGTAGGCGTGGTTGCCACCTTGAATTTCATAATATTGAACGTCCTTGGGAGCATTTTCCCTACTGTTTTCAAATGTTTCTTGGTTGAGAACACCATCCTCCGACCCATAAATGGCTAACATTTTCAAATCTGTGTTGCTTAAATCCGATGAAGGGTAGGAAGCCAAAAAAACAATCCCTTTTAATTTATCGGCATTTTTTTCGGCATAGGCCGAGGTCATCGCACCCCCCAGGGAATGGCCCCCAATATACCAGTTGTTGATAGTAGAGAATTTCTCAATTACTTTATCTGCCGCCTTTATATCAAAGACAGCCAGATTAAAAGGCATTTTAACTAAAGCACATAGGTAGCCCTGCTGCGCCAGCCCTTGCATGAGCGGTGCATATGAGAGGTATTCAACCTTTCCGCCGGGATAAAAGATAAATCCTGTCTTAGCCTCCATACCCTCGGGTTGAAAAACTACCATTTCATCGGTGGTTTGAACCTGTACATATTGCTGCCCTTCTGTCGCCATTAAAGCAACCGGACTTGCCCGATAATAATCCAAAGTGTAAATATAAAAAGCCCCGAAAACCACCGGTAAAAAGCCTAAGGCGGCAAGCCTCAGCCATTTAGATTTTCTGCTTTTTTTTTAAAGGTGCTTTCTTTTATCATCAAGGCATCCTGTTTTGCTAGGCCCGCCCTGCTAAGAAATACGACTCCGAGCAAAAAAGACCCTTGAGAGACAATATTAACGCTTTGTTCAATCCAATCCATTCCCGGACCGCCGGCCGAAGCCAAATAACCCATAGAAAGCATTGCAATAAAAGCTATTGGGAACATCAACATTGCTATTTTGTGTCTCATTCTTTTAGCCATAAAAAACAAGGTCCAAATCACACCGGAACAGCCGAGAATCTGTCCAATTAAAAAGGGCAAATTGCTTTCGTAAACCGGGACCGCCCCGGCAGCACCAAAATTAGTAGTTAGGCTGTTTCCACGTCTAAACAAAGAGAGCAAAGCGAAAAACATCAAGATGAAACCGGGCGCTTGTAAAGGGAACAGGGCCGAGCTAAGGTAGGGAACATCCGCCAGCTGCAAACCAACTAGTAGCTTCCAAAGAGCCTTATAAAATCCCCCTGCAAAAACCATTAGGGAACCGGCCGCCAACATCGAAAAAGCCAGTTTCGATAATTTGTTGTATAAATCCCTTTGTAAAATAATAGCTGCAATAAAAAACAACAACACCGGAATAAAATCCATTATGGCCATACCAACTGTTATTTCACTCATTTACATTCCCCCAATGCTTATTAGATGTTGCTTCCCTAGCATAGCAAATTCGATTTTGCCCCTTAAACCAATGCTTCCTCCCCCGGCACCTCGCTGACCAAAGTAAATATTGCAAAAATATTGCCCTACCTTGTATTTTTATTATAAATCATTGCTTAAATATAATCCACCCCATTCAAACAAAAAACTTAAAGACCTCGTTGGCTACGGGAATACCCTTTGCGGTCAATTGCAAATGATTGCCCTTAATCATTATCAGGCCCAAATCCTGTAGCTTGACCAGTTCCTCCGAAAAAACCTTGGTAATTGCCATGCCGAATTTTTTTTCAAAGTCAATGAGGGAAACACCTCTCAATAAACGAAGCCCCAAAAAAAGCGCCTCTGAAATCTCATCTTTTTCACTTCTTTCCTCTACTTCCTCAGCAGGCAGGATGCCCAGGTTCAGCAATCTGCGGTAACTATTTAGATCAGTGACATTTGTCCACCTTTGTCCGAGCAAATTTGAGGAAGCCGCAACCCCCAAGCCTAAATACGGTTCCAATAGCCAATAACGGCTATTGTGTTTTGATTCAAAGCCGGGTTTTGCAAAATTTGAAATTTCATAATGATCATAGCCTGTTTGTTGGGCCCAAAGCTGAACTTCATCAAACATTAGCCTGGCCAAATCTTGATCGGCGGGCTGAAGCTCTCCCTTTTCCGCCAAATCTCCCCAAGGGGTATTTTTTTCAATTATCAGGCCATAAGCAGATAGATGCTCAGGCTCTAAGGACAAAGCTTGCTGAAGACTATACTGCCATTGCTCAAGGCTTTGGCCGGGCAAGCCATAAATTAAATCCAGACTAAGGTTATTAAAACCCGCCTGCCGTGCATTAACAACTGTTTGAAGAATACTGCCAACGTCATGCAGGCGCCCCATCCTTTTAAGCTCGGAAAAATTAAAGGACTGGGCGCCAATAGATAATCTATTAACTCCCAAATCCTTAAGTAGCGTTAGTTTTTTAAAATCAATGGTGCCGGGGTTAACCTCAATAGTTACTTCAATAGCGGCGGTCCAGCGAAAAAACGTTTTAATTTTTTCAAAAATAAAGGCTAGTTGGTCACCGGATAGACAGGAGGGGGTGCCCCCGCCGAGGTAGATGGTTTCTAACTTGAGATTTTCCTCAGCTAATTTATGATGATACAACTCCATCTCTTGCTGTAAAGCAACCAAAAAAATACCTACCTGATCCGTTTTTAGGGGGTAAGAGGTAAAATCACAGTAATTACATTTCTTTAAACAAAAAGGGATGTGAATATAAAGGCCAATGCCCATTTGTTAAACTCCTTTTTTATTAGTCGTCAATACTTAAAACAGCCATGAAGGCCTCTTGGGGGATCTCCACATTCCCTAATTGCTTCATCCGTTTTTTGCCCTCTTTTTGCTTTTCCAACAGTTTTTTCTTTCTAGTTATATCCCCGCCATAGCATTTGTCAATAACATTTTTTCTTAGGGCTTTAACAGATTCCCTAGCTATTACCTTATTGCCGATAGCCGCTTGAATTGGTACCTCAAACAATTGACGAGGGATGATTCTTCTCAGCTTTTCAACCAGCACCCTTCCCCGTCTATAAGCACTGTCCTTGTGAATAATTGAAGACAGGGCATCCACCACCTCACCATTAATCAAAATATCCAACTTCTCCAAATCAGATACCCGATAGCCGATAACCTCATAATCTAAGGAGGCATAACCCCTAGTACGGGATTTTAATTGATCGAAAAAATCAAAAATGGTTTCGCTAAGCGGTAACTCGTAGGTGATCATTACCCTGGTAGGAGTGAGATACTCCATATTTTTAAAATCACCGCGTTTCTCTTGGCACAACTCCATCACTGCCCCTACGAATTCACTGGGAACCATAATAGTTGCCTTAACATAAGGTTCTTCGATCATCTCTGTTTTTTGCGGCTCAGGCAGATGGGCAGGGTTGTCAACCTTAAGTACCTCCCCATTTGTCTTGGTCACCCGATAGACCACGCTGGGTGCCGTGGTAATCAAATCCAAATCATATTCTCTTTCCAAACGCTCTTGAATGATTTCCATATGCAATAGGCCTAAAAAACCGCAGCGATAGCCAAACCCAAGAGCATTTGAGGTTTCAGGCTCATAATGGAGAGAGGCATCATTTAATTTTAGTTTTTCTAAAGCGTCCTTTAAATCCTCATAGTTTTTTGTTTCGATGGGATAAAGACCGCAAAAAACCATGGGGGCAATTTTTTTATAACCGGGCAGCGGCTCTTTTGCCGGATTATTGTTGGTGGTAACAGTATCCCCTACCTGCGTATCCGCCACGTTTTTAATGCTGGCGGTAAAAAAACCAACCTCCCCGGCAGATAATGCATCAACCAGACGCATTTCCGGCGCGAAAACTCCAACCTCCACAACCTCAAAATTTTTGCCCGTCATCATCATTTTGACGGTCATACCCTTTGTAAGCCTTCCCTCGGCTATTTTTACATAGGGGATAGCCCCCTTGTAGCTATCAAAGTGAGAATCAAAAATCATGGCCCGCAAAGGGGCAGCGGCTTCACCAATGGGAGGCGGCACCCGATCAACTATAGCCTCCAGTATGGCCTGAGTACCTTCCCCAGTTTTCGCTGATGCTAAAATAGCATTGGAAGTGTCCAATCCTATAACATCTTCCAGCTCCTGCTTGACCCTTTCCGGGTCGGCATTAGGTAAATCAATCTTATTTATGACAGGAATGATTTCCAGATCATGTTCCAAGGCAAGGTAAATATTGGCCAAGGTCTGAGCCTCTATGCCTTGGGCCGCATCCACTATTAAAATAGCACCTTCACAGGCAGCCAGACTCCTGGAAACTTCATAAGAAAAATCCACATGACCGGGGGTATCAATCAAATTTAAGGTATATTCTTCACCATCAAGGGCTTGATATTTAAGGCGAACTGCTTTTAGCTTAATAGTGATGCCTCTTTCTTTTTCCAAATCCATTTGATCTAATAATTGTTGAGACATCTCTCTTTCACTGACGGCCCCCGTGTATTCCAACAGCCGATCCGCCATGGTGGATTTACCGTGATCAATATGGGCAATGATACAAAAATTACGTATTTTTGACTGCCAATTAGCTTGGACCATTTAATGTTTCCTCCATTTATTCAAAGATCAACTTTTTATTCCAATTTTATATTATAACAAAAATTTCGGCCGGAGTCACATTTGGCATTATTTTAAATCAGGATTCTGCCCCTAGCTGGACGTTGACCGGCTCACAAAACATAAAGACCTTGATAAGCAATATCAAGGTCAATAATTATCTATCAAGGCCCTTGGCCCTTTTGCTTTCAATTTTAAGAACAGAAAATCAAACCTTTTCTCGGGCTCCCAACAACTCCGCCAGCACTTCAGCAAATAACTCTATAGCTTGGGTTGCCTCAGCTAAGGAATTTAAATCATTGCCAACCTCCAACAAAATTGCCCGGGGATGCAAATGCTGATTATACCTTCCGCTTTGAACCCGATAGCCTAGGGATAGGCCGGGATATAGTTCATCCATCTTTTCGGTCACCTGGCGTGCAAATTCCCTGTTTTGCTGCCAGCCTCCATGGGCCAATCTGGCATCACTGCCTACGATTAAGCGAATTTGAGCAGTTTTTTTGTCGTTGATGGTAGTAACCAAGGGTTTAGCATGTCCTGCATCGCGGTGAATATCAATTACTACCCTGGCATGAGGATTATCCGCAAGTAACTTTTTTAGAGTTTCTCCCGAATTAGTATATGATTCCTCAAACTTAGGAAAATCATGAATTTTATCTGAGCGCGCCACAGTAAGCCCATATTGATCCTTCAACATCTTTTCTAAGTGGGCTGCCACCTTGGAAACACCGCTGTTTTTTCCCTCTTCCTTACTGACTCCATCTGTTGCTTTGTAGGTTTCCGCGTTGTGGGTGTTAATAATAATTATCTCTGCCCCCCGAAGAACCTTGGGATCTGTTGCCAGGTCATCAACAAACTGTTCTTGTTCTTGATCAAAGGGAATGTCCAAAATCTCTACAATTCCTTCATCTTCAAACAATGGGTTGCTTTCGATCAGGGTAGGTGACATCACCTCCCTTGCCTCTACCTGCCTTACTCCTTTGCCGAAAAAGCTTAGCGGGTTAGTGGGATCAATGCTGAAAAAAGTGTAAGCAATGGAGGATCTTCTAGCTTCATTTTTGCTTTTTGCCTGGGCGGTTATAAAAGGTAGGTTTTGTGATAAAATGGCTTTGTAGCTGTCCTTATTTACCCCTAATAATTCCAACCACCGCTTTGTATTGCTTAAGGACAGATCCTGTTCGTCAATAATTGAACTGCTCCTTATGGCAGCTTTTTTAGGGAGGTCAAAAAACTGAAAAAAGGAAACTCCTATGAATACAACTAGGGCTATAAAAGCTATTTTTTTAAAATTCTGGATAAAATAAGGTGAGAAGCGAAAGTAGAATCTAATCATCATTGAGCCTCCTTCCTTTTGCATACTTTATACCTATGCCGGGGAGGAGCTCTTATGCAAACTTTTAGTGGAAAATGACTGAACGGTGGCCAGCAGTCAGTAACACTAGCAACTCTTTGTTACTGATTTTCACCTAAAAAAAAAACGGCTACAAATGGTCGGCTTTATTGCCAATTAAAAAACTCCGGGTTTTTCCCGGAGTTTTTTGTGTTTGGTATTAACGAAGTTCGGTAGGTACAAAGGCATCAATAACACCGATTACTAAAGCTGCCAGCAATGCACCGAGAATATTAACAGATAAAAAGGAAGGAACAACGAATTGCGCTAAATAAATAACAACTGCTGCCGTGATAAAACCAACAATACCACGACTTTGGGGAGAAATTTTTTCACCCATTAAAGCTTCGGCAATTGCTCCTAAAACTGCAATTACAACGGCTGCCAATAATGCCCCGGTAAACCCGTTAACTGTTATTCCCGGCAACAACCAACCTACCAACATTAATACCAAAGCAGATACAATAAAACGTACAATAGTGCCAACAATATTACCCCTCATCTTAGATTCACCTCCTTTTTCCAAACTAATGATAGTTTTCCCGAAAAAAGAAGGTATATACTGTTTTGAACCCTTGATTTCTTGATTTGATCATGCTATTATAAAGTTTGTTAATTATTGCTTTCAAGCTCTCTCATAGGAGGTGACAATAAATGCCTAATATTAAGTCCGCTATTAAAAGGGTGGAAATCGCTAAAAAAAGAAACGCCATCAATACAGCCCGCAAATCAGCTATGAGAACTGCCATTAAAAGGTTTGACCAAAGCTTAGCCTCTGGAGAACAGGAGCAAATCCAAGCTTCTTTTAAGAGAGCTCTTAAAGCCGTTGATAAGAATGCTTCCAGGGGGATTATCCATAAAAATACTGCCGCCAGGAAAAAATCCCAGCTGCAAAAGAAGCTTAATAACTCAATCAATTAAAAAAGACCTGCTGGTCTTTTTTTTTGCTAATCAGCCGGGGGGATAATCCGAACTCAGCCTCAGTGGCAGAGTTCAAAAAGGGTTTGCTCAAAAACTGTTTTGGGCTCGCCTTTACCCAGTTTAATTGACACATCCGCCTCCAGCAGTTTTTCCAAGGCTAAAATTAAATCGTTCACAGCGAAGTTTTTTGATTGGGCTATGGCTTTTTTAATGGGATAAGGGCTGCCTTTAATACTATTTATAATCTGCTGGTGAGTTATTTTTTTTTCCAGCAACTCCTTTGCCTGAATAATTAAACGTAGCTGAAAAACTAACATAGATGAAATGTAAAATATGTTTTCCCCTTCCTGAAGCATTTTCCGGAAAAGCCACAGCGCCTTGGGAGCATCTTTAGCCCCTACGGCATCTGTCAAATCAAAGATGGTATTGTAAATAGTTAATGTTAGAATATTTTCCACATCTGATTGATTAATTTTCTTACTTGCTCCTACATAACTAACTAGTTTTTCCAGCTCCTTTTCTAAGAATTGCGTCCCTTCCTGCTGCCGGTTAATAATCAAGGCCAATGCCCTTTCATCTATTTCCTTCCCTTGCTGCTTGAGGTAATCCTGAATAAAAAACCTTAACTCTTGACCCTTCAGATCTTTTCCCTCTAAAAAAGCCTGGTGCTGGGCAATTGTTTTGTAGAATTTTTTCCTTTTATCAACACTTCCCGGTACAAATAGCACTAAAACCGTGCTAGGGCAAGGATTCTCCAAGTAGTTATGAAGGGCCAAACTGCTATCATCCGGCCCAACCTCTTCTTCCCCATCAATTTCCCCATCTTCCTCCTTGAGTGTCTTTTTCTTTGCAGCAAGCCAGGAGGCGTTCTTAACTACCACTAACCTTCTTTCCGCAAATACCGGCAAGATTAAGGTTGCCTCCAAGACGGAGGTTAAAGATGTCCTTTCCCCATCAAAAATATCATAGTTAAAATCCTTCATTCCTTCGTCAGTAAAGCAGATCTGCTCCAGTTCGCTCAATATCTTTTCAGCAAAATAGAAATCCTCACCAAAAAATAGATATACCTGTTTTACTCTGCCGTTTTTTAAATCCGTCATCAAAGTGTTGTAGCTGGACATTTAGCCTCATCCTTTTTTAGTTATCTTAATCTGACTCATTGATAAATTTTTTAATGCTCAATTTTACCCCGTCGGTTTTGATAATAATGGCCCCGTTTTGATCCGTTCGATACCCAGGCACACCTCTTTTCTCCCAGTAGCTGAGTAAATCTGCCCCCGGATGTCCATAGGAATTCCTGCCAACGGAATAAACTACCCCTAAAGGGTTTATCTCTTCTAAATAAGGCAAGTAAAAGCCTGTTTTACTACCGTGATGGGGAGCTTTAAAAATGGTTACTTCCCCGATAAGGCCCTTGTGATGTAAAAATTCCAAAGCCTCCAGCTCCAAATCCCCGGTCAACAAAATACTTGCCCGTCCATAACTCAACCTTACTAACAAAGAATGATTGTTATCCGGCGCTGTTTGAAAGTGTCGCTCGGTGCCGGGGGGGTTTAAAACCGCCAAAACAATATCATGATCCAATTCCAGATAATCCCCGGCTATACCTTCTAAAATCTGCACATTTTTAAAATTTGCCAATTCCAGCAAGCCGTTATACTCTTCGCCGAAAATTCCCCTCGGCGGTATCAGAAGGGCGTTGACTGTCAACTCTTTTAAAACATCTTCTAAGCCTTGCATGTGGTCTGTATCAGGGTGAGAGCTGATTAAAAGATCTACTTTTTTTATACCCTGCCTTTGCAGGTAGGGCACAACCACTTCCCGGCCCACCCGAAAATCAGTTTCCTGCCAACCAGGTGAACCCCCTCCATCTAAAAGCATAGTTGTTCCTCGGGGGGTTCGCATAAAAATTGCGTCTCCCTGCCCTACATCCAAAAAAACAATCTCTAAAGGTTTGGGTTGTAATTGCTTGCCGCCTGCCATCGCCAAAGCCAGGATCAGCATACCAAGCAAAAACTGTTTTCTTTTGGTTGCGAGCCCAGCCCGCAGCCCTGGATTAAGCAAAACCTCCCTCAGACCGATTAAAACCAAGTAATATAGAATAATTGCCAAAATACTAGGGGTTTTTACTATTATGCTGCTCCAGGGTAGTTGTCCGATAGGATCAAAAACCTTCAGCAATAAGTCAATTGCGGCACCCAAGGGGATCAGTAGCAAGGGAGCTAAAACAGGCAAAGCGACCGAAAAAAAGAGGGCCAATAAGCCAATTATGACAATAATTCCGGCAATGGGCACAAGCAATAAATTTGCTGGCAGACCTACTAAGGAAATGAGGTTAAAGTAATAGGCAGTGAAGGGCAGTACCGCAATTTGGGCCGCTATAGGCACAGCAATCGCATTTCTAATAGGGAATTTTTTGGGGATTAATAGGTTAACCAACGGAATAAAGTAAACCAGACCCCAGGTAGCTAAAAAGGAAAGCTGAAAACCGCTATAAAATAGATAAAAGGGGTTGTATAACAGCAAAACAAAGGCTGCCAGGGCAATACTAGTATAAAAATCCCTTTCCCTTCCCAATAAGTTGCCCAAAAGCAGAACAAAAGCCATCAAAGCGGCACGCACAACCGAGGGAGTAAAATTGGTTAAGGCAGCATAGACAACCAATAAAGCCACTGTCAGAATAAAGGCATTTCGCCGTTTTAATTTTAAAATAGCTCCAACGAGATTAGCCAAGATTAACAGAAAACCTACATGCAAACCCGAAACCGCTAGGAGATGCATCATGCCCAGGGTTAAAAAGAGGGATTTAACCCCAGCCTCTAAAGCTGTCTTGTCTCCTAAAATTAATGCTTTGGAAACCGCCATCGCTTGGGGAGACATATGACTGTCGAGCAGACCGGTAAAATCTGCCTTAAATCGCTGCAGAAGCTTTCTCCACTGGAAATTTTTCGCCATTACAATTTGCACTGCCTCCGGTTTTGTGTCCAATTCCGCCAGCAGGCCTCTTTGCCACAGATAAGTTCTGTAATTAAACTCCCCCGGATTTCTGGCTTGGGCCGGCATTCCCAGCCTTCCCTCAATCTTTAAAGTATCGCCGAAACCGAAATTAGGTAGATGACCTTCTCCTTTGCTGTTCACCCTGATTTTTGCCTTGGATAGGAGCTCCAGATCGAAGGAGATGCGGGTGGGATACCTTAGGGGTTCTCCAATCACTTTGCCTGTTAACTCCAGCTCTTGGCCTAAGACTAAACTATGCAGCAAATCCCCTTGCAGTTGATTTTTATAGCTATAATTTGCCCCACCGAGAAATAAGAAAGCCAACAGTAATAGCCAGCCCAATTCTTTCCCTTTTTCCCGGTTAAATAACAGCCAAGATAAAAAGATGACTAATAAAGCCCCAAACCAAGCCAGGGGTTTCCATGATAAAATGCTGGCCAAAAAAATGCCCGCTATGTAGATCAGCGTTAGGTAAACAAGTGGTCTTTTTTTCATTTTTACTTCTTAGTTTGTTACCAAATCCTCGATTTCCGCAAATTTTTTATCGCCGATACCGGAAACCTGCTTCAGTTCATCAACGGAACTAAAAAAACCGTTCTTTTCTCGGTAATCCACGACCCTTTGGGCTAAAGTCGGGCCTATACCGGGTAACTTCGTCAACTCGTCCTTTGTCGCTGTGTTTAGATTTATTTTTCCGTTACCGCCGCCTTGAGCTGCCGTGATGGGACCGTCTGCCCCTTCAATTATTAGCCTGTATGGAACAAAAATCCTTTGCTCATCCTTTAAATAACCCGCTAAATTCAAATTGTCCAAGTCCGCTTCCATCAGAGGCTCTGCTAAAGCAAGGACATCCTCCACCCTATCCTTGGGTTTGAAAGTGTATACACCGGGTTTTTTTACCGCACCGGCCACATGCACTTTTAAATCACTGATCCCTGAAGCCGTTTCTTTTAAATTTTCCGGGTCATTCCTTTCCAACAAGAAGGTATTATCCTGGGCCGGGGCCTGCTGCCAACGGCCATACAGGATCCCCCCGCCAAAAACTAAAACCAGCAATAAAAAGGCCAATGCTTGCTGCACCTGTTTAGATAAACCGAGCATTAATTCACCCCGCAAGAATCAAATATTATAGATTTCTCCGCCAAGGCCTTTCTTCCTTTTTAAAATAGAAAAATGATGCAAAAATTATGTCGAAAGGACAACTAATTTTTAATTTTCTTTAAATTCACATAAATCGTGATATAATGAGTTAAATGTCTGTAGGGAACAAGAATTAAAGGAGGTAATTATGATAAAAGCAACGAAGGAACCCAAGCCGGGCGGTGAAATGAAAGATAAAATCCTGGAGGAAGCCTTGGAGATAATTTCCAAGCAGGGTTTTGATCTTTTCAGCATGAGAAAGCTGGCTGCCAAGTTAAATATTTCTGCTACCGCAATTTACTACTATTTTTCCAGCAAAGATGATATTTACCTTGAAATTTTGATGAAAAGTTTTGGGCAGCTACATCAGGAATTAAAAAATGCCTACCAACAAGGCGGGGATATCTACCAAAGAACAAAGGCGGTGATCCGGGCCTATATAGATTTTGGCATTAATCACCCTAACCAATATAATTTAATGTTCACCCTAATTCTTCCCAGACCAGAATACTATCAAGGTAGGAAGGAAGAGCCCTTTGCAATTAAAGAATTAGAAAATGCCTTAAGTACCATTTATACGGCAGAAAACATTTTTCTGGAATTCATACAAGAGTATCCGGGCATTTCGCCGGAAGAAATCAAGTTTCATACCTTCAGAATTTGGAGCACCCTCCACGGCCTAGTATCACTCTATATCAGTCAAACCGTTCATTATTACATTGAACCAACAGAGGAAACAATTGAGAAAATAACGGATTATCTAACCCGCTCTTTGATGGTATAAAGCCAGTACTTTTACCCCCTCTACTTCAAGAGGCTTTTCACCAAATTCAGTTGTTTTCTATGGGTGGGGTATCTGAAGGGCAAGTCAAACAGATTGGATTTATTTAAGATCCCCTTTTGATTAGAAAATATCTCGAAACTGGCTTTGCCATGATATTTTCCCATGCCGCTTTCACCTACCCCCCCAAAGGGCAGATAAGGTGAGGCTATATGGGCAACAGTATCATTGATGCAACCCCCGCCAAAGGAAATGCCATTTAGGACAGGATCAACGT
>Ga0265293_10007637_pt1 | contig 16522 bp, 16 predicted proteins | sample Munlanlewell138R_FD_192505 | JGI IMG/M metagenome (GOLD analysis project Ga0265293, IMG submission 192505) | Leachate microbial communities from a municipal landfill in Southern Ontario, Canada - Leachate well 138R | ecosystem: Engineered > Solid waste > Landfill > Unclassified | place: Canada...
GGTGACGGCCACCGGCACGCGCAAGTGGCTGGCCAGCGCGTCCCACGTCAGGTTTTCATGGATCAGCAGGGAGAAATGGGCGCCCTGGCTTGAGCGCAGCACCTTCGGCGACCACGCGGCCGCGCACCCTTGCAGCAGGAACACCCGCCGCACACCGGCCGCGGCGGCGGTACGCAGGATCGAGCCGACATTGCCCGGGTCCTGGACCCGGTCAAGAATCAGCGTGTTCTCTTCAATGTGGGCGGGCAGTGCCGGATCCGGCGTGGAGACGAAAAACACCACCCCCTGCCCGGCGGGCACGCTTTCCAGGCTGTCGATCAGCCCTTTTTCCAGCTCGATGACGCACTGCGGATCGGTCTGCGCGTGCAAGACCCGCAGCGCCGCATGGCCGGGCTTGTCATCATTGAGGCGGCTCCGGCAAAACACCGCGTATACCGGCATGCCCTGCCAAGCCAGATAGGCTTCGCACAGGTGCACGCCCTCCAGCAGCGAGAGCTGCTGTTTTTTGCGCTCGCCGCCGGACGCGGCCAGTTTTTTAAGCTGCTTGTAGAGCGGATTGTCTTTTGAGGCCAGCTGTTTCATGGCGTCTTCATCCAGCGGCGCACCGGCGCAAAGCTTCTGCGGTGGGCGGGACACGGGCCATGCGCTTCCAGCGCGGCCAGATGCAACGCCGTGCCATAGCCTTTGTGCCGATCAAAGCCATAGTGAGGATAATGCTCGTGCAAAACCAGCAAGGCGGCATCGCGCTCTGTCTTGGCCAGGATGGATGCCGCCGAAATACAAGGCGCCAGCCCGTCTCCGCCGATCACGGTCTGCACCGGTACGCTCAGCGCCGGCGCGCGGTTGCCATCCACCAGCACCAGCTCAGGCGTCCGCGCCAGCGCGGCCACCGCCTGCTGCATGGCCAACAAGGTGGCTTGCAGGATATTGAGCCGATCAATGTCTTCAGCGCTGACTTGCGTCACCGTCCAGGCCAGAGCCTGTTCCTTGATCCGCGGCGCCAACGCATCGCGCGCCTTTTCAGACAGTTTTTTTGAATCGTTCAGGCCCGGGATCGGCCGATCGGGATCAAGAATGACAGCGGCCGCGTAGACCGGCCCCGCCAGCGGCCCCCTGCCCGCCTCATCCACCCCGGCAATAAAGGCCGCCGACAGCGTCTGCCATGAAATGGGCGGACGGTCCTCCCAGCCCAGCTCCGTCTGCACCCAGTTACGCACCACGATTTGCCACCTCCAGGATAGCCTGCGCGGCCAGTGCGGGCGTGTCGCGCCGCAGCGTGTCATGCAAGGCGGAGAAGCGCTGGTAGAGGCGCTGCGCCTGCCGCTCATCCGTCAGGGCCTGCCAGCCCGCCTCCGCCAAGGCCACCGGCGTGGCGGCATCCTGCAGCAACTCCGGCACCACAAAGTCCCGGCACAGAATGTTCGGCAGCCCCACCCAAGGCAGGTAGGCCTGGCGCTTCATGATCCAGTACGACAGGCGCGACAGCACATAGGAAATCACCATTGGCCGCTTGAACAGCGCCGCTTCCAGCGTGGCCGTCCCGCTGGCGACCATCACCGCATTGCAGGCGGCCAGCGCGTCGTGCGAACCGCCTATTGGACACAGCACCTCGTTCAATCCCAGCTGCCTGGCCTGGGCCAGGAACTCCGCCTGGCGCTCGGCATTGGCCATCGGCGCGACAATCTGCAGGCCGGGATCCTTGCGCTGCAATCGTTGGGCGGCGGCCAGAAAACGGCTGCCCAATTGCCGGACTTCCGACGCCCGGCTGCCCGGCATCAAAGCCAGCACGCGGGCCGCCTGATCCAGGCCCAGGCGCGTCCGGGCCGCGGCGCGGTCCGGATCCATCGGCACCACACTGGCCAGCGGGTGACCCACGTAGCTGACCGGCACCCCGGCTTCCTGGTACAGCGCGGTTTCAAACGGGAACACCACCAGCATGCGCGAAACGGCTTCCCGGATCTGCCGCATGCGCTCTCCGCGCCAGGCCCACAACGACGGTCCGATGAAATGGACAGTCGGCACGCCCTGACGGCGCAGGTGCAATTCAAGATTGAAATTGAAATCCGGCGCATCAACGCCCACCATGACGGCGGGACGATGCGCGGACCAATGCTGCTTCAGATGGCGGCGGATGGATAGCAGTTCCGGCAGATGCATCAGCACCTCGGCATAGCCGTTGACCGCCAGTTTGCTCATCGGATAAAGCGCATTGAAACCCTGTTCGAGCAGGCGCGGCCCGCCGATGCCTTCAAAGACCGCTTCCGGCGCCTGCTCCCGAATGCCTGCGGCCACCAAAGCCGCCAGCAAATCGCCGGAAGGCTCTCCGGTGACGCAGGCGATGCGTAAAGGATCGCGTACCACGGCTTAGCGGATCAGGCCGCGCGTTGCGATTTCGGTGAAATCGGCAAACGCTGTCAGCACGGCCGCCGCCTCGGGCTGCTGGCTGGCGGTCTCGCGCAAGGTATTGCGCGCCGCCTCCAGGCTCAGGCCCTGTCTGTACAGCACTTTATAGGCCTGGCGCAAGGCGCTGATTTCTTCTTTGCTGAAGCCGCGCCGTTTCAGCCCTTCGACGTTGATGCCGACCGGCTCCGCGGGGCTGCCCGCACAGGTCACGAAAGGCGGCAGATCCTGCAGCAAGGTGGTGTGAACGCTGGTCATGGCGTGCGCACCGATCTTGACGAACTGATGCACCCCTGTCATGCCGCCCAGGATGACGTAATCACCCAAATGCACGTGGCCGGCCAGTTGCGTGCCATTGGCAAGAATGGTCTGGTTGCCGATCAGGCAATCATGGGCAACATGGACATACGCCATGATCCAGTTGTCATGCCCGATCCGCGTCAGGCCCTGATCCTGAACCGTGCCGATATTGATCGTGCAGAACTCGCGGACGGTGTTGTTGTTGCCGATTTCCAGGCGCGTGGGCTCATCGGCGTACTTCTTGTCCTGCGGCGCGGCGCCGATGGAGCAGGATTGGAAAAAACGGTTGTTTTCACCAATCGTGGTGTGCCCTTGAATCACGCAATGCGGCCCGACCACGCTTCCCGCGCCAATGCGAACGTGCGGGCCGATCACCGCGTAGGCGTCCACCTGGACGCTGCTGTCAAGCGCTGCGGCGGGATCGATGAGAGCGGTGGGATGAACCTGAGACACGCAACTCCTCCGCTCAGGCGTCAATGGTTCGCATGGTGCACATCAGATCTGCCTCGGCAGCGATCTGCTCATCCACCAAGGCCTTTCCATGGTATTTCCAGATGCCGCGCGCCACACGCTCGACCTTGACCTCAAGGCGGATCTGGTCGCCCGGCACGACCGGACGCTTGAAGCGCGCGCCGTCAATGCCGACGAAGTAATAGACCGTGTGATCGTCCGGCTTCTTGCCCGCCGAGGTGAAAGAACAGATGGCGGCCGCCTGCGCCAACGCCTCGAGGATCATCACGCCCGGCATGACCGGATGATGCGGGAAATGGCCGGTGAAGTAAGGCTCGTTGATCGACACATTCTTGATGGCAATGATCGACTCGCCCGGCGCCACGTCGACAACCCGATCGACCATCAGCATCGGATAACGATGCGGTAAATGATCGAGGATTCCCTTGATATCCATTTCCATAATAAATCCAGTATTTATTGCAAGGTTGACCTAGTTGGAACTCGCCTTGCTTATTTGTTTTCCAGTGCTTTGATTCGTTTGGCCATTGAGGCGAGGTGCCGTACGGCCACTGCATTGCGTTCCCACTGCGAATGGTCCGTCATTGGGAAAAAACCGGTGTATTGGCCGGGCTTGTCAATGTGACTGTGGACCGGCGTCGCAGCCGAAATGAAAACGTCGTCGGTAATGCGCAAATGCCCGCCGATCATGGCCGCGCCGCCAATCGAGCAGCGCTTTCCAATCACGGTGGAGCCCGCAATGCCGACGCAGGCGGCCATGGCCGTGTGATCGCCAATGACGCAATTGTGACCAATCATGATTTGATTGTCGATTTTTACCCCATTGCCGATGAGCGTGTCATCCAGTGCGCCGCGATCTATCGTGGTGTTTGCGCCAACTTCGACGTCATCGCCGATGACGACGCTGCCGAACTGCGGAATGCGGCACCACGCCCCTTTCTCGTTCGTTGAGTCCGGTGCAAACCCGAAACCATCGCCGCCGATCACGGCGCCCGACAGCAGATTGCAGCGCGCACCGATTTTCACGCGGGGGTAGATGGTCACCCGCGGATGAACCACGGTATCCGCGCCAATGCGCACGTCCGCCGATACCACCGCATGCGCGCCGATACGCGCGCGCGGACCAATGACGGCGCCCGCCTCGACCACGACAAACGGGCCGATGACGGCGGACGGATCCACCGACGCGGCGGCGTCAATGCAAGCGCTCGGATGTTGCTGGCCGTCGGGTTGCGGGTGCAGCTGGCGATCAAACCATTGGCCAAGCCGCGCATACAGCAGATAGGGGGATGAGCAAACCACCAGCGGCGTCTGGATCGGCTGCGCTTGCGCTTGCAAGGTCTCAAGCATGGCTGGCGTCACGATGACGGCGCCAGCCTGCGTCTGATCCAGCTCCTTCAGGTATTTGGGATTGGCAATGAAGGCGATCTCAAGGGGCGAAGCTTCACTCAACGGACCGATACCCGCGATTGTGACAGAGCCAGCCGAAGCTGGCTCAATTTGCCACGTCAAGCCGCGGGTATCCGTTTCTGTGAGCAGTTTCTCGAGCGCCGGGGCCTTTTCAGGCACAAGCAAAACGGGCATGAGCCACTACCTAAAGAATGAACAAAGCGCCGATTATTTGCCGTTCAAGGCCCGGATGACTCGGTCGGTAATATCCACCCGATCAGAGACGGTGACGGCATCCTGCAGAATCAGGTCATAGCCTTCGGACTCGGCGATCTGCTTGATCACACGATCCGCACGCTCATACAGCGCGCCCATTTCTTCCTGGCGGCGCACCGTCAGGTCTTCCTGGAATTCGCGGCGCTTGCGCTCAAAGTCACGCTGCAAGTCATTGAATTCGCGCTGGCGCTTGTTCCGCTCGCTATCAGACAGGACTGCGCCGTCTTTTTCGAGTTGTTGGGACAGCGTAGACAAGCGCTTGGCCAGGTTCTGCAACTCGTTGTCGCGGTTGCGGAACTCGCTTTCGAGCTTGCTGGATGCGGATTTGGCGGCCTCGGAGTCACGCATCATGCGCTCGGTGTTGATATAGCCCACTTTGACCGGCGCTTGCGCTTGTTGCGCATGAACCGCGCCGACAGCCGCACTGGACAGCACCAAAGCTGCCAGCACCCGGCTGGCACCTTTGACAGCGGAGTGAGCGGTCAGGTTGGTAGCAGTTGTCGAAAACTTGCGGATCATTGATTTCTCGCTGAGATAAATATCTTTCATTGTGCCACTAATGGCGAAGTTTGGCGTTACAAAGCACTCCTTGCTGTAACGCTTGCCCTGACTGCCGACGCAGCCTTTGACTGTGGCTGCGCCGACGTGATTAAAAGCCCGTGCCGATCTGGAACTGGAACGATTGGGTCCGGTCATCCGGCTTGGCGTTCAAGGCCTTGCCGAAGGACAGTTTCAGCGGCCCGATCGGCGATTGCCAGCTGATGCCGATACCCGCCGAATAGCGCAAATCGCCGAAGTCGATGTTCTGACGGTCCGCGAACACGTTGCCCGCATCGGCGAACAGGAACCAGCGCAGCGTCCGGTCCTGCTGGGTGCCCGGGAACGGCAACAGCAGCTCGACGTTGCCGACAACACGCTTGGCGCCGCCGAGAATGTCGCCATACGGCGTATCGCGTTCACCCATCGAGTAGGCTTCGTAGCCGCGAATCGAGCCGATGCCGCCGGCATAGACGTTCTTCAGCAGCGGATAGGGCCGACCCGCCAAGCCCTTGCCGTAATCGAGCTGACCATTGAAGGCCAGGGTCAGCGATTTGTTCAGCGGCCAGAAGTACTGGCCCTGATAAGACGCCTTATAATAGCGCAGGTCACCGAACAGCGAGCCTTCCAGGCCTGCCCGCTGGTAGGTGCCGCGGGTCGGGGCCAGCGCGCTGTCGCGTTTGTCATCGCTCCAGCCCACCGACAGAATGGCCGCTGTGCTGCGCTTGCCGAACTCGTTGACGTAATCGCGGTAGCGGTCCGGCGAGGTCGGGTACAACGTGATGTCGTTCGCTTCCAGCGTGGCGCCGAAATAGACCCGCTGAGTTTCCGTAAAGGGCACGCCGAAGGTCATGCCCGCGCCCGCGCTCTTGATTTTGTAGTCCCCGTAGTTGACCGAGAAGGGCCGCATGGTCCGGTAGTAGACCGAGGTGGAGCGGCTGATACCTTCTTGCGTGAAGTACGGGTTGGTCTGGCTGATGGCAATGGTCCGGTACGATTCCCCGGTGTTGACCTCAATGCCGGCCGTGGTACCCGAACCGAAGATGTTGTCCTGGTGAATGCCCGCGGACAGCACGACTTTGTCGGTACTGCTATAGCCCGCGCCCAGGTTGATCATGCCGGTGGGCTTTTCCTGCACGTTGACGTTGACGTCGATCTGGTCATTGGAGCCCGGCACCGGTGGGGTTTCAACCTGGATGTCCTGGAAATAGCCCAGACGATCGATCCGGTCCCGCGACAGGCTGATTTTCTGCGCGTCATACCACGCGGCTTCCATCTGGCGCATCTCACGGCGAATCACGACGTCCCGCGTGCGCGTATTGCCGCCGATATTGACGCGGCGCACATAGACGCGCCGGTTCGGATCAACGAAGAAGGTCAGGTCCGCTTTCTTGGCTTCGCGGTCCAGATCCGGAATCGCATTGACGTTGGCAAAGGCATAGCCAAGCTTGCCAAGGTGATCAGTGACCTCCTTGCTTGACTCATTGACCTTCAAGGCCGAGAAGGTATCGCCCGGCTTGACTGTGATCAGGCGCCGCAGCTCCTCGTCCAGGCCGAGCAAATCCCCGGCCAGCTTGACGTCGGTGATCTCGTATTTTTCACCTTCGTTGATGGACAGCGTGATGTAGATTTCCTTGCGATCCGGCGAGATGGACACCTGCGGCGCATCCACGTTGAACTCCAGATAGCCGCGATCCATGTAGTAGGAACGCAGCGACTCGATGTCCGCTTGCAGCTTCTGCCGGGAATATTGGTCAGCCTTGGTGTACCAGGTCATCCAGCCAGGCGTGCTGAGCTGGAACTCATCCAGCAGGTCTTTTTCACGGAAGGCCTTGGCGCCCACAATCTTGATGCTGGCAATATGGGCCACTTCCCCTTCAAAGACGTCGAAGGAAATGCCGACCCGGTTGCGCTCCAGCGGCGTGATGGTCGGGACGATTTCAACCGCGTACTTGCCGCGCGCCAGGTATTGGCGCTTGAGTTCCTGCTCAGCGCGCTCAAGCAGCGCACGGTCAAAGATCCGGGCCTCGGCAAAACCGACTTCAGCCAATGACTTCAGCACGGTTTCATTGTCGAATTCCTTCATGCCGTTGAAGGTGATGTCGGCAATGGCCGGACGCTCATCAACAATCACGACCACGACGTCCCGGTCAACCTCGATCCGCACATCCCGGAAAAAACCGGTCCGGAACAAGGCGCGAATCGCCTGCGTCGCCTGATCCTCGGTGAAGCGCTCTCCCACCTTGACGGGGAGATAGCCGAATACTGTTCCAGCTTCAGTCCGCTGAATCCCTTCCACACGGATGTCCCGCACGACGAAGGGATCAAAAGCATGGGCCAATGGCGCCAGGGCCAGTGCCAGCAACGTGGACAACAAACGTGGCATGCGCCGTACGCGGTGGGTCATTCGTAATCCTGGAGGTAATTTAAATAGGTTCTGTTCTTGCCTTCAAGCGATGGGCGCGGCTCGATCCGGAACGGATCGCCGCTTCAGGTAAACAGCCTTGTCATGTCGTTGAACAATGCGACCGCCATCATCAGCATCAGTATGCCGAAGCCCGCCCGCTGGCCAAGTTCCATCCATTTTTCAGGTGGAGGCGACCCGCGAATAATCTCGACAAGATAATACAGCAGGTGCCCGCCATCCAGCATCGGAATTGGTAGCAAATTCAAAACGCCGAGACTGACGCTGATCAGCGCCATGAAGCCGATATAGGCTTCCAGTCCGATCCGGGCGGTTTGGCCCGCGTAATCCGCAATCGTAACAGGCCCGCTGAGGTTTTTGACGGAGACTTCGCCAACCACCATTTTACCGAGCATTTTCAGAGAGAAACCGGCCACTTCGGCCGTCCGGACCACGCCGTGGCCGAGGCTGGCGATCAAACCGGTCTGCACCCGGACCGTCGGAAAGTTGCCGCTGATGCGCGCGCCGATCCGTCCCACTTGTCGGCCCGAGGCCTCGTCCAGCGCCAAGGCGGGCGTTACGGACAGCAACAGCTCCGCGCCGTCTCGCTCCACCCGCAAGCTGACGGGCTGGCCAGGATGCGCCTGAACGGCGTCAACAAAGGTTTTGGCATTCGGCGCGGCCAGTTCGCCCACTTGCAGAATCACATCATTCGGCCTCAGGCCCGCCTGCTCAGCGGCGCTGCCCGCCATGACTTCGCCAATCACCGGCGTTGGCAGCGCCAGCTGGAAGCCTTCCCGAGACAGCAGGTCCTGCTCCATGTCACGGATATCGGCGGCGCTGAAATCAATCAGCCGCCGCTGCACGGCCCCTTGCGCATCGCGCACTTCAAGCTCGGACAGGCCCCGATTCGTCATGGTCTTCATCAAGTGCCAGCGCGCATCGGTCCAGCTTTCCACCGTCCGGCCGTCGACGCGCAGGATCTGGTCCCGCTCCTGCACCCCGGCCAACGCCGCCACCGTGCCGACGCTCGGCCCCGCCAGCACCGGCTGGGGCTGGACCGACCCATAAAAGCTCAGTCCCGCGTACAGCAAGGCCGCCAGCAGCAGGTTGGCCACCGGCCCGGCGGCCACGATGGCGATGCGTTGCCAGACGGTCTTGCGATTGAAGGTCTGGGCCAGCAACTCGGGATCCACATTGCCTTCCCGTTCGTCCAGCATCTTGACGTAGCCGCCAAGCGGAATCGCGGACACCGCCCATTCGGTCTCATGCCGGTCAAGGCGGCGCCAGAGAACGGGTCCGAAACCGACCGAGAAGCGCAGCACTTTCACGCCGCAGGCGCGCGCAACGCTGTAATGACCCAACTCATGGATCACAATCAGCACTCCAAGCGCGATGATAAAAGCAAGCAGCGTCAAAACCATGCCAACACCTATGACGGACAAGCGGCGACCCACTGCTCGGCGCAGGCGCGCGCCCAGGCGTCCAGCGCGAGCAAGGCGTCGAGATCCGACAGCGCGAGCCCGGCTTTCTGCTGGGAAAAAGCAGTCAGCACAGCATCAATGATACGGGGAATATCCAGGTATGCGCAGCGCCGCGACAAAAAAGCCGCCACCGCAACTTCATTGGCGGCGTTCAATGACACACAAGCCCCCTGCCCCAACTCAAGCGCCTTGAAGGCCAGCCCCAGGCAGGGGAAGCGCGCCAGATCCGGCGCTTCGAAATCCAGGCGCCCATGCGCGATTAGGTCCAGCGGCGACACGCCCGCTTCAACGCGTTCCGGATAGGCCAGGCCGTAGGCAATCGGCGTGCGCATATCCGGCTGCCCCAACTGGGCCAGCACCGATCCATCGGTGTATTCAACCATGGAGTGCACGACGCTTTGTGGATGGATCACGACCTTGATGCGCGAGGCGGGCATGGAAAACAGCCAGTGCGCCTCGATGACTTCAAGCCCTTTGTTCAGCATCGTGGCGGAATCAACGGAAATCTTTTTCCCCATTGACCAGTTCGGATGCTTGCATGCCTGCTCCGGCGTGACCTGCGCCAGCGCGTCCAGCGCCACCGTCCGGAACGGTCCGCCCGACGCGGTCAGAATCAATTTTTCGACGCCGACTTGCGCGGACCTGGGCGGCCGCGCCTTGTCAGAACGCTGCGGCAGGCACTGGAAGATCGCGTTGTGCTCGCTGTCAATGGGCAACAGTTCGGCGCCCGACTCGTGCACGGCGTCCATGAATAAACGGCCCGCGACAACGAGGGCCTCCTTATTGGCCAGCAGGACGCGTTTGCCCGCCTGCGCCGCCGCCAACGCCGACGGCAGCCCGGCCGCGCCGACAATGGCGGCCATGACGGAATCCGAGGCGGGATCGCGGGCCAGCTCGCACAAACGCTCACTGCCGACCCAGATCTGCGGACACGGCTGGCTATAGACCCAGGCTCGTTTGAAGCAGTCCGCCGCCGCTTCATCCGGCACGTGCACCACGCGGGCCTGACTGGCGGCCGCTTGCTCCGCCAGCGCCTCCATGCGGCTGTGCGCGGACAGCCCATGCACGGCGTATCGGTCAGGGTGCCGCAGAATGACGTCCAGCGTGCTGCGGCCAATCGACCCGGTCGACCCCAGCACCGTCACGGTACGCTTCATAGCAGAACCACGGTGACGGGCAGAACAGGAATCAGGGCGTCAATGCGATCCAGCACGCCGCCATGCCCCGGCAGCAAGCTGCTTGAGTCCTTGCGGCCCGCCCGACGCTTCAACAGCGATTCGAACAGGTCTCCGCCCACGGAAATAATGGCCAGCACGGCGGCAAACACCGCCGCCAGCACCACGCCCCAGCGCGCCACCAGCGCAGCGCCGAAGGTGCCGGGGTAGGCGGCGCTGATCAGCACGAACACCACCGACAGAGCACAGCCGCCGATTGCCCCTTCAATGGATTTTCCCGGGCTGATGGCGGGGGCCAGCTTGCGGCGGCCAAAACGGCGGCCAATGAAATAGGCGCCAATATCCGCCACCCACACCAGGGCCAGCAGACTGAGCAGAAACAGCGGCCCTTGTTCGAAGGCCGCCACGGCACCGTACCAGGCGCCAAACAAGGCAAACGGCGCAAACAGACTCAGGCCCGGGCTGCGCGGCGCTTGCGCGGGATCCGCCTTTCTGAGATAGAACGGGATCAACACCACCACCCACCAGAAGCTCAGGGCGGGAAACAACGGGCTGTCTCCCAGCCAGTCCAGCGCGGGCCGTCCGCTGGGCAAGGTCCGCAAGGCGATCAGCAGCAGGCCAAAGCCCAGCGCCAGCCAGACAGCGGCCCGGGATTGGCTCGACCCATCCCGCGCATCGGCCAGGCTCAAGCGCAGCCACTCCCATAACGCCGCCGAGACTGCCAGGGCCATGAAAAGATCGAACGCCAACGGATCCGGCACAAGCAGGACGGTTCCCAACACCAGCAACAGCGCCAGTGCGGTCAGGATACGGGGTAAAAGCATAGAGGGTGAAGTACTCCGTCCGTATCGGCTGGCGCTTCTCCGCCACCATACGGGGGCACCTGCGGTGCCGTATTTAAAACTTGCCTCGCTTGACCTCGCCCTGAAGGGCGAGGCTTACGCATAGGCCCGGGGTCAGCTATTGATCGCTTGCTCTGCATTGGATTGGGTGACCTGCTCGCTGGTCCGGCCAAAACGGCGTTCGCGTTGTTGATAGGACAGGATCGCCTTATCCAGCTCCGCGGCATTGAAATCAGGCCAGTAGCAATCAGTGAAGTAGAGCTCAGTGTAAGCCAGTTGCCAGATCAGGAAATTGGACACTCGCTTCTCTCCGCCCGTACGGATAAACAGATCCGGCTCCGGCGCATAGCTCAGCGCCAGGTGCCTGGCCAGATCACTCTCCTGGAGACGGCTCGGGTCAGCGGCCAGGCCGGGATTTTCGGCCAGCAGTTGGCGGGTGGCCTGCAGCACGTCCCAACGGCCGCCATAATTGGCGCAAATCGTCAGGGTCAGCCGCGTATTGCCAGCGGTACGCAATTGCACGTCATGGATCAGCGCCTGCAGCTTTGGATCGAAGGCGCTGAGATCGCCGACGACCCGCAGGCAAATGCCATTGCGGTGGAGCTTGTTCACTTCCCGCTCCAGGACCGTGACGAACAAGTTCATCAATACCGAGACTTCTTCTGTCGGACGCCGCCAGTTTTCCGAACTGAAGGCAAACAGCGTCAGGAATTTCACACCGCGCTTGGCGCACGCTTCCACCGTTTTACGCACGGATTCGACACCGCGGTGGTGCCCGGCAACACGGGGGAGAAAGCGACGGGTGGCCCATCGGCCATTTCCATCCATGATGATGGCGATGTGTCCGGGAATACTGTCGGTAACGGGAATACCGAGCGTGGAACTCAAGGGCGAAACTCCCAATCAAGGCGGACCCCATGCCAGACGGGGTCCGCGTCCTGCCGAATGAAGGGCATCAGACCTTCATGATCTCAGCTTCTTTGTCAGTAATGATCTTATCGATTTCACTAACGTAGCGGTCAGTCAGTTTCTGCACCTCATCCTGGCCGCGGCGATCTTCGTCTTCGGAGATTTCCTTGTCCTTGAGGAGGCGCTTCAGCTGTTCGTTGGCTTCGCGGCGCAGGTTGCGAACCGCGACTTTCGTGTCTTCGCCCTCGGACTTGACCACCTTGGTCAGCTCGCGGCGGCGCTCTTCGGTCAACGCAGGCATCGGCACGCGCAGCAGTTCGCCCATCGACTGCGGGTTCAGGCCGAGATCGGACTCGCGAATGGCTTTCTCAACCACGGCGGCCATGTTCTTTTCCCAAACCTGGACGCCCAGCGTGCGCGCGTCAATGACCGACACGTTGGCAACCTGGCTGATGGGCACGGGCGAACCGTAGTATTCCACTTGAACATGGTCCAGAATCCCTGCGCTGGCACGGCCCGTACGGATTTTGTGCAAGTTGGTTTTCAGGTTTTCAATGGACTTGCCCATTTTGGTTTCCGCGTTCTTCTTGACGTCGGATACGCTCATGAGACTCTCCCTCAATCGATAGTGATTTAAACGTGAACCAGGGTTCCCTCATCTTCTCCCAGCACGGCGCGCTTCAGCGCACCCGGCTTGTTGATGGAAAAAACCTTGATGGGAAGCTTTTGATCGCGGCACAGCGCAAACGCCGTTGCATCCATGATTTCAAGACGGCGCACAATGGCTTCATCGAAGCTGATGCGCGCATAACGCGTCGCGGTCGGATCTTTTTTCGGATCGGCAGTATAAACCCCATCGACCTTGGTTGCCTTCAAGACGATTTCAGCGCCCACTTCCGCACCGCGCAGCGCGGCGGCGGTATCCGTGGTAAAGAAGGGGTTGCCGGTGCCCGCGGCGAAGATCACGACCTTGCCCTCTTCAAGATAACGCAGGGCCTTGGGGCGAATGTAGGGCTCCACGACCTGGTCAATGGTCAGGGCCGATTGCACGCGCGCGTCAAGGCCGCGGCGCTTCAGCGCATCCTGCAGCGCCAGCGAATTCATGATGGTGGCCATCATGCCCATGTAATCCGCGGTGGCACGGTCCATGCCTTGCGCGCCGGGGGCCACGCCACGGAAAATATTGCCGCCGCCAATCACCAGCGCCAGGCCAACGCCCAGCTCGGCCACTTCAGCAATTTCTTCGACCATCCGGTCAATCGTGCTGCGGTTGATGCCAAAAGCATCATCGCCCATGAGGGCTTCACCAGACAGTTTCAGCAATACCCGTTTGTATGCCCCTGCCCGTGGCTCGGCGGCGCTAGATTCGACCGTCATAAATTCTCCGTTACTGTCTGGCCAGTTTTGTTTATACAACATGCGGAAACACCCCGTGAGGGGTGTTTCCATTCACAACGAATTGTCGAGCTTGATCAGCCGCGGGCAGCAGCGGCCTGGGCGGCCACTTCAGCAGCGAAATCGTCTTCTTTTTTCTCGATACCTTCACCCACCACATACAGCACGAACTGCTGCACGTCGGAGCCTTTGGACTTCAGCACCTGTTCGACCGACTGCTTGTCGTCCTTGACGAAAGGCTGCGACAGCAAGGTCACTTCCTTCAGGAACTTCTGGATCGTGCCTTCAACCATCTTGGCAACGATTTCAGCGGGCTTGCCGGATTCCGCCGCTTTCTGCGCCGCCACCGAGCGCTCGCGCTCGATTTCTTCCGCGGCAACGCCGCTGGCGTTCAGGGCTTTCGGCTTGGTGGCGGCCACGTGCATGGCGATGTCTTTGCCCAGGGCTTCGTCGCCGCTGAACTCGACCAGCACACCGATCCGGCCGCCGTGGATGTAGCTGGCCAGCTTGTTGGCGGTGTCAATCACCTGGAAGCGGCGAACCGAGATGTTCTCGCCGATCTTGCCGATCAGCGCGGTGCGCACCGATTCCACCGTGCCGTCGCGGAACGGCAAGGCGCTCAGCGCGGCCACGTCAGTGGGTTTGGCTTCGGCAATCAGCTTGGCGATGTCATGGGTGAACGCGATGAAGTCGTCGTTTTTGGCAACGAAGTCAGTTTCAGAGTTGACTTCAACCAGCGCACCGGCATTGCCGGCCTCAGCGATGTGCACGCCAACCAGCCCTTCAGCGGTCACGCGCGTGGCAGCCTTGCTGGCTTTGCTGCCCAGCTTGACGCGCAGCAGTTCTTCCGCTTTGACGATGTCGCCGTCGGCTTCCGTCAAGGCTTTTTTGCACTCCATCATGGGGGCGTCGGTTTTTTCGCGCAGTTCTTTAACTAGTGCAGCGGTAATTGCGGCCATGATTCTTCCTCATTGCAGAGCCGCCAAGCGTGTTTTTTACCTGCCCGGCAAACTCATTGTCTAAAAAGAAGGGGCGCTAGGCCCCTTCAAACAAATATAGCAGGGTCACTGATTCAGTTTGATGAATCAGTTTTCACCTTCGACCACTTCAACGAATTCGTCGTCTTCGGCAGCGGCTTCAACCACGCCTTGCAAAGCCTGCTCACGACCGGCCAGCACCGCATCGGCAACGCCGCGGGCGTACAAGGCAATGGCTTTCGAGGAGTCATCGTTGCCGGGAATGACGTGCGCAACGCCGTCCGGGCTATGGTTGGTATCAACCACGGCAACCACCGGGATGTCCAGCGTCTTGGCTTCGGTGACGGTGATCTTGTGGTAGCCGACGTCGATGATGAAGATGGCGTCGGGCAGGCCGTTCATGTCCTTGATGCCGCCGATCGACTTGTTCAGCTTGTCCAGTTCACGCTGGAACATCAGCGCTTCTTTCTTGGTCATGCGCTCAGTGACGCCTTCAGCCTGCTGGGCTTCCATGTCCTTGAGGCGCTTGATCGAGGTCTTGACCGTCTTGAAGTTGGTCAGCATGCCGCCGAGCCAGCGGCTGTCGACGTAGGGCATGCCGCAACGCTGCGCTTCTTCAGCAATGATGTCGCGCGCGGCGCGCTTCGTGCTGACGAACAGAACCGTGCCACCCCGTTGCGACAGTTGACGCACATAGGTCATGGCGTCCTGGTACATGGCCAGGGTTTTTTCAAGGTTGATGATGTGAATCTTGTTCCGATGACCGAAAATGAAGGGGGCCATCTTGGGGTTCCAGAAGCGGGTTTGGTGGCCAAAGTGGACACCGGCTTCCAGCATTTCACGCATAGTAACGGACATAATAAACTCCGAGGGTTGGGTCTGGCACTGCACTAGCATCGCGGATCCTCCTGACTCGCCCTTCTGACTCACTCATCATCTGACTCGCTCATCATTCATGGATCCGGCAACACCCTGGGTAAGGCAGCGCGCTATTTGAATTTGCCTAGAGCAATTTCCAAGCAAGCCTATAATCTTACTATTTCCTGGAGCAAATGTTCAAGCTGAAGTGGCATCCAGGCCCCTTCGCTTCATCCAGCAACCAACAATTGATCTTCCGCCATGAGCATTACCATCAAAAACGCCGAAGAAATCCAAGGCATGCGCGCCGCCTGCCAGGCCGCCGCCCAGATCCTGGATTTTCTCACTCCCCACGTCAAACCCGGGGTCACCACCGCCGAGCTGGACCGGCTCTGCCTGGACTACCTGACCCATGAACTGCGGGTCAAATCCGCCACCATCGGCTATGCGCCGCCCGGCTACCCGCCCTTCCCGGCCTCGATCTGCACCTCGGTCAACCAGGTGGTCTGCCACGGCATTCCCAATGAGAAGCCGCTGAAGAGCGGCGATGCCCTGAACATCGACGTCACCATCATCAAGGATGGCTGGCATGGCGACACCAGCCGGATGTATCTGGTGGGTGACGCCAAGCTGCAAGCGCGCAAGCTGTCCCAGGTGGCTTTCGAGTCCATGTGGCTGGGCATCCAGCAGGTGCGTCCCGGCGCCCATCTGGGCGATATCGGCCATGCCATCCAGCAGTATGCGGAAAGCTTCGGCTACAGCGTCGTGCGGGAATTCTGCGGCCACGGCATTGGGCGCGGCTTTCATGAAGAACCAATGGTGCTGCATTACGGCAGCCCCGGCACCGGCGTGGCCTTGCAGCCCGGCATGACCTTCACCATCGAGCCGATGATCAACGCCGGGCGCAAAGAGCTCAAAACCCTGGCCGATGGCTGGACCGTCGTGACCAAGGATCGCAGCCTGTCCGCCCAATGGGAACACACGGTGCTGGTGACCGACACCGGCCATGAAGTGCTGACCGTCTCGCCGGGCATGCCCGCCGCCCCGGCTTTCATTCAATCCGCCCCGCCCGCCTAATCCGCCAGGACCGCCGCCATGCCCATTT
>Ga0265293_10007639_pt1 | contig 16519 bp, 11 predicted proteins | sample Munlanlewell138R_FD_192505 | JGI IMG/M metagenome (GOLD analysis project Ga0265293, IMG submission 192505) | Leachate microbial communities from a municipal landfill in Southern Ontario, Canada - Leachate well 138R | ecosystem: Engineered > Solid waste > Landfill > Unclassified | place: Canada...
GCAACTGCCGGGTTTCCAGCTCGTCCTGGTGTTGCTGGTGGTGTTCTTGACCGGCTTGCTCGGCGCCAACATCATTGGCCAGGCGCTGGTGGCGCGGTGGGAGATGCTGCTCGGGCGCATCCCCCTGGTTCGCTCCATTTATAATTCGGTCAAACAGGTCAGCGACACGGTTTTGGCTCCTCATGGCCAGGCGTTTCGCGAAGCCGTTTTGGTGCAGTATCCCCGTCCAGGCTCATGGACGATCGCATTCCTGACAGGCGCGCCCAGCGGAGAGGTGGCAACCAGGCTGGGCGGTGATTACGTCAGCGTCTATGTGCCCACCACGCCCAACCCGACCTCGGGATTTTTCCTGATGATGCCGCGCGGCGATGTCCAGTTCCTGGATATGACGGTGGATGCCGCGCTCAAATACGTTATTTCCATGGGCGTGGTCGCGCCGATTCCCAAAGTGCCGGGTGATGCGCCGGTCGAGGGGGCGCCGCCCACGCCGCCGGCCGATAGCGACGCGGCCGGCAAGGGCGGTGCCTGAGCATCCGCCCGTTCCCATATCTATGAGCAGAATTTTCTAATCGGAGTGACTCTTGATGCGTACCTGCTACACCGGCCAGGTTTGTAAAGACCAGTTGGACCAGACTGTGACGTTATTTGGTTGGGTGCACCGTCGCCGTGATCATGGCGGCGTGATATTCATTGATCTGCGTGATCGTGCAGGCTTGGCGCAAATCGTCGTGGACCCCGACAATGTGGATGCATTCGCAACGGCCGAGCGCCTGCGCAACGAATTCTGCGTGCGGGTGACGGGGCTGGTTCGCCTGCGTCCCGAAGGCACCTCCAATACGGATCTGGCGTCGGGCGAGATCGAAGTCCTATGCCGCGAGATCGAAATACTGAATGCATCGGTCACGCCGCCGTTCCAGCTGGACGACGACAATTTGTCGGAAACGACACGCTTGACGCATCGCGTCCTGGACCTGCGACGTCCGCAAATGCAGCACAACCTGATGCTGCGTTATCGCGTCTCGATCGAGGTGCGCAAGTACCTGGACAGCCTGGGCTTCATCGATATCGAAACGCCGATGCTGACCAAGAGCACGCCTGAAGGCGCGCGCGACTACCTGGTCCCTTCGCGGGTGAACCAGGGGCATTTCTTCGCCCTGCCCCAATCGCCGCAGCTGTTCAAGCAGATGCTGATGGTGGCGGGGTTCGACCGTTATTATCAGATCACCAAATGCTTCCGGGACGAGGATTTGCGCGCCGACCGCCAGCCCGAATTTACCCAGATCGATTGCGAGACTTCGTTCCTGAACGAAGTCGAAATCCGTGAGATATTCGAGGGCATGGTGCGCCATGTGTTCTCGGCCGTGCAGCAGGTGAATCTACCGCAGACCTTCGACACCATGACCTGGCAGGAAGCCATGGCCCGCTATGGCTCGGACAAGCCCGATCTGCGCGTCAAGCTGGAATTCGTCGATGTGGCCGATTTGATGACGGACGTCGATTTCAAGGTATTTTCGGCGCCCGCCAACGATCCGGCCAGCCGCGTCGTCGCCTTGCGCGTGCCGGGTGGTGCGAGCATGCCCCGCAGCGAGATCGACGCCTACACGAAATTCGTGGGTATTTATGGCGCCAAGGGCCTGGCCTACATCAAGGTCAATGACGCCGCCGCGATTCCCGAAGGCTTGCAGTCCCCCATCGTCAAGAACATCCACGTCGACGCGCTCAAGCAATTGATCGAACGTACGGGCGCCCGGAGCGGTGATTTGATTTTCTTCGGCGCGGACAAGGCGAAGATCGTCAACGACGCGATCGGCGCCTTGCGCGTCAAGATCGGCCATAGCGAGTTCGGCGTCGAGAACGGCCTGTTCGAGGCGGGTTGGAAACCCCTGTGGGTCATCGACTTTCCCATGTTCGAATACGATGAGGCGGAAGGCCGCTACTTTGCCGCGCACCATCCGTTCACCAGCCCCAAGGACGGCCACGAGGATCTGCTGGAAACGGATCCGGGGCAGGCCCTGGCAAAAGCCTACGACCTGGTGCTCAACGGCTGGGAAGTCGGAGGCGGCTCGGTGCGCATCCATCGCGCCGACGTGCAGACCAAGGTCTTCCAGGCATTGAACATCGGCGCGGAAGAAGCGCGGGAAAAATTCGGCTTCTTGCTCGATGCCTTGCAATACGGCGCTCCTCCTCATGGCGGCGTGGCGTTCGGCCTGGATCGTCTGGTGACCATGATGGCGGGCGCGGACTCCATCCGCGACGTCATCGCCTTCCCGAAAACGCAGCGTGCGCAATGCCTGCTGACGCAGGCGCCGTCCAGCGTCGACGACAAGCAGTTGCGCGAGCTGCATATCCGGTTGCGCAACCCGGATGCGGCGAAGTCCTTGAGTTAACCATGGAGGGGCGCTGATGTCGGTGGTCCGGATCGTCAGCTACAACATTCACAAAGGCCTCTCGGCAACGGGAGGGCGGGAATCGTTGGCTGCGCTGCGATTGGGCCTGTACAACTTGCGTCCCGATCTCCTGTTTCTCCAGGAAGTCCAAGGCCGTAACCTCAAACGCTCCAGCTTGCACGCGCAGCACGAATTCCTGAGCGCCGCGCTGAGTATGGAGGCCGTGTACGGCTGCAACGCCGTGCGGGAGCACACGGACCATGGCAACGCCCTGCTTTCGGGGTTTCCGGTGCTCAGCTACGAGAATCAGGATATTTCCGATCATCGGATGGAACAGCGCGGACTGCTGCATGCCGTGGTCGACATCGATGGAACGGCAGTGCACTGCCTGGTCGTGCATCTGGGCCTGTTCGCCGGGGGGCGCTCTCGACAGGTCGCCGCCCTGGTCGAGCGCATCAAGCGCATCGTGCCCGATGGCGAACCTGTGCTGATCGCGGGCGACTTCAACGACTGGAGCAACCGTCTCGCGCCGCTCTTCGTCGAGCAGCTCGGACTGTACGAGGTGTTCGCCGTCGCGCCCGGCACGGCGACGCGAAGCTGGCGCCATCCCGTTGCGCGCTTGCGTGAAACCTTCATGCCGACTCCGGCGCCTCTGGCCCAGAGGGTGCATGAGCTGGGCATAAACGGCGCCGCGCGCATGACGCCTCCGCCACGCACGTTTCCCGCCGCATTCCCCTGGCTGCGCCTAGACCGGATCTACCAGCGCGGCTTCGCCGTGCGCCGGGCACGTGTGCTGCAAGGGAATCCCTGGAAGCAGTTGTCCGACCATGCTCCGCTGTTCGCCGAGCTGGAATTGCCGTGAGGCGGGACGGACTTGCCTTCCAGACCCATACCCTGGCGTGACGGCAACCGCTTGACGTTGCTGCATAACGGCGTGGCGTTTTTCCCTGCGCTGTTCGAAGCCATCGACCAGGCGCGCAAGTCCATACACCTGGAAACCTATATCTTCAACCTGGACGAGACCGGCCTTGCCTTGCTGGATCGTCTGGCTGCGGCGCGCGCGCGCAAGGTAAAGGTCAGGGTGGTGATAGACGGTTTCGGCTGCAGCGCAACAGCGCAGGAACTGGTTCGCCACCTGTCGGCGACGGGCATCGCATGCCGCGTGTATCGGCCTGAGCCGCAGGGCTTGCGGGCGATCCGGTGGGATGCGGGCAGGTTGCGCCGCATGCACCGCAAGACCGCCGTCGTGGACGGCCGGATCGCATTTGTCGGCGGCATCAATATTCTGGATGACTTTTACGAAGTGCCGCTGGTGAACGGGCGGCGCAATCCCCGGTTCGACTTCGCCGTGCGCATCGAGGGCCCGCTGCTTCAGGACGTGGAGTCCGCGCAGCGGCGGCTGTGGTTGCGCATGGCCTGGCGCAAGCGCCAGGACTGGGATGCCTTCTACAAGCGTCTGGCGGGGTGGCGCCGGCGCTTCATGCGGCGAAAGGACATGCTTGCGGCGCCCGGCAAGGACACGGCGAACTTGCGTGCCGCGCTGCTCAAGCGCGACAATCTGCTTTTTCGTAAAACCATCGAAAACGTCTATGCGGCCGACATCGGGCGGGCCAGCCGGGACGTCACGATCGCCAATGCATACTTTTTCCCGGGGCGGCGCTTCTTGCGCGTGCTCAAACATGCCGCCCGGCGAGGCGTGCGGGTGCGGTTATTGGTTCAGGGGCATTCCGAATATCCGATGCAGTATTACGCGGGCCGGTACATGTATCAACGTTTGCTGGCGGACGGTATCGAGATTTACGAGTACAAAGCCAGCTACCTGCATGCGAAGGTCGCGGTGATCGATGACCGGGCGATGATCGGATCCGCCAACCTGGATCCGTTCAGCCTGTTGCTGGCGCGGGAAGCCAACGTCTATGTCGACGACAAGGGATTCGCGCGGGAATTGGCGCGCGTGCTGGAGAGCGAGATCGCCGACAATGCGCAACCCGTCACCCTGGAGCTCGTCCAACGCCATGGCTGGACGAGCCGGTTACTGGATACGTTGGCGTACTCCTTGTTGCGCATCGGCGTCGCGCTGACAGGGAAGGCGTCGGAATACTGACTATGCTGTGCGCGGGCTTCGCCGCCCACCGTTCTGTTGCGAAAAGACATCGTTTCGGATGGGGAAAGCGCAATGCCTTTCACGGAAACATCCGGTCTCGATGGCGAAAGTCTAGAATTTCGAGAATCAGCCCAGTTCGCACACGGGCGTGTGCGCAATACGGTCAGGGGCGGTTTTCAAAGAAAAGCACTATGTGTCAGTTGTTGGGCATGAATTGCGCAACGCCAACCGATATTACGTTCTCGTTTACCGGTTTTGCCGCCCGGGGCGGCCAGACGGATCACCATGCCGACGGATTCGGGATCGGCTTTTTCGAGCGCAAGGCGTGCCGGGTCTTCATCGACAATCATCCATGCTGCCAGTCGCCGGTAGCGGAGCTGATCAAGCGCTACCCCATCAAATCCAAGAATGTCATCGCGCATATCCGCAAGGCGACGCAGGGCGCTGCCGTCCTGGAAAACTGCCACCCGTTTACGCGGGAGCTTTGGGGGCGGCACTGGATGTTCGCTCATAATGGCGATTTGCTGGATTATCGGCCCGAGTGCGACGGCAGCTACCAGACGGTGGGCGCCACCGACAGCGAGCTGGCCTTTTGCCAGATCATGCAGGGACTGCGCAGGCATTTCGGATATCGCGAGCCGTCCGAGCAGGAGCTTTTCCAGGCGATCAAGGAGCTGACCGGCACGATCACCCGACACGGCGTGTTCAATTTCCTGCTGTCCAACGGGCGCTTTCTTTTCGCCCATTGCTCGACGAATATGTATTACACCTTGCGCCAATGGCCGTTCATGAAGGCGCAATTGATCGACGCCGACATGGGCATCGATTTTTCCCTGATCAATCGGCCCGACGATTGCATGGCCGTCATCGCCACCAAGCCGCTGACGAACAATGAAACCTGGACGCGTTTCGAGGCCGGGCAGCTATCCATGTTCGAAGAGGGCAGGATTGCCATGGGCGCCGTCGTGCCCATTCCCGAGTCGGTTCAAAAACGCAACGCCGAAAATATGGCCTGCGTATAGCAGGCCATGCGGCGAAACGGGCGGACGCTCAGGCGCGGCGCCTCGTGGCTACTTGACCAGCCGCCATTGGCCGCCCTTGACCGTGATAAGTTCGCGGCCGCGCTCATCGAAGCCGCTATGGTCGTCGGGATTCATGTTGTACACGCCCTGCGTGGCCACGAGCTCGCGGGTTTGTTCCAGCGTATCGCGCAGCGCGGCCCGGAATTCCTTGGTGCCCGGCTTCGCGGCTTTGGCCGCGATGGGGACGGCGCGCTCCAGCAATAGTCCCGCATCGTAGACGTTGGCTCCGAACGTGGCGGGCGCGGCCTTGTACATATCGGTATAGCGCTGGATGTAGTCCTCGGCAATCTTCTTGGACGGGTTGCCGTCGTCGATTTCGGGAAGCACGAGCATCAGGCCGGCGGCCAGCACCGTGTCTTCGACGTCCTTGCCGCCCAGCTGAAGGAAGGCGGGCAGGGCGGCGCCATGGGTCTGGTAGAACCGGCCTTTGTAGCCTTGGCCCGACAGCGTGGCGGCCGGCAGCACGGCCGCGGCGCCGGTGCCCGCGATCAGTACGGCATCGGGGTTGGCGGCCAACACTTTCAAGGCTTGGCCGGTGACCGAGCTGTCCGAGCGCTGATAGCGTTCGGTCGCGATGAGCTTGATGTCGTTCTTGTCGGCCAGCTCCGTCAGCACCTTAAGCCAGTTTTCGCCATAGGCGTCGTTCATGCCCATGAAGCCGACCGTCTTGATGCCGGTCTTGACCATGTGCTCCACCAGCGCTTCGGCGATGATGTCATCGTTCTGAGTCGTCTTGAACACCCATTTCTTGTCGGGTGTCATCGGCAGCACGACCGCCGCGCTGCCGACGGGCGCCAGCATGGGCGTACCCGCTTCCGCCATGATCTGGATGATGGCCATGGCATTGGGCGAGCCCGTCGGGCCGATGAGCGCATCGATGCGTTCTTCCGAAATCAGCTTCCTGGTAAGGGTGACGGTTTGGTTCAGGTCGCTGGCGTCATCCATGAAAATGTATTCCACGGACAGGTCGCCCATTTTCTTGGGCAAGAGCGGCACCGTGTTCTTTTGCGGAATGCCGACCAGGGCGGTCGGCCCGGTCGCGGAGCTGATGACGCCGATCTTGACTTGCGCAAGGCTGGGGGCGGCGCCCAAAGCCGTTAAGGCGACGACGGCCGTCGCCAGGGATTTCAACAACATGATGGGGGTCTCCGGTTTTTATACTTCAGGTTTGGGGAAGATTACGTACTTGCTCCGCCCTTGTAAAGGCCCGGGCGGTCATCGTGTGGCGCCGGCGGCGTCCAGCAGCGGCTTCAAGTACCGTCCGGTATGGCTTGCCGGGCAGGCCGCAACGGCTTCGGGGGTGCCCTGGGCGACGATGCGGCCGCCCCCGTGGCCTCCTTCGGGGCCCATGTCGACCACCCAATCCGCCGTTTTGATGACGTCCAGATTGTGCTCGATGATGACGACCGTATTGCCGCCATCCACCAGCTTGCGCAGCACCTCCAGCAGCAGCGCGATATCCTGGAAGTGCAGGCCGGTCGTGGGTTCGTCCAGAATGTACAAAGTGCGGCCCGTGCTGCGCTTTGACAGTTCCAGGGACAATTTCACCCGCTGGGCCTCGCCGCCCGACAGCGTCGTGGCGCTTTGTCCCAGGCGGACATAGGACAGTCCCACGTCCATCAAGGTATGCAGCTTGCGTGAAATGGCGGGCACGGCGTCGAAGTAGGCCAGCGCCTGTTCGACAGTCAGGTCCAGCACTTCGCTGATATTGCGGCCCCGATAGCGGATTTCCAGCGTTTCCCGGTTATACCGTTTGCCGCCGCACACATCGCAGGGTACGTACATGTCGGGCAGGAAATGCATTTCCACCTTGACCATGCCGTCGCCCTGGCAGGCCTCGCAGCGCCCGCCCTTGACGTTGAAAGAAAAGCGCCCCGGGTCGTAGCCGCGCGTGCGCGCCTCGGGCACGTTGGCGAACAGCTCGCGTATAGGCGTGAACATGCCCGTATAGGTCGCCGGATTGCTGCGCGGCGTGCGGCCAATCGGGCTTTGATCGACGTTGATGATCTTGTCGAAGTGCCGCAATCCTTCCAGCGAGTCGTAGGGAGCGGGCTCGGCCTGGGCTCGGTGCAGGGTCTGGGCCACCGTCGCGGCCAGCGTATCGTTGATCAGGGTCGATTTGCCCGATCCGGACACGCCGGTGATGCAGACCAGCCTGCCCGCGGGGATGGACAGGTCGACGCTCTTCAGATTATTGCCCCGGCAGCCGTGGATTTCCAGACGGGGCAGGTCCGCCGTGACCGGACGCCGCTCGGGGATGGCGATCCGGCAGGCGCCGCTCAAATACCGGCCGGTCAAGGAGGCCGGGTTGGCGGTCAAGGCTTGGGGCGTGCCTTGGGCGACGACTTCGCCGCCGTGCTCGCCCGCGCCCGGTCCCATGTCGAGTACGTGGTCGGCGGCCCGGATCATGTCCTCGTCGTGCTCGACCACGATGACGCTGTTGCCCAGATCGCGCAGGTGCTGGAGCGTCTTGATCAGTCGGTCGTTGTCGCGCTGGTGCAGTCCGATGGACGGTTCGTCCAGGACGTACATGACGCCGGTCAGGCCCGAGCCGATCTGGCTGGCGAGCCGGATGCGCTGGGCTTCACCGCCCGAAATCGTGTCGGCGCTGCGATCCAGCGACAAGTAGGACAAGCCCACGTTGTTCAGGAACTCCAGGCGCGCCCGGATTTCGCGGCAGATGCGGTCTGCGATTTCCCGCTTGGCGCCGGCCAGCTCGAGCTCCTGAAACCATTGCAGGCATTCGGCCAGCGACATCGCCTCCACTTCGAAAATGGCGCGGCCCCGGCGTTCATGCTCGCCGATTTCGTTGCCGATCAGAACGTGCCGGGCTTCCGAGCGCAATCGAGAGCCGTGGCAATCGGGGCAGGTGCGCGTATGGCGGTATTTGTTCAGTTCCTCGCGCACCGCGCTGGAGTCGGTCTCGCGCCAGCGGCGTTCCAGATTCGGAATGATGCCTTCGAACGCATGTTGCTTGACCGTGGTCTTGCCCTTCTCGTTCAGATAGAGAAAAGACAGCTGTTCTTCGCCGGATCCATACAGGACGCAGTGCTGGATGGGCGCCGGCAGGTTCTCGAAGGGCGTGTCGATGTCGAAATCGTAATGCGCCGCCAGGCTCGTCAATAGCGTGTGGGTAAAGGCGTTGCGTCGGTCCCAGCCGTTGATGGCGCCGCCGGCCAGGCTCAGTTCCGGAAACGCCACGACGCGCTTCGGATCGAAAAAATGCTGATAGCCCAGGCCGTCGCAGCTGGGACAGGCGCCCACGGGATTGTTGAAGCTGAACAGGCGGGGCTCCAATTCGGTCAGGCTGTACTGGCAGACCGGGCATGCGTAGCGGCTGGAAAACGCCAGTTCTTCGTCGGTGTCCAGATTCAACGCCAGCATGCGGCCCTGGGCCAGCTTGAGCGCGGTTTCCGTGCTTTCAGCCAGGCGCTGCTGGCTTTCGGGCTTGACGCGCAGCCGGTCGACCACGACGTCGATGTCGTGCTTCTCGTTTTTGTTCAAGGGAGCCAGCTCGTCGATGTTGACGACTTGGCCGTCGACCCGCAGCCGCACGAAGCCTTGCGCTTGCAGGCCGGCCAGTTCGTCTTCGAAGCTGCCTTTGCGGGCGCGCGCCAGGGGAGCGATGACGGCCAGGCGGGTATCCGGCGGCCAGCCCAGCATCTTGTCCACCATCTGGCTGACGCTTTGCGCCTGCAGCGGCAGATCGTGGTCGGGGCAATAGGGTGTTCCCACCCGCGCATACAACAGGCGCAGGTAATCGTGAATTTCGGTGATGGTGCCGACGGTAGAGCGCGGATTATGGCCCGCGGATTTTTGCTCGATGGAAATGGCGGGCGACAGGCCTTCGATCAAATCCACGTCCGGCTTGTCCATCAATTGCAGAAACTGGCGCGCGTATGCCGACAAGCTTTCGACATAGCGTCGCTGGCCTTCCGCATACAGCGTGTCGAACGCCAGGGACGATTTGCCCGACCCCGACAGTCCGGTGACCACGACCAGCTTGTGGCGAGGCAAATCGACCGAGATGTTTTTCAGATTGTGGGTTCGCGCACCCCGGATGCGTATCGCTTCCATCAGCTATTTCAGGCAACTTTTCAAAGGCTAACTTGCTACTATAGCGCGTTAGGCCGTCTTTTTCGCGCACGGCAGTACAATCGCACTGCCGTTTTGCAGCCGCGATGTGCGGTTGCCCGATACCGAGTATTTCATGTCCAATGCCAGCGCCCGCTCGGGCGACACTGTTCCCGTGAAGCTCAGGCTTACCCCGCGCGAACGCCGCGCCAGTATTACCCTGGCCGTGTTGTTCGCGTCCCGGATGCTGGGGCTGTTCCTGCTGACGCCTGTTTTCGCCGTGGCGGCGCTTGCCGTGCCCGGCGGCCACGACGCGACCCGCGTCGGGCTGGCCATCGGCGCCTACGGTTTGACCCAGGCCGTCATGCAGATTCCGCTGGGCATGGCGTCCGACCGTTTCGGACGGCGTCCCGTCATTGTCGCGGGCTTGCTGTTGTTCATCCTCGGGGGCGTGATTTGCGCGCTGGCGGCCAGCATCGACGGTATCATCGTCGGGCGCGTCATTCAGGGATTGGGCGCGGTTTCCGCTGCGATTACGGCCTGGCTGGCCGACGCGACCCGCCCGGAGGTCCGCACACGGGCCATGGCCATGGTCGGCGGGTCCATCGGCTTGTCGTTCGCCGCTTCGCTGGTGCTGTCTCCGCTGCTGGTGGGGCAGTTCGGCCTGTCGGGCCTGTTCTGGGCGATCAGCCTGCTGGGCTTCGTCTGTCTTTTCATCGCGACTTTTCTGGTGCCCGCGGCGCCTCCGAACCCGATTCCCATCGTGCAAGTCAGCGCCGCCGCCGTGCTTCGGCATGTCGATTTGCTGAGACTGAATTTCGGGGTGTTCTGCCTGCATTTCATCCTGATGGCGATGTTCATCGTCGCCCCGGGCATGCTGTCGGAATTGGGCGGCTATGATACGACCCAGTTATGGAAAGTGTATCTGCCCGTTATCCTGGGTTCCTTCGTGCTGATGGTGCCGGCGGTGTTCTATACGGAAACCCGGCGCGAGCACAAGCGGGCCCTGGAGCTGGCCGTGGCTATGTTGGTGACCGTCCTGGTCGTGATGCCTTTCGCGGGGCGGTCTTTCGCGGCGTTTTGCGTGACGCTGACCGTGTTTTTCGTGGCCTTCAATGTCCTGGAGGCTTTGCAGCCCTCGCTGGTATCCAGGGTCGCCCCTAGCTCCTACAAGGGACTGGCCCTGGGGTTCTACAATACAGCCCAGTCGCTGGGCGTTTTCGCCGGGGCCGTGGCCGGCGGATTGCTGGTTTCGCTGGGAACGCCCATGGCGGTGTTTTACAGCGCGGCGGCGCTGGCTTTCATCTGGCTGTTGAGCGCCAAAGGCTTCAAATCGCCGGTCTGAATGGGCGATCATGTGATTCAATAGGACTTATGCGGGACGTCAGGCTCCGTCGGTAACACTACGTGAGTGACTAGTATAGTGGCGGCCTGATCGTCGATAATTGGTCGAATGTGCAATTTTTAATAAAGGTGTAGTCATGGCCTCGGTCAACAAAGTCATCCTCGTCGGCAATCTCGGGCGCGATCCTGAAGTCCGATACAGCCCCGATGGGGCGGCAATTTGCAATGTTTCCATTGCCACGACGTCGCAATGGAAAGACAAGGCCACCGGAGAGCGCCGTGAAGAAACGGAATGGCATCGCGTGGTGTTTTACAACCGCTTGGCTGAAATCGCCGGCGAATACTTGCGCAAAGGCCGGTCGGTGTATGTCGAAGGCCGCCTGAAGACGCGCAAGTGGCAGGACAAGGATACCGGCGCCGACCGCTACAGCACCGACATCATTGCGGACCAGATGCAGATGCTGGGCGGTCGCGACAGCGGCGGCGAGATGGGCGGCGGCGATGATTTCAGCCAGGCGCCTGCGCAACGCAGCGCGCCCGCCCGCGCGCCGGCGCAGCCGCGTCCCGCGGCGCCGCAAGCGGCTCCCGCCGCCAATCTGGCGGATATGGACGACGATATTCCATTCTGAGCGGACTGAAAGCTGCCCGGCGCCTTGCGGGTGCCGGCCCCACCCCTGCTTTGGTAGCCGGCAGGGTAGCGCATCCCGCCGGAGAACACTGCTCGCAGGAGAGGTACTGCCCCAAGTGGAGGCGATCTTGTCAGGCTTGATCTCGAACGTTCGCCGGCTGGTGAGTCCTGTGTAAACATTTTTGCCAGAATCCGAAGTGCTTGGTCAAAGAGGGCTCCGCGTAACGGAGCCCTCTTTCCTTTCCTGCGTCCGATTCGAAGCGCGACCTTGGAACTATTTCTTTTTTTTTGCCACTGACTTAATAATCCGCTCGCATCCAGAGCACATCAAGGAGAAATGCATGAATGTAGATTCGGCCGGTTCGCTGCGGGAGTGGATCTTGAAGCTTGAACAAATGTTACAGGCACCGATCAGTATCTCCGATTCGGGTTCCGCGGTTCTAAGGACAAAAGGCGGCGCCTTGTTTGGCATCGAGCCGATTCCGGGAGACGCTTCTTTGGTGTTTACAGGCAGAATAGGCACGGTCGATGCGGCGATGACGGTCAAGACGCTAAAAGCACTGCTTGCCGTCAATATGTCCCCGGGCTTGTCGGGCTTCGCCTGCGTCGGTCTGACGCCCGGCAATGACGACATTCTATTGCGGTTGATCTGGACGCCTTCGGAAGCTGGGTGGACCGAAGGAGCGTTTGCCTCGATCCTGGCGGCATTCGCGGAGCATGTCGATGCATTGGCGGCTGCGCTTGCAAACGGTGAGATCGAGAAAATCCTGAGCGTATCGTCGGTTGCCGAGGAGTCGGCGCCCAACCTTCGCTCCGATAACGAGACTCGAGTGTGAAGGGAGAGTGAAAAATGCCTAGTATTTCAAATTTGCCCCCAATTGTCGATGCCGGTTCGATCATGCAGGCAGGTGTCGGGACGCCTGAGGCGTCTGGAAAACTCCTCGCCAGCGCGATGGACTACGCGGTGCAAGCCCTGGATACCATAAGAGTAGATAGTGAACTTCGCGATACATTCTTAGGCGCGGCAAGCTTCGCAAAGCCGGTAGCTGGATCGCTGGGAGCATTGTATGGCTTGTCGAAGGCCGTCAAGGGTTATGGCGCCGAAGTCCATGGCGCTTGGCGAGCCAATGATCTAATGGGGATAGCGGGCCATGGATTGACTTCATTGGCCAACTTGGACCAAGTGATTGCTTCGGCCGTGGGTGAGGGTTATGGCTTGGCAGCCCTTTCGAACATGGGCGGCGGTGTCGTGAATCTGTCCGGCCTGGCCAAGGGCATGTACACAGGCAATGTCACGCAAATCGCGTTTTCAGGCGCAAAGCTGGCGGCGAACGTCGCGCTTAGCGGCAATGGCGTGGCGATGGGTGCCTTGACGGTCGCTGAATTGGCTTATAAATGGTATTACGGTTCGGGGGCGGCTCCGCAGCCGCAGGAGCCGAGCAAGGCATGAGGCCGTACAATGGGCGGAGGATGCATTGACGTGTCATTGACATCCTCCTCACAGGAGCTTCCATGTCTGATTTGTCTGCTTTTCTCGTCACTCGAAAATGGCCTGCGCTCCATCCGGAGCGCCTCCAGCTTTATTCCCTGCCCACGCCGAACGGTGTGAAAGTGGCGATTTTTCTGGAGGAAACCGGGCTGCCCTATGAAGCGCATCGGGTCGGCTTCGATACCCAGGATCAAATGACGCCGGAGTTTCTTTCGGTCAGCCCGAACAACAAGATCCCGGCCATACTCGATCCCGACGGCCCCGGCGGGCGGCCGCTGGCGTTGTTCGAGTCGGGCGCCATCCTGATTTACCTGGCGGAGAAAACGGGGCGACTGATGCCTCAGGACGCGGCGGGACGCTATGAAACGATACAGTGGCTGATGTTCCAGATGGGCGGGATCGGCCCGATGTTCGGCCAGCTGGGTTTTTTTCACAAGTTCGCAGGCAAGGAATACGAGGACAAGCGTCCTCGAGACCGTTATGTCGCCGAGTCCAGGCGCTTGCTGGGCGTGCTGGAAAAGCGCCTGGAAGGCCGTGATTGGGTGATGGGCGCAAACTATACGATAGCGGATATCGCGATTTTTCCCTGGGTCCGGAATCTGATCGGATTTTATGAGGCGCGCGAACTGGTGGCGTTCGGCGATTTTCCCAATGTCGGGCGTGTTCTGCAGGCTTTTGTCGATAGGCCGGCCGTTGCCAGGGGGCTGGCGATTCCCGAAAGCTGAGGATGGTCGACGGCGGTGCTTTCCCGGGCAGGCATCGGCATGAGCGACGCCTGCCCGCCATGGTCCTTAGAATCTCCAGCTGACGTTCAAATTGCCGGTAAGGGCTTTATCGCCGCTGCCGAACCATTGGCTGGCCAAGCTGGCGCCGACCCGTACTCCGCCCTTGGTCTGATACTCCAGTCCGCCGCGCACGCCCAGGGCGTCACGGGCAGTCAGGCGATTGCGGCTTTCGAGGTCGATGCCGGAGTAGCCCGCAAACGTCGCGCGCTGCACGATATCCTTGTCCAGGATTTCGTGATCCCATGTCACCAGTAGATTGGCCTTGAGCTGGCTCTCGTTTTTCAGAGGCACGTTGAAATCGCCGCCTATTCCGATGCGGGACTGTAGCGCATGCGCGTGGCCCGATTCCAGCTGCAGGCGCGTGGCGTCGGGGCCGGATTCGGTGACGCCGGGCCGCCTCAGGTAGTTGTACTCGAGGGCTGCCAAGGGGCCGGCGCTGACCGATGGGCTGAGCGCCCAACGGTATCCGACTCCCGCCTCCAGCGTGCCGGTGAAGCCGTTCCAGTCGCTGTCGTGCTTGGCTGTGTAGGCGTTTATCTGCACCCTGCGATTCAGCTTGCCTTGCTCGATACCGACGCGTCCCTGGCCAAACGCATGGAGGCCGGCACGGTCATCCGGGGCGTAGCGCAAGTGCGCGCCCAATTCGAAGGTCGTGGTCCTGCCCTTGCTGTCGGCCGCGTCCCTGGGCTTGACGGTTTGCTCGCTGACGGCGGCATGGATGCCCGACGTCCACGCTTGCTTTCGAGGGTCGCGCATTTCGATGCCCGCTACGACGCCATATGTGGTGGCGTCATAGGCCACGCGGCTCGACCCGGCATCCTGCCTGGATTTCCCGCCGAAAGGAACGACGAACGCCTGCCAGGTTTTCCGGTCCGCGCTTTCATGGACAGGAGCGTAGCGGTCGGCATTGACGATGTCGCTGATCCGGCGTTCGCGCTGCAGGGAGCCTGCAAACATGCTGTTGTACGCGGAGGGCGACAGCTGGGAGAGCGCGCTGCGCACGGTGCTGCCGTCGGGGGCGGAAAAGTCGATGGCGCTGAAGAGCGGCTGCGCGTCGGCGCGCGCGATGGCGGCCATGCGGTACAGAGCCTGGCCGGCCTGGCGTCCGTTATCGTCCGCGGCATAACGGCTATAGGCATCCGTATCGCGGGAAATGGTTAAAGCATGGTTGCCGTTTTGCAAAGCCGTCGCTTGGAAACGCAAGGTGGGCGAGCTTAGTTCCGCATCGACGGCGCTGAATGCCCCGCTGCGCGCGCTTGCCTGGAGCAGGGCGTCGGTGCTCAGGCGCCAATCGTTGGCGTACCAGCCGGCCAAGGGCATGAGCGACAGTCGGCCGCCTTGACCGGCGTGGCCGGACACCTGCAGGGTGTCGTGCCCGCCCTGACCGTCGACCTTCATCAACAGCCGGCCGGTCGCTCCTTGCGCGTAATCGCCCACGATTTCAATGCGGCCCGTCGCGGTCGGCGCGTTGCCGGGCAATATGGTGCCGTCGTTGCGGAATACGCCGTCTTCGGCAAGGACGTAGCGGCTTGAGCCGCCGAGCGTTGCGCCCGGCTCGATGCCGACCTGCTGGATGACGTGATTGCCGTTCAGCGACGTCACGCCGCCGATCATGGAAAGGGCAATGTTCGCGCCTTGTATGTCTCCTTGGTAAGCGAGGCGGAATGACGGATCCGCCTGCGTGGTTGCCAGGCCATGGCCGTCCGGCAGGCGCCCGAAGCTCAGAGTGGTCAGGCGCAGTTGGCCTTCTTGGTCCCGTTCGGCATAATTCGAGTAGATGTTGCCTTGGATGCTGGCGCCACGCATGATGTTGATCTGGTTGACCAGCGCGTTTTCGGAGATGAAGATCGCAGCGGATTTCCCCGCCAGGCTGCCGGTCAGGTCGAAGCGGTCGACCAGCGCTCCGTTCAGTTCCTGGCTGAGGTCTTCTTCATTGGCCCGCTCGCCGGTGTGGATGAACGAGCCCCGGTAATCATCCTTATTGCCCAGTGCGTTATTGCCGAAATCGAAGCTCGCCGCGATGCCGTATTCGCCTGTCGCCTGCACGTCGCCCTGCTGAACCAGCACATGGTTCTTGCCATAGGTGAACATGACGCCCCGGCCGTTGAGGCCGTTGGCGTGGACGCGCGTATCCGCGGGAATGATAACGACGTTGTCGCTGCCGTCCACCCGTATCCCGGCGCCTCCCGTGCCTATGCTGAGCAGATCCCCTTGCTGGAGAACGGTGTTCTGTTTTCCGTATATATGTAGCCCGAGCCCCAGGGTTGACGTGTTGTATTCGCCCAAATACGTCGTGCCGTCCGTACCGCGCTTGAAGAAACCGCGATGATTGTCGATATTGCCGTTATCGCCGTATATCGAATAGCCGAAAAAATTGCGACGATCGATGTCGTAGCCCATGTCTTGCAGGACGGCCAGTTCCGCTTCCATGAAGTTGGTGTAATTGCGATAGTTCTGGTGGCTCATCAGACTGTTCTTGAGCTCCAGATGGCTCATGTAGTCGTCGATTGCCCCCTCTGACGTCAGGATCTTCAGAGGAATGCCGGGCATGGCGCCTTGAAGTACTTCCTCGACGTGCGCGCCAACGAAGTAGCCGCGATCGTCACGCATGTCGAAAGCTTCGTCG
>Ga0265293_10007641_pt1 | contig 16517 bp, 15 predicted proteins | sample Munlanlewell138R_FD_192505 | JGI IMG/M metagenome (GOLD analysis project Ga0265293, IMG submission 192505) | Leachate microbial communities from a municipal landfill in Southern Ontario, Canada - Leachate well 138R | ecosystem: Engineered > Solid waste > Landfill > Unclassified | place: Canada...
TTCGTAAGGTGTTACTGATACCCGGTCGCCCTTAATGGAAAACGTAAATTTACCATCAGAAGCCCGGCGCATTGCCCGTTTTAATGAGCGCTTCAGAGTTTTTTTCTGGTCGGTTGTCCCCTGATATGCCATTAAGGCAATGGACAGGTCGGAACACAAGGAAATGTGGTCTGCCCCATAACCTTTAATCAGGTTCTCCCGATATGCCGCGATTGCATCTAATTGTTCCGCTATTGTCGCGGCTGTTGCTGTGAGCTGGCATTCTTCAGAAAAAGAATTCATCCAGTTTAGTACCCTATCTTTCAAGGTTTTAGCCATGGTGGAACCTCCCGTTATCCGGTAACTGCCGGACAAGGGAAAAGAGATATTTAGTTATTCCGGCGGCGATCAGGTTATCCCCCTGTCGTGCTCCGCTTGTTGTCAAAGAACAATATTCTTAAGTACAGTAAACCATGATGAAAATAAAATGTAAAGAAATATTACAGCCAGAACGAAAAAACCTATTTAAGTATTTAATTAAATACTTAAATAGAATGGCCAAGTCCAATTACGAAATTGTAATTGGTCTGGTCAATTTGTACCACGTTGTGGTATCCGCCGGCGGATTTTGTTGTATTGATTGTATAGTTTTATTGGATACCAGTTAATTAAAACTATACTGATAGTATATTAAAAGTATCACGCAGTGGTACAATTACAATAATGTATATAGCAATTAAACGGACAAAAACAGTGTAAATTCACTGTCTTTCCCTTGCCTATATCAGGGCATGGACAATGACGGTAAACACGTTATTTTCTATAACATGTTGATTTTATTGAACTTTTAATGTACTTATAACGTGTTGATATTATTACATTTTCTTGGGCGCCGGCGGTCGGTTTCCAATATTATATAATTACAAGGTACGGTACCGCCTGTTAAACAGTTTAATGTTAAGCGAGCGCCACTCGTCACCCCTCGAAATCCCCCGCATTTACATCGACGTTGTAATTAACGTTAACGTCTGGCCCGACGTCAACGTCGACGTCGACGTCTCAGAAACGTCTGGCTGAGGCCCAACGTCTCAGACGGCCCGACGTCCCAGAGACGTCCCAGAGACGTCCCAGACGGCCCGACGTCAACGTCCGGCTAAGGCCCGACGTCAACGTCCCCAACACGTCCGGCTAAGGCCCGACGTCAACGTCCCCAACACGTCCCCAACACGTCCGGCTAAGGCCCGACGTCTCAGCCTCAAAGACGTCCCCAACACGTCCAGTTAAGGCACAACAACACGTCACGAACAACACCTTGACTTTCCCTTGGGAAAGACAGTACAATGACAGGTATGAAAATAGATCTGCCTGATGAAATAGCCCGTCACCTGGATCGCTGTCGCGCCCTGGCCGATGATGCCGAGGAGGATGAGGTAAGCCCCCTGAGTCAACGGGCCGCGGCTATGACCGCGATGAATAACCTGCTCAGGGAGCTGACCAAGACCCAGCTCGAAGTAATAAATATGGCTCGCCTGCAGGCTCTGGAACAGACCCTGATAGACACGCTGAACGAGTTTCTGTCCCCGGAGCAGATGCGGGAGTTCCTGGGGGAATATGAGCGTCGCTTGTCGATCGTGGAGCGGACCGAACTCCTTGAGCCGTGATGGAGATCACCCTGCATCAGCCGAATCCGAGCCCCGATCCGCCGGGACCCCAGTACGACTTCCGCATCCCGACGTTCAATCGTCATGTGGAGCGCCTCCGCCAAGGGCTCGCCGGGACGAAGGCGAGTATTTCCGGCTATATCACGAAATACACGTACCTCGGCGCCCGCCGTTTCTCCTTTCTTCATCATGAGTACCAGCCATATATAATAAGGGAGATCGAGCAGGACCCCGACGTTAACCTTCTGCTCTACAAGTGCTCGCAGATCGGCGTCTCGGAGATGATTCACCGGGTGATCCTGTCTCTGATGGCACTTGATCCGGGCTTTGCCGTGCTCCTGGGGATGCCGAGCCAGACGTTCTCACAGGAAGTGATGAAGACCCGGATCTCACTCATCATCAGGATGAGCAAGGCGTTGCGGGAATTGAGTGATCCACGGGTCGATTCGGCCTCGGTCAAGCAATTTACCAACGGCTCGATCCTGTATGCTCTCGGGGCCGGCGAGCAATCGGGGGCGTCGAGCCTGATCAACCGGCCGATCAAGCTGGTGTGCATCGATGAGCTGGATCGCTGCTCGATGGACATCGTGACCGGATTCCGCTCCCGTCAGACCCACTCCATTTTCAAGCCGCGGATCTACGTCTCGACCCCGACGTATGAAGATCTGGGGATTGACGGAGAAGCGCAGGATGCGGAAATTCGCCGCAACATAGTGCGCTGCTGCCACTGCGGCAAGCACTTTTTCCCTGATTATTACGAGAATGTGCGCTTGCCCGGTTTTGACAAGCCGCTGGAGCTGCTGGCCCGCTCGGATCTCGAGTCAAATCCGTCCATTCGCATCGACGAAGCCTGTCTTTTCTGCCCGAAATGTGGTAAAATACCTGATTTATTCCCGAAAAATCGTGAATTTGTCGTCGAAACCGCGCAAAAATCAACGATCGAGCGCAAAATCTGCATCAAACTCTCACCATTTGACGCCCCCGGCTTCATTTCCGTGCCGGATTTAATCAGATCGAGCTTCATTTATTCAGATAATAACGAATTTCGCAACCAGGCCCTGGGATTGCCGGTTAAAGCGGCGGACAGTTCGATTGACCGGTCCCTGCTGCGTTTTGAAAACGTCGACGTCCCGACGGATTCGCTGACCGTGGCCGGGATGGACATGGGCAAGCTCTGCCACCGGGTATTGCTCTCTCTAACTCCTCAAAATACCGTTATTATTCACTCGCCGGAAGTTATTCCGCTTGGTGCCGTCGAAAAAGAGACGCTCGACCTTCATGAAAAAGTGTCGAGTGACTTTCCCATCCGGGCCCAGGTCGTCGACGCCTTGCCCTATACGGATACGACGAACCGCCTCGTCACCCGGCATGCCAATTTATGGTCGGCGGTGTACCACGTGCCGGTGCAGCCCAAGCCGGAGCTGTACTGGCTCAAGACCGAGAAAGACGAGGACCCCGGCGATCCGCGAGTCCGGGCGCTCCGTGACGTCGACAATTATAAAGTGCGGCAGATCACTCTCAACAAAAACCCGTTTTTCGATTATGCCGCGGGGCTGATCCAGTCGGGACAATTGATTTTTAAATCAAGTACTTACGACCAGCAGATTATTTCGCATCTCCTCGATATGCGGCGAGTGCGCGATCACCGGTTCGCCGATCTGCGCTATAAATGGACAAAATCGAAAAAAGGTGACGATCATTTCTTTCATGCGCTTATCTACGCCGTCGCGGCGCTCAAACTGTCCGACACCGTCAGCGGTGCCGTCATTCTCCCCCGTGTTCTTTTCCACCGTCTCAAACTCCGCGCCGACGTCTAAATTACAAAAAAGAGACCCGCATTACAATTTCGTCATTCAACTCCTTGACTTTCCCTGTACTTTCGGCGTACAATAACGTAAGTGATTATAGGTACTTATAAAGTACCTTAAAAGTAAGGGGGAAGTACGGGATGGCGATAAAGAATCCGTTCGGTTTCTTGACCGGTCCGGTCAAAAAAGTCAAAACCAAGGGCCTTCTTCTCCCGTCGTTCCTCCGGACCGCGACGACCCGCGGCGCGACGTCGATCCGTGACACCACCCCCGACGTCACCAACACCGACATCGTCAATTACCGCAACCTTGTCAGCCAAAAAGACGTTATCAAAGCCCTCGGCTACACGTCGCCTGACATTTCCCAAGCGATCAACACTCTCATTCGTTTCGCCATCACCGACGAATACCGTATCATCGCCAAGACGTTCGACGGTATGATCGACGAGGTGGCGACCAATTACGCGCAAGCACTGGCGGCACGTTTCGACTGCCTGCCTCCTGACTACGACGGCTTCTATACCCAGACCGACCTGAGATCAACGTCCGAATCCCTTCTTCGGCAACTGGTCACCTACGGGGCATTGTCCGGCGAACTCGTCCTGTCCGCGGCCCGAGTGCCCTCCTTCATCCGGGCCATATCGGTCAAAGACATCAAGTTCGAGGCCAAAGGAACGAGAGCGGTCCCCTACGTGGAGTCGAACTCTGGAGGGGCGAGTAATAAAATCTACCTCGACTCGCCCCTGTTCTTCTTCATGTCACTTGACCAGGATCTCGACGAAGCCTACCCTATCTCTCCTCTGACAGCGTCCGTGCAGCCGGTGCTTTTTTCCGAGGAATTCAAACAAGACCTGCGGCGGGCCTTCAGAAAGGCGGCGCTGCCGAGGTTGACGGCCCGAATCGACAGCGAGAAATTCAAAGAGTCGCTGCCGGCGGAGATCCGTTACGACGAAGAGAAACTGACGGCGTATATGAGCAGTCTCATCACTGACCTCGAGAGCCGCCTCAACGACCTCAACCCGGAAGACGCCATCGTCTTTTTCGACATCCTGGATATCAAACATCACAGCGCCGGCAACATCTCTTTCCATGAGAACATGAAAGAACTGCGGAGCCTGATCGACGGCAACGTCGCCTCCGGCGTCAAGACCCTGCCCAGCGTCCTCGGCCGGGGCGAGTCGCAGAGCGTGGCGTCGACCGAGTCGATGCTGTACCTGCGTTATGTCGAAGGCATGCAGGAGAAGATCAACAGTTTCTATTCCCGCGTCTTCACCCTGGCGCTCCGATTGCTTGGCTTCGACGTCTACTGTACGTTCAGGTATGCCGATCCGGAACTGCGGCCGAAGTCGGAACTGGAGAGTTTCTACTCCCTCAAGCAGAGCCGCGTTCTCGAGCAACTCTCCTACGGCTTCATTTCCGACACCGAGGCCTCGATCGAACTCACCGGCCGTATGCCGTCGGGCAATTTCACCCCCCTTTCCGGCACCCGTTTCAACATCAACCGGGCTGAAATGGCCAACCCCTACTCGAACACCTCCGTCACTCCCGACGGCGTGACGGCCACCAAGAACGAAAAAGACATCAAATCAACGGCTCCGGCGGGCACCCGGCGTTCCGGCGGCCAAAAACAGGGATAGACGATGGAAAAAAATAAACTGAAACAGCGCGTTTATCTGATCGCCGAGGGATACGAAGACGAAATCCTCACTCTCGAGAACCGGATCCTGGAACTCCAGGGCGACGCCAAGGCCCTCGAGGCGTACACCGTCCAGTTGGAGGACGAAGAGCGGGAAGAGAAGAAGCGTTCCTTCGAAGTTTCTAACGGTGTCGCCATCCTTGAAATCAAAGGACCTCTGGTTGCCCGGACGACCTGGATGTCACGCATGATGGGGGCGGTGTCCTATGAAGATCTCCGCGGCCAGTTCATCGAAGCGTTGTCCGACGGCGAAGTCGAGCGCATCCTCATCGACGCCGATACGCCCGGCGGCCAAGTCAACGGCCTTTCCGAACTCAGCACCCTCATCAAGACGGTTGGCAAGATCAAACCCGTCGACACCTACGTCGCCGGCGGCCTGCTGTCGGCCGGATATTGGCTTGGTTCGGCCACTGACCGGATCTTCGCCTCGGAAACGTCGTTCGTCGGCTCGATCGGCGTCGTCGTCACCCACACTTCCTACCAGGGAATGCTGGAAAAAGAGGGCATCAAGGTGACGAAAATCAAGTCCGGCGACAAGAAACAGGTCGGATCCTCGGAGAAAGACCTGTCGAAAGAGGACAAAGAGTACCTGCAGAGCCAGGTCAACGACCTGTTCTCCCTGTTCAAGCGGCATGTGCTGACGAACCGGGCCCAGGTCAACCCCGATACGTTTGACGGATCGGAATATCTCGCGGAGAAAGCCTTGGCAATGGGGCTTGTCGATAAAGTCATGGCATTTGATGACGTCATGGCGCAACTCATGAACGAACGTGAATCCAATGGAGGAACACAGAACATGGCTAAAAAAGGTTTAACAGTGGAGCAGATCGCGGCGGCGGCCGCATCCGGCGCCAAACTGGAGGATCTTGAGCTTGCCGGCGGAGACACGGCGAGCGCAGTTGATCCTGACGTTGACGTCGATGCCGACGCCGAAGCGAATGCTGATGCCGAAGTAAGCGCCGAGGGTGAAACTGAGGCCGACGCCAAGGCTGACGATAAGGGAGACGACAAGGGTGCGCCCATCACCGTCTACCTGGAAGCGCAACTGGCCAAGATGACGGACAAGGTTTCCGACCTGACCGTCGAGAACCGGGAGATGAAAGCCAAGATGGAGAAACTCGAAGGTCTTCTGCCTGAACTGAAGACCATCGTCTCCGAGGCGATCAACCGGATGCAAGTGGCGCTCGGCATGTCCCGCATCGATCTCGAAGGCATGGAGGCCGAGGCGCTGATCAAACAGTACAAGGCGTCGTCCGAGGCTTTCAACAAGGCTTTCAAGCCGGGCGGACTGCTCAACAAGACTCAGTCGGACGAAGAAAAGCCCAAGGCAAAGGTTACCAACATCGACCAGGCTCGTATGTCTGCCGTTGGTCTGTAAACAATAATTTCCTAAGTGGAGGAATTGAATCATGGCGAAGTTTACGTTTAAAGCGCTGGTTGATGAGAGGGATCTTATCACCGCAAAACTCGGTACAGACACCGTGGCCAACAGCGGCGACCTGAACGGCAACGACATTGGCAAGCCGCTGAAGCTGACGGCGGCCGATACTTACGGCCTGTGTGCGGACGGTGATCAGATTGACGGCTGGCTGTATTCCGTCGAGTCCTACACCGCAGACGGTTACGCCGTCGGCACCGTCCAGGTTTCCGGCCGGCGCCGGGTGGAACTCTCCGGCGACTCGGCAATCGGCACGATCGTCGAGGCCGCGGCCAACACTGCCCGGACCGTGGCGCCGACCAACGGGCTGGGCGTTGTATCAACCCACACCCACGTGACCGCAACCAGGAAGCTCTGGAGAGTGATCTCCGGCACGGGGCTTTCCGGCGATACCACCTGCATCGTTGAAAAACAGTAACCTCAAGTGAGGGACTTAATAATGTCAAGCATGAAATTAAGCGAAAACCAAGTTTGGTCTCATGCTTGGCAAGTTGAGTCTATGAGTATACTACGGCAGGGTTTGCCGAATGTTAAGCCTGTGGAGAGAGGAGCGCTGGCTTCTACTCAGGTAGAAGTGAAACTACTTTCAAGGAAGCAGGAAATCAACAAAAAGTTTAACGGGCTAAGGACCCATTCAAGCTTTTTATAAGTTTGATAAATCAGGACGAATAAAAATGGATAAGACAAAAGTTTCCTTTATCGATGCAGAAGGGCTGCGCCAGCAGGTCTCTCTTGCGCCGGAGGTGTACAAGGCCGCGGCCGAAAAGAACATGACGGTCCGGCAGTACATCAATCACGCCTACCCAACGACCATGGAGTCCAAGCACGACACCTTTGTGCAGATGTGTGCTTCGGCCGGCCTGCATTTTCGGCCGGACAAGAACATGGGCGTCAACAGCGCCCCGCTGAAGGTTATTCTGGATGGCCCGATCAATCACGAGGCCGGGGCGATCACCAGCAACGTCAACCCGGTTCAGTCGAGGATCCTGTTTCCCGCCGCCATTCTCGAGTATATCGAGGGTGAGATGGCTGTTGACCGGACTTCGGTGGTTACCGCGTTCGACCGTACCGTCGCCATGACGACCACTGTGCCCAACGCCCGCGTTGAGCAGCCGGTCATCAGTTACAGCGGTAAGGACGGCCCGGAGGATGCCCGTTCGCAGGTTACTTCTCAGTTGGCCCGGCCGCCGGCAATGCTGTCCATCACTGCGTCCGACGTGACCAAGAAGATCCCGACGAAATCCATCGGTATCCTGGTTTCCGACGAAGCGATGCAGTCGACCACTCTGGACCTGGTGGGGCTTGCCCTGCGCCGGCAGATGGAAGTCGAAGGCTATGCTACCGCGGCTGAGGCGCTTGTTGATATGTTGAGCGGTGACGTGGACAATGGTCAGTCGGCCCTGGCTCAGACCAAAGCCAACACGCTGGACACCACGATTGTTGCCGCCGGGACCCTGACCCAGACTGCCTGGGTGACCTGGCTGTACACCAATCTGCACCAGCGCCGGATCGACTGGGTCTTCACCGACCTGGCCGGGGCACTGGCGATCGAGAACCGGACCGGCAAGCCGAACATCTCTACCGATGACCCGAACAGCCCGCGGATCGACACCCTGTTCAACGTCGCCTATCCACAACTGGTGAAGAATGTGCAGATGTTCATCGTTCCCGCCGATTGGGGCTGGCCGGCCAACACCATCATGGGCATTCAGCGGGACAGCGCCATTCACAAGTTCGTGAATTCCAGCGCTTCCTACTCCGCCATGGAGCGGTTTGCCCTGCAGAAAGGTTCTGGCCTGCGGTTTGACTTCGGCACGATGTATGAGCGGATGTTCGACGACGCCTTCTCTGTCCTGAGTCTGACTGTGTAATTGTAACCTGTACTGACCGGCGGGCCGGACGTCCGGCCCGCCGTTTCTCAAAGGAGGTGACTATGGCGAGGTTGAAAAAGACTGTGACGCCGAAAGAAACCGAGGCGCCGAAAGAAACTGAGGCGCCGAAAACTGAGGCTAAGAAAAAGCCGATGCGTTTCGCCGGAAAAAGATATAGCTATTTCCACCCGTTTCAACAGAAGTGGGTGCCGATGGGCGGCGACGGGGTCGAGCTTGAGCTGGACTCCTGGCTGAAGAGTCAGATCGAAGCCGGGCTGATCGAGAAACTCTGAAAAGGATTTCCTCATGCATATCAACACTTACTTTAAGTTTGATGAAGTTCGGGCGACGCTGGGTATTTCGGCAAAAGAGTTGCCGGATACGGTGCTGGAGCTTGATATGTATGGGGAATTTCTTTTCCAGGAACTGATGGCGATCGAAGGCGCCCTCGATCCGGATACTACTGAGCGGAACCTGGTCGAGCATTACGATTATATCAAGGCCTTGGCGAGCCCGACCGACGCGCAGGCGCTCCTGAAGAGCTACATCCGGATGTTCGCCCTCTATACCGTGGCGGCGAACGTCGCCGATACGATTTCGCTGATGGCGCCGAAGACCATCTCCGACGGTAAGGCTTTGATCACGAGGTTCTCGTCGGAGAAAACCTTTGACGCCGTCCGGCAGGAGGTCCTCGGCAGGAAGTATGATCTCAAGGTAAAAATCAAAACGCTTCTCGGCATCACCATCACCGATAAGACGTACCTCGGCGTGATCCCCCCGGCGATTGATGTTATCACTGACGAGGCCTACGAAGACTGATATGGATCTCTTTGATGCTGCGACATATTTCGACAACGAGATCTTTCAGGACTACTTCGACGATTCCGTGACCTTTTACGGGCAGATGCGGCCGTTTACCGAGAGCACGAGGTCCGGCCCCGCTACCCAGCGGCGGGTGCTGTCCGTTGACCCTGACATCTCCATGCCGACCCGGCGCGTTATCAAGATGGTCAGCACCGGCAAGGTGTATATCGTCGGGGCCCGGAACGAGGATTACTGGTTTGACGAGATGATCCGGAAAGAGTACCCGACAGTGCCGGTCAATTATCAGGCGACAGTCGGCAACATCGGCAACTTTCTCTCCGATACCGGGTTGACGGAAAATATTTTCGTCTTCTCGACATATGTACGCCGGGTGCCGTTGGAAGAAGAGTCGTCGCTGTTCTTCGCCGGCCATGAATTTTATTTCTCTTCGGCTGACGTTATCCCGAACGATAGTTTGATCAGGGTCAGTGGCGAGTATTACCGCGTCAAGGTGCCCTCTTCGATAGATGGCGCCGGCTTCGGCATGTGCGAAGCAGTTCGTTTGGATGCCCCCATGACGACAGTGACGTATACGTCGAAGTCGGCCCCTTATGACCCGGTCAACGACGTGTATGTGCCGACTGTCCTGACCGGGGTAGCGGCATTTGTCGAGCCGCTGCGGTTCAATTTCGAGTTCTCGTACCCGTCTTTTGACCGGGTCGAGCCGGGCGATAAGGCGATCTCCGTTCTCAAGAGCGCGGTTGCCGTAGCCAAAGTCGGTGACGAAGTAGATGACCAGACCGTTTTATCGGTCCGGGATGAAACAACTTATTGGATTCTGCACTGTCGGTGAGATTATGCCAGGCGTAACCAACATCTCTATGAACAGCGATATGTATAAGACCGCGATGCTGAAAGAGATAAAAGAGCTTGAGATCAACGTCGGCAGAGTTCTTGCGGGTATGGCTGAGAGGGCGTTTGTCCGCCTGGTTTTTGAAACGCCGCAGTATTCCGGCTGGATGGCTGCGTCATGGATGATGACGGTCAACCGACAGTCCCATCAGACAGCAGAAGAATCCAAATATCCGAAGCCGGAAAATCCTTATCAGAAGGGGCACAGTACTGCGGTAGTCGATGCGATCAGCCGGGCCGAGGGCAAATCGAAATCTTTCAAAAGCCGTTATGAAGCCAAAGGCTGGAGCATTCATTTCCGTAATAACGTGCCGTATGCTTCGGAGGTGGAGGACGGAACCGTTCAACTCAGGGGCAACGTCGGGCATTCACCGCATTTTTTTGAACGGTTTCAACAGGAGTTGGCGGAGGCTAAAGCGGTAACTCCCGCACAATGGGAGTTCTATGGTAAAACTGATTTTCTTGGGCGATTTTCCGGGTAGGGTAGAAGATGACCTTTGAAGAATTCAGACAGACGATTATCGGGGTCTTCAAGACCGCCCATGATACGTCTTACCCAGCCACTCTGGTTGATTATCCAAACCAGCAAGTTGTCGACGTTGAGCATCAGAAGGATCCGTGGGTCCGGCTGGAGCTTGTCACGAACGACAACCGGCAGATGTGTTTTGGCCAGTCGTTCACCCGGGTGAGCGGCTGGCTGTATATCGCGGTGAACGTCCTGCCGAACTCGGGCACGAAATGGCAGACGCAGTATACCGATTTTCTTGATTCTCAGTTTTCCCTGCAAGTGATCCAGGGGATCACTTTCAAGGAATTAGTCCCATTGCCAGGGGTCTTGTATCCGGCTTGGCACACGGTACGCAACGTGTTGCCATTTACTTTCGAAAAATTCAATTAACTGGAGGATCTTAATATGCCTGCTAGTGCAAGTGCTGCTCAAATACGATACCTGGAGGAGTCCACTCGTGGGATAACCCCCTCCGGGAATCCGACGGAGCTAAGGGTTACTGGTGAGTCCTTAAACCAGAGCGTGGAATCCGCCGCCAGTCAGGAGCTTCGGGCAGACCGTATGACCCCGGACAGCATCTTGACAGGCGGGCAGGTAGGTGGCGCAGTGAACATCGAGTTGTCGTTTGGCACCTATGACGACTTTCTCGAGGCTTTGCTCGCCGGAACTTTTACCCCTATCGGGGCGAACTCGTCCGTGGCGATTGCTGATGCGGTGTTTGCTTCGGCAGACAACAGCCTCAGTTCGGCGAGTGCTGCTATTCCCGATGCTAATCTCGCGGTTGGTCAGTGGGTCAAGATCGAGGGCACCAATCTGAATGACGGGGTATATAAGATTTCTTCGACTCAGGCGCTTGCCGGGACGAAGATCTATTTTGACTCCCAGGTCAAGACGGTTGTCAACGAAACCCGGGCCTGTTACATCGAGACTGCCCGTCTGAAAAACGGTACGGCCGCCCTGCGGACGTTCTCTATCGAGAAGGAATTCTCTGACGTCAGCCAGTTCTTTATCTATAGGGGCTGCGGCGTTGAATCAACGAGTCTTGACTTCTCCACCGGCTCGATGCTGACTGGCTCGATCAACTTCCTCGGGCAGGACAGTGACCGCGATACGGCTACGATGTTCCCAAGTGGGGTTGATTCGGCGGTGGCGGCAACGACTTCGCCGGTTATGAACTCGGTGCAGGGCACCACGGTTCTGTTGGACGGGGCTTCACTGGGCGAGAGTTGTGCCGAGTCGTTCTCCCTGAATATCGGCACCGGTCTGCGCGGCATCCGCTGTCTGGGCAGTGGCATCGGTTTCTCCGATATTGTTGTCGGCACGTTTGAAATCACGGCGACGCTGAATATTTTCTTCGGTGCCGCTTCTTCTGCTGCGGTCTATGACAAGATGCTCCTGAACCAGGCGTTGTCTTTCTCGATCGCGGTTACCGATTCCAACGGCGACGGCTACGGGTTCAATATTGACCGGGCGAAACTGACCAGTTCGGAAATCGTGGCGGGAGGTATCAACACCGACGTTATGATGAACCTGGGCCTGACGGCGACGATTGACACGGTGTCTGACGCGATGATCAGTATTGATCGGATCGGTTCGCCGACCGTCGACAACCCGTCGGCTTCTCCGAGCACTTCGGTGAGTTCCTCAGTGAGCGCTTCTCCGAGTTCTTCCCCGTCGGCATCTTAAATCTCTACTTCAACCAGTCAAAAAGCAGGGCGGTTTATCCGCCCTGCCTTTTTTCTTTGTTGAGGATCTCGTGTTCGTACAGGTTGTGCCCTTCGATGAACCGTTGGATGACTGCTGATTTTGTTAAGCCGGTCTTGCTGCAGATCGTTTCCAGCTTTCGGTAGTGGTAATCTGTCAGCGTCACCTGCAGGATCTTGTTGCCGTCTTTCACTGCCATTAGTTACTCCAGTTAAAGTTCATGACTTAATATCTTTCTTTCTATCACAATTCTCTTGATATCACAAACTCTTTCCGGTATCATACTCGTAGATTTACAATAACTTTAAAGGAGGGCAATTTTGATGTTCGACATTGACAAAGTATTCGGCTTTGATGACAAGATGGCGCAGGAAGGAGTGAAGATGTTTCTGGACGCCAAAGGGGAGCAGTATTTTCTCGTGCGCCGGATCCCGAACCCGGACTATGAGCGGATGTTGAGCCGGGAATTCCGCCGCAACAAGCGTCTGCTGGAAATGGAGACGCCGGAATCGGAATTATTGTCGCAGAAACTGATGGCTGAAGTGTTGGCCAAGACGGTGTTGATCGGCTGGGAGGGTATCGCCGTCAAGGGCAAGAAACTGCCGTTCAGTGTCGAAGGGGCTGCCAAGATCCTGACCGAGTATCCGAACCTGCGTTCGGCAGTCCTCGAGTTTGGGCAGGACACCAAGAACTTTCGTCCGACTGATGACGTTGAAGAAGTAAAAAAGCCTTAGCACCTCATATCGATTGGTCTGTAGAATGGGGTGAGCATCTGAAAACCCTGGAGAATGTTGCCCGAAAAGGCAACATTCCCCAGGTGCTCAAAGACCGTCCGACCGTGGACTGGTGGCACTTGTCACTGGTACTTGACTTTTACCGTTTACATAAATCCCGCACTTATGGCTTTAACGGGCCAAACCCGCTTGACTTGCCTTCCATAATCTCCTACAATAAAGAAGTTAGTAAAGAACCTATGGAGTTCTTTATCGATCTTATGCAGGAACTGGATAACTCTTTTCTGGACTCTGTAGAGAAAAAACGGAAAAGAAAAGAGCAAAGTAAAAAGAGTAAGTAACTTCTTCAGTACTTAGGAAGTCAATGGCTATTCTTGCTGCCGATTTTAAACTCGCCGAAGGCGCCCTTGCCAACCTTGATAATTTTGCCAAGGGGATTGCAAAGACTGGCACAGCGTCTGAAAAATCTCAATCACAACTCAAATCCGCTACCACTGGTCTCAAAGAGTTTGTTGCTCAGGTTAAAGCTCTGCAGACTCCTTTTCAGCAGATGATTGCACTTTCTGAGAAAGGGGGGAAAGAGTGGGTTAAGTATAAGGCAGCACTTAAAGAGGCTTCTGTAGGAGCTAAACAGCTTCAAGCAGATTATGTTCATTTGATTTCTGCTGGAGGATCTTGGAAAGCTACTCTTGACGGTATTTATTCTTCTCAAGCTCGATCAATCATAAATTCTAAGGCAGAGGTTGTCGCTGCACAAAATCTTGAAGCGACTTTTAATAAACAGATTGCTACTCGAGCCCAAATCATTGGTTTGAAAAATGGCTCAACCCAGGCGTCACTTCGGGCACTGGCGGTTGACGAAGCTGAGTTGGCAATCACAAAAGCGAAATATGCTGCTGATGTAAATTCTGCAAAACAATTAGCAGTAAATACTATCTTGGCTTCCAATGAGACTTTGGAAATCAAGCGGCAAGCCTTAGCCCTTGCCGGGATTCCACCGATAAAGATGGCGGTGGTAAAGGCAACAGAAGTACTCACTGTAGCCGAAACAGGATACACTGCCGCGGCGGTCAAAAGTGCTGCCCAAGCCACTAAACAGGGCATGGCACTGGAATTACTTTCTGCTCAGTCGAAAAAGCGATCTGCTCTACTCTCGCAGTTGAATGCCCTGGAGAATGGGTATGCCGCTTCTCTGGCAAAATCTCTTGCCCCACTTCAGGCCCGTGTGGCTCTTTCTCAAGCAAAGAATGCCGCAGATATAAATTTAGCGAAACAAATTGTTCTCAATACTATCTTGGCTTCCAATGAGACTTTGGAAATCAAGCGGCAAGCCTTAGCCCTTGCCGGGATTCCGCCAATAAAGATGGCAGTAGCGAAGGCAACTCAAGCTATGGCGGTATCTTCAACGGAATCTGCAGCGGCAACAAACGCAGCGAGCACCGCAGCTCATCGAGGTACCGGCGCCTTCACTGCATATGGTTCTGCAATTCGTGGTGCGGCTGGCGCTATGGGGAAACTGTGGTTTGCTTATGGTCAAATTTTGCCGTTGATGGCAGCATTTGCCACAGTTAGTGCCACCTTATCTTCTTTTAAGGCAGGAACTGAGTTTGAATACACGGTAAAAATGATTCAGACTCTTTCTAAGGATGTTGAAGGTGCGGAAGTTTCTGTTGCTGATCTGAATGAAGAACTTCTTCATATGGAAGGTCTTCGGCATGGCCCCTTGGAATTGGCCAAGGGTATGAAGGAGTTCGCCAAGGCGGGCGTTGCTCCAAAAGACGCTCTTCAGGATTTGGCGACGATGAGCAAGTTTGCTACGATCGCAGAGATGGATCTTGGTGAAGCGATTAAGCGGGTCATTGGCTTGACGTTGGCTTTTAAGCCAACGATGGAAGCGGCGACCGGCGAACTGTTTACGTTTGCCGATGCGGCGAATATGACGGCTGCCGCGGCCATGCTGACAATCACTGATGTTGATGAAATGGCAGACGCCTTTGCTTATGCCGCGGAACTTGGTGTCGTTTCCGGGATGAAGTTCCAGGAAGTGGCCGCGGCTCTCGGCATTATGGCAAACGCCGGCATTCGCGGAACGAAGGGCGCCACCTCTCTCCGCATGGGTATGATTAAACTGCAGACGGCTACCGACCCAGTCTTAAAAAGAATTGGAGATTTGACTGAGGAATTTACCGGGATAAGAAAAGAATTCAATGCGTTTCACGATGATCATAGTCAAAAGAATATCATTGAAATATTCAGAGATTTGAATGAAGTTCTTAAAGGTTTGCCGGATAAAGAACGAGTAGCTATTTTTACTGACTTATTTACAGCAAGGTCTCTCAGGGCCGGCGCGGTAATTTCTCAACAGGTGGAAGAACTCGAGTCTTTTATTAAAAAATTGGAAGAGGCAGCCGAAGGAGTAGGGTTCATAGAAGAAAAATACCAAGATCTTGCCCAGACCGCAAAAGCGGAATGGGATTTCATGAAGGTTGCTTTTCAGCAGATGATGCTTGCATTCTCAGTTGAGGGGCTTGGCACTGATGTGATTGGCGACCTTCTTTCAGGAATTACTGCCGGGATTAAAGAGATGACTCCGGCAATGCAGGAGCTTGGTTCGGTTCTCGGTTCATCCTTAAAAACTGTGATGGAAATCTCCAAAGAACTTGTCATTGTTATAAAAGAGCTCAATAAATTTGCTATTGGTGGTCTTCCTTTGGGGGACCTAGGGCTGATAGGTTATATTCTTTTCCGGAGCAGTCCCCAAGCGGCAGCGATTGTTGCTTTTCTTTGGGCGATTAATGAAGCATTAAAAGTATTTGGAAAGGATGCAAAATCAACAGTAGACTCACTCAAGAAAGACTACGGGGATCTTGGTACAATTATTGAGCAATCTTTGGAAGTTTTACAGGGTAAGCGTGATTGGAATACAGGAGCGTTAAAGAGTACTGAGGGGCTTGCTGTAGTTCACGAACGGTTCAAGGCTCTTGACGATACCTTAGCTGTTTCTCATGAGCCGATTGTTTCATCCCTGACTGCTATATCTGATGCTTTGGAAGCTTTTTATGGGTATGAGGATATAGATATCAAAGTTAGGATAAGTGCTACGATATCGGCTGAAGCTCAGGCTTTGCTTGATAAACTTTTTCCAGAGATTAAAGATAAGCGAGAATTTGATCAGGCTAAAGAGACTTTAGAGAATCTTAATCTCGCTGGGTATTTTAAGGATATGCCCGGTGGATATGAAGAGGCGTTGAAAAGACTCAAGGAGAGCACTCCTGAATTTCAAGAGCAAAAGAAAGCCATTGAAGAATCGAATAGAGCAATAAAAGCTCATAATGATGAGATTCAAGGGATAGTTTATAAGTATCTTCCTTTAAAAAAAGAAGCAGAAGATGTTAAAACAGC
>Ga0265293_10007642_pt1 | contig 16517 bp, 19 predicted proteins | sample Munlanlewell138R_FD_192505 | JGI IMG/M metagenome (GOLD analysis project Ga0265293, IMG submission 192505) | Leachate microbial communities from a municipal landfill in Southern Ontario, Canada - Leachate well 138R | ecosystem: Engineered > Solid waste > Landfill > Unclassified | place: Canada...
CTTCGCCACGGCTTCCAATGCTGCTGAGACCGTTGTTAAGGCGGCTCGCCAAGCTGCTGATGCTGCTGAAAGCAACATCCAGGCTGCTACCAACGCCAGCTTGAAAGCGGCTGCTCAAGTGACTGAAGCCAGCAACAAAACGGTTGAAGCGGCTGCCGCTGCTGCAACTGCTGCTACCAGCAAGAAGTAAATCGTTGCTTGCCTGATTTGATCAGGTGTTAAAGGAAAAGCCAGCTCGATGAGCTGGCTTTTTTGCTTCGTGCAGTGCAAGTTGCCAATTTGTTTCTGGCTACGGTTGCCCGCATCAAGCGGGCAATAGGCGTTTTACAGAGCGCGAATGCACTCGGAAATCAGTGCGGGGCCTTTGTAAATCAAGCCGGTATATAGCTGCACCGCCTGGGCACCTGCCTGGATTTTTTCCTGAGCCTGACGGCCGGATTCAATACCGCCCACACCAATAATCGGGAAGTCCGGTCCCAATTGCTCGCGCAGACGACGAATGACGTTCAAGGACAGCTCGTGCACCGGTGGGCCGGACAAACCGCCTTGCTCTTGGCCATGCTGCAAACCTTGAACGGCCTCACGTGACAAGGTGGTGTTGGTGGCAATAATGCCGTCCAGTCCTTGCGAGGGAACGGTGTCAGCGATGGCATCAATTTGCGATTGATCCAGATCGGGTGCGATTTTCACTACGATAGGCACGTAGCGTTGGTGTTCTTCTGCCAATTCGGTACGCAGCGTCTGCAAGGAGCCCAGCAGGCGGGCCAGCTCGTCTTGAGCTTGCAGTGCACGTAGGTTTTGCGTATTGGGCGAAGAGATATTCACAGTGACGTAATCGGCGTGAGGGTAGACCGCACGCAGGCAGGTCAGATAGTCCTGATCGGCCTGCTCAATAGGCGTGCTCGCGTTCTTGCCAATGTTCAGACCCAGAATGCCACCTTGTGAACGAAACTGGCTTTTACGCACATTTTCGATAAAGGTGTCCAGGCCGTCGTTGTTAAAGCCAAAGCGGTTGATCAGGCTATTGGCTTCAGGCAGACGGAACAGGCGAGGTTTGGGATTGCCGGGCTGTGCTTTCGGAGTAACGGTGCCGACTTCAACAAAGCCAAAGCCCAGTGCGCCCAAGGCATCGATATGTGCGCCATTCTTATCCAGACCAGCGGCCAGCCCTACGGGATTGCGTAGCTTCATGCCCATCAGTTCCAGAGGCTTGCTGGGCAGGCTTTTGAGCAAGCTGCCCAAAATAGGGGTTTGGTGGGCGCAATGCAGGGATTTCAGAGTCAGTTCGTGGGCGTGTTCAGCATCCAGACTGAACAGCACCCGGCGAGCCAAGGGATAAAGGCTGAATAGGGCAGACATGGGGATCGATAAAAGAGGACGTTAAGCCAGCCATTCCCAACGACCTTTTATCAGGAGCTGGTAGGGGCGAAAGCGGGTTTTGTAGGTCATTTTACGGCTTTCTTCGATCCAATAGCCTAAATAGAGCCAGGGCAGGGATTGTTGACGGCAATAATCCAGTTGCCAGAGTACGGCGTAGGTGCCCAGACTGCCGGTGTCGTCGGGATCAAAAAAGGTATAGACAGCGGAGAGTCCGTCTTGCAGCACATCAATGACCGCCACGATTTTCAAGGTGCCGTCGGGCTCGCGAAACTCCAGCAGGCGGGAGGTGACATGGCTGGCCAGCAGAAACTGGGCGTACTGGGACTGATCGTCTTCGTCCATGCCGGCACCGGGATGGCGGCTGGCCTGGTAGCGGCGATACAGCTCGTAGTGCTCGGCGTTCCAGTGCAGGGGCAGATCTTGCACGATCAGATGGCCATGACGTTTTTTGGCACGGCGCTGGGCACGGTCAGGCTGAAAGTGCAGAGTGTCGCAACGCAAGGGCTGGCAAGCGCGGCACTGGTCGCAATAGGGACGATAGGTAAAGGTACCGCTGCGTCGGAAGCCTTGTTGGACTAGCTTGGAGTAAACCGCGTCGTTAATCAGGTGCGCAGGAGCGGCAACCAGAGAGCGTGCCTGTTGCTCTGGCAGGTAGCTGCAACGGTAGCTGGCCGTGGAATAGAATTGCAGCGTTTGGGGACTGGTGGGTGCTTTGGGATAATTCATGCGACTCTGCCAAGCGTGATAGAGCCATTATGGGATGCTCGCGCCAGCCTAGCAAGTTGGGGGCTGGCCTAGTTGCAAAGCCCCGTGTGGCCAAACCGGGCTGGGCTGGTTCATGGCCCAGGCCAGGGCATCCATGAAATCCGCTCGGGGAATGGGGCTGGCGCCCAGACTGGCCAGATGCGATGTCTCTTGCTGGCAGTCTATATACGGTATCCCGGCAAATTTCAGAAAATCCACCAGATGGGCCAGGGCTATTTTGCTGGCATCGGTTTGTAAGGCAAACATGGATTCACCAAAAAAGAAGCGGCCTAGATTCACGCCATACAAACCACCGACCAGCTTGTTATCCACCCAGGTTTCTATGCTGTGGGCGTAGCCGCTGTGATGCAAGTCGGTATAGACCTGCTGAATATCCGGGCTGATCCAGGTACCGGTGGCGCTGCGTTGCGCGGCGCATTGGCCGATGACTTGTTCGAAAGCCAGATCGCAGGTGACACGAAGGCGGGCCTCGTTCTGATCTTGCTGGCGTGCAATCTGGCGCAGCTTCTTGCCCAAGGAGCGGGAAATCTTGAATTTGTCCACTTCCAGCACCATGCGCGGATCAGGCGACCACCACAGTACCGGGTCGCCAGGGCTGTACCAGGGAAACATGCCCTGACTGTAGGCTTCTAGCAGACGTGGAACACTTAAATCCAGACCGGCAGCCACCAGCCCTTCCGGGCTGGCGTGCTCAGGGCTGGGCAGGGCCTGATCGGGAGTGACCCAGACAAGCGACATGATCAGTCGTGGTCGCGGGGGGCGATATCAAATTCGTGAATCTGGAAGCGACCAGCCTTGTGATCCTCCACGTAGCGCTCCAAGGTGGCGCTGACCGTGCGGAACGCCAGATTGTCCCAAGGAATGTCGTCCAGGTGGAAGAAACGAGCTTCCAGAGATTCCGGACCGGGATCCAATACGTCGCTGGTGACTTTGGCCAAGTAGTAAATATGCACTTGTTCTGCGTAGGGCACGCTGATGACGGTAAAGAGCGGCCCGGGTTCGACTTGGGCACCGGCTTCCTCACCCATTTCACGCAAGGCGCCTTGCCCCAGGGTCTCACCCAGTTCCATAAAACCGGCGGGCAAGGTCCAGGTGTTGTAGCGTGGTTCGATGGCACGACGGCACAACAAGATCTGATCGTCTTTCCAGGCAGGCACAATCCCGACCACATTACGGGGATTCTGGTAGTGCACCGCGCCGCAGTTTTGGCAGACATCACGCATGCGGTTATCGTCCGGGGGCACCAGTCGTGTCAGTTTGCTGCCGCATTGACTGCAGAAGTTTTGCGTGCGTGGAGCAGGGAAGTAAAAAGAGGCGGGTGGCTGGGTCATGCAGATTCTGTGATGGCGGTTCAAATAGGATCGGGCTCAGGCAAAACAATATACGCCAATTCGTCGGCGGGCGACACGCAGGATGACCAGACTGTCAGGGAACAGCGCCTGGGGTAGGCGGGTAAAGACCAGCCCTCGCTGTAATGAGGGTGCTCCAGATCCAGGCTGTCCAGGCCGTGTTGCTTTGTTCGCAATTGTTCCAGCAGCGCCGGAATATCGCGACTGGCCAATAAGGCCGGGCCGGTAGGGGTACGCAAATACAGCCGACCTTCAGCGCTGACGAACCACGCCTGGACGGCTTTTACGAGGCGTCCGGTGTGGTCTTGCAAATGCGCCAGATCTTCGGCCAGGGACACAATGAGAGGAGCGGCGTCCAGGCGAACATAGACACGCTGGGGGCCATTTTGGATAAACCAACGGCCTTGTTCATCCGTCTGATAATTGCGATTGAAAAATGCCAGTAATCCTGGGTGAGAAATGCGTTCACCCACGTGCTCGGGATGCTGGTTGGCATCGCCAGCCGGATGATGACGCCAATGGCCTGACTGATCCAAAGAGAGATATCCGCTGACAGCGGGTACATTGGGCCATTTTTTCATGGCTTCAATAACAGCAGCATCCATAAATTTCAGCCTTGCGGGGACGAAAACAAAGGGTGGCAACCGTATCGGTGCCACCCTTGATCATGTTGGGTCGACCACAGGGTTGACCTTTGGGCAGACGATCTTGCGCCTTAAACCATATAACTGCGCTGCAGGGTTCCGGGAACGGTGTGCGAAAGAGGTTTTTCAATTTTGATTTCCCCTTTGCTATCGCTTTGCATGGCCCTGGATAACAAATTAGACAAGCGCTCACGCACGTCTTGGGGCACATGGCTAAACACACCCGAGAGCCACTCGATGTAATAGGGCAGCAAGTGCTCGCTTAACTCTTTGCCAGCTTCGGTCAGTTTAACAGTGAGTACACGGCGATCCGAGGCATTGTTTTGTCGCACCAGCAATTGCTGCTGCTCCAGCCCGTCTAGCAGGCCGGTAATGGTCGCGCGGGTGACACCTGCTTGTTCAGCCAGCAAGGCGGGACTTAAGCCTGAAGGTTGGCGGCTCAGCAAAAAAAGCAGAACCAGACGGCCTTCGGATAGGCCAAATTCGTTCAAGACGGTGCTGGAGGCGCGATTAATACTGGAAGCCAGCGATAGAACGCGTAAACACAGTTCGATATCCTCGGTTTTAGGGTGAGCCTGGCGCTGGGATTCGCTCAGGATAGTTTGATATTTCAGATCGAGTAATTTCATAGTGCTGTGCCGTTGAGTAGTGCGCGGCAAAGAGCAGTAGTTATTTAGAAAGAATCACAAAGCCCAATAAAACCGAGCTTGCTTTCTTTTATTACTGAGCCGCTGCTTTTAAAGTGGAAATTTATCTTATTTTTTAATTCCATTTTTATTGATTTAAACACCTTTTATTGATCAGGAATTTTCATTTAGTAAAATAGTGCTGGTTTTTTTCAGTATTGTCAGTAGTGAGTTTATTGAATGGTCTCACTGTTTGTGTATACTCTTTTGCCTTCTTTTTTTCTCACATAACAAGGTTCTGGGACTCTCAATACGGGCATCTTGGTGATGATTGTTGATCTTGTGCTGTGAGTCTTATAGCGCAACAGCATCAAAATGATGCAAGCACGCAACGTTCGTGTTCAAAACGCCAGATCTTTGTTATGGGCAGGATGAGTGAGCGATATCAGAGGTAGACCGTCAAATTAAGTCGGTTCTCAAGCGTCAAGCAGAAAAACCAGGCGCAGCAACTCAAGAAAAACCGCAAAACGACGTGCAGGCGAGCGCTCGGCGTTTACAATGCTCATAGCGCTTCCCAAGCTCGACGATGCCTTCAAAAAAGGCGGTTGGATCATTCACCCCGCTTGTCGGATAGCAATACAGGCCCGTTTTTTACGGGCCTTTGCTTTCCGCAATTGGATACAAGCATTATCCAAAGCTTATTAGTGGTATTTGCCAGCATGTCCCCGAGCCCCTGCCCAGTTCGCAAGAAATGGCAGGGCTTTGTTCCGTTTGTACTCCGGGATTGAGTATGAGGCGTATCAGAAAAGTCTTGCTATCGTTATTAAGGAAACGAAGGAATTATGAGTCAGTTCCGTATCGAACATGATTTGCTGGGAGACCGCCAAGTCCCCGATGAAGTCTATTATGGTGTTCATACCTTGCGTGCCAAGGAGAATTTCCACATTACCGGTACGCCTATTTCAACTTACCCGGAACTGATTAATGCTCTGGCACTGGTCAAGCAGGCAGCTGCTCAGGCCAATTTCAAACTGGGTTTGTTGGAGCAGGACAAGCATGACGCCATTGTGGCTGCATGCCAGGCCGTACAGACAGGCAAGTGTCATGAGCATTTTGTGGTAGACATGATTCAGGGCGGCGCAGGTACCTCGACCAATATGAATGCCAACGAGGTTATTTGTAACCTGGCTTTGGAGCATATGGGGCACAAGCGTGGCGAGTACCAATATCTTCATCCCAATGAAGATGTGAATATGGCCCAAAGCACCAACGACGTCTATCCAACGGCTTTGCACCTGGCGGCCTACCGTTCGCTGGATCCGCTGTTTGCGGCCATGGAACGTTTGCGTGATGCCTTTTTGAAAAAGTCCGAGGAATTCTCCTCGTACATGAAGATTGGCCGCACGCAGTTGCAAGATGCTGTGCCCATGACCCTGGGTCAGGAGTTCAACGCATTTGCCACCATGATTAACGAAGACATCGTGCGCCTGAAAGAATCGCGCAAACTGATGTGTGATGTGAATCTGGGTGGTACGGCAATTGGTACTGGTATTACCGCACACCCTGAATACGCCGAGCTGGCTGTAGCGGCTTTGTCCGATCTGTCCGGTGTTCAGCTGCGCGTGTCTGTCGACCTGATCGAAGCAACTCAGGATTGTGGTGGTTTCTTGCATCTGTCGGGCGTGTTGAAGCGGGCTGCCGTCAAGTTGTCCAAGCTGTCCAACGACTTGCGTTTGCTCTCTAGCGGTCCTCGTGCTGGTATGGGTGAAATTTGTCTGCCTGCTGTGCAAGCGGGTTCGTCCATCATGCCCGGTAAGGTCAACCCTGTGATCCCTGAAGTGGTCAACCAGGTCGCCTTTGAAGTGATTGGTGCCGACTTGACCGTGACCATGGCTGCTGAAGCCGGTCAATTGCAGCTGAACGCGTTTGAGCCTGTGATTATTCACTCCCTGCTGCGCAGCATGAGTTTGTTGAGCAATGCTTGCGACACGCTGACTCAGTTCTGCGTGGTGGGTATCACTGCCAACCGTGAATGCCTGGAAAGCAATATCGAACGTTCTATTTCCCTGGTGACTGCCTTGAACCCGTTTATCGGTTACAAAGCCGCTACCTCGGTTGCCGCCGAAGCCTTCCAGACAGGTACTAATATTCGTGATGTGGTTCTCAAGCGTGGCCTGATGGATGCCGAGACCCTCAATGAAGTGTTGTGTGCCGAATCGCTGATCCAACCTCGTGATCTGCGCGCTGCTGACCCAGCCTGAACCAATCTGAGCCAGGCATGATTTGGCCAACTTTGGCCAACGCCGGTAACAGTTTGGGAAGCCTCCAAGTTGGAGGCTTTTTTCTGCCCGCTCATTTCGCACAAGAGGGATACTGTGACCTTGTCTACATGCAGGAGCAGCAGGGGAATATGGAGTCGGTTTATTGGGCGGTTGCCTTTGGCGCCATTGTGGCCGGTTTTGTGCAGGGCCTGTCAGGTTTTGCCTTTGGTATGGTGGCCATGTCCTGCTGGGCCTGGTTTCTGGAGCCCCAACTGGCGGCGGTGCTGGCAGTGTGTGGTGCCTGGACGGGGCAGATGATTGCCGCCTTTACCCGGCGGCGCACGTCGTACTGGCAGATTCTCTTGCCTTTCTTATTCGGTGGGCTGCTTGGCGTGCCGTTGGGAACGTATCTGCTGCCTTTTCTGGATGCAGCGGTGTTCAAGGCGTTTTTGGGTACCTTGATGGTGATCTGGTGCCCCGTCATGCTGATGTCTAGCCGTCTGGGCCATGTGCGGGTGTGCAGTCGCTTGGCCAATGCTTTGGCGGGTTTGATTGGTGGTGTGATGGGCGGTCTGGGTGGGATGACCGGGGTGATTCCTACTTTATGGACCACCATGACGGGCCTGCCTAAAGACAAGCAGCGTGCCGTTATTCAAAACTTCAATCTGGCTACCTTGTCTGTGACCTTGCTGGCGTATATCGCCTCCGGTTCTATTGTCTCGTCCATGCTGCCCGCGATCGGGTTGGTCATGCTGGCGGTGCTGATTCCCGTATTGGCGGGCGCACGTCTGTATGTGGGGATCAGTCAAAGCACTTTTCGCGCCATTGTGTTGAGTCTACTGACTTTGTCCGGGGTAGCGATGTTGCTGTCATCTGTCCCTGTGCTGCTGGCGCGCTAAGGCAGGTGGTTTAGACTTCTAGGGTAATGCTCTATATCGAAAAGGGGCTTGCTCCCCGCATAATAAGTGCCGGCGATGGGAGCGCATTTCGGGTTCCCGCCCACTGGAGCAGAGCCTGTGAGGTTTCTGGGATTTCAATTGTTGTTTGGTGATCACTTGGCACGTAGTGTGCGCGGGATATCCTGCGCCCCTCCCAGCCAGGCTTAAGTCAACGTTTCAAGGCGTTTTTACGCCCTCCTTGATTACCTGATTACAGTTGGAGTCTGCTATGACTGACTTGTTTGAAAATCCAATGGGCCTGATGGGCTTTGAGTTCATCGAATTTGCCGCTCCCCAGCCTGGTGTGATGGAACCTGTGTTTGCGATGATGGGTTTCACCAAAGTGGCGGTACACCGTTCCAAGAAAGTGTCCTTGTACCGGCAGGGCGAGATCAACCTGATCCTGAACGAAGAACCCAAGAGCCACGCAGCTTACTTTGCCGCCGAGCACGGCCCTTCGGCCTGCGGCATGGCGTTCCGGGTGCGTGATGCACAAAAAGCCTATGAGCGTGCACTGGAACTGGGCGCCCAGCCTGTTGATATTCCTACTGGGCCGATGGAGCTGCGCTTGCCTGCCATTAAAGGGATTGGTGGCGCGCCTCTGTACCTGATCGACCGTTTTGGCGAAGGTAACTCTATTTACGATATCGACTTCGTTTACCTGGAAGGCGTGGACCGCCACCCTGTGGGTGCGGGGCTAAAAGAGATCGATCACCTGACTCATAACGTGTACCGCGGCCGCATGGCCTACTGGGCTCAGTTTTATGAGCACCTGTTCAACTTCCGTGAGATTCGCTACTTCGACATCAAGGGTGAATACACTGGCTTGACCTCCAAGGCCATGACGGCCCCCGACGGTAAAATCCGTATTCCTCTCAATGAGGAGTCCGCCAAGGGTTCGGGCCAGATCGAAGAATTCCTGATGCAGTTCAATGGTGAAGGCATCCAGCACGTAGCATTCCTGACCGATGATCTGATTGCCACCTGGGACAAACTCAAGGACATGGGCATGCGTTTTATGACGGCGCCGCCACAAACCTATTATGAAATGCTGGAAGGTCGCTTGCCTGAGCACGGAGAACCCACTGCAGAACTGCAAAACCGTGGCATTTTGCTCGATGGCACATCAGAAGGTGGTCACCGTCGTCTCTTGCTGCAGATTTTCTCTGAAACGCTGATGGGGCCTGTGTTCTTTGAGTTCATTCAGCGCAAGGGCGATGATGGCTTTGGTGAAGGTAACTTCAAGGCCTTGTTCGAGTCCATTGAGCGCGACCAGTTGCGCCGAGGTGTCTTGCAGGCTGACTAAAAAGGTGTTGTGTCAGTGCTCAAGGTACTGATGCAGATCTGTCCCCACTGTTTGGCGATGGCAAACAGTGGGGTTTTTTATTGGAGCTCAGCTTTATAGTCAGTCCGGCTGGTCTCGCGGAGGCTGCAGGATTCTGAACAGCTCCAGCATCAGATCTGACTGAGTAATCATGCCCACCAGTTCTTTGTGTTCATTGACTACCGGCATATGACGATGGCGGCCCTGGCTGAACAAGGGAATCAGCTCGGCCACAGACCAGTTTGCATTGGCGGTGACGGCAGGCGAGGTCATGACTTCGGCCACCGTGGGAGCCGATTGCTGGCGGGGGCTTAAAAAGCGCTTGAGTCGCTGGCGCAGATTATCAGGTTGATCCAGTCCGGCGCGCTGCAAGAAGTCCGACAAGGCCAAAATACCAATCACATGTTTGTCTTGATCCAGCACTGGCAGGGCCTTGATCTTGCGCTCGCGCATCATGTCCCAGGCTTGTTGCAAGGGCGTGCTGACCTGGCAGGACAGGGGGGCATCATTCATCAAGGTCGCGCAGCGTCGTGTGCCCAGATTGCGTCGGAAGGCCGACTGATGAACGTAGCTGACCAATTTTTCCAGATCGTCCTGGCTGATGTTCAGCGTCTGGTTGTAGTGGCTTAGCGCAGCATCGTAATCCTGGTCCGTAAAGCGTGACAGTGTGCTTGTCGCACGAGTGGTGGGCTTAGGGACGGGGGGATAGGTAACCCCGGTCAGGCGGTTGTACAGCATGCCCAGGCAAATCAGCACGCAAGAGTCAAACAGGACCGGAAACAGCGCAAAGTCGTAATTGTGAATCCCGTTCAGGGCGGGGAAAACCGCCATTGCCACGCTAGGCGGGTGCACACAGCGCAGCGCCAGCATGATGGGCATGGCCACACACACGGCCATGGTAATGGCGGCAATTGGGTGAGGTAGCAAAATGGCGCAACTAATCCCTGTCAAAGCACCGACCAGATTGCCCAGCAACACATTCCAGGGCTGGGCCAACGGGCTGGTTGGCACTAGAAAAATCAGCAAGGCACTGGCCGCCAGGGAGGCTACCAGCCAGTGGTGCGTGTGGGCAAAATCCGACAGGTACAGGCTCAGAGAGGAAACAATCAGTACGCTAAGCGTGGCGCCTAGCGTGGCACGCAGCATTTCAGGGCGTGCAATGGCCAGCGACTTGGGGCGCAGACTGTCAAACCAGTGACGAAACAAAGCAGACATACCCACCAGGGGGAAGAAGAAAGACAGCTTTAAATCATACTGCTAACTCCTCACTTCAGGGCTGAGCCCCTTGCTGAATACCGGCAATGACGGCGGGGCCCTTACGCTCGGTGGCGATTTGTTGGGGCACGGCATCGACCGTAATCACAATATGCTCGCGCTGCAGCGAATCCAGCAGCACGCCTGGTGCCAGCTCCTGACCAGGGCGGTAGGCGCGCACCGCCTGTTGATTAATGCTAAGTAAGGCGGCCCCACCCTGACCACTCACAATCATGCCGTGCAAACGCAGCTCGGGCATGGCGGTGCTGCCTCCAAACCACTGCGCAATTTGTTGCGTGCTGATCTGTTCGCGATGGTCCTGATCCAGCACAGGCGCAATCGTTCCTTCCGAGGGTAGGAATAGATGGATCAGCAGGTTGATCAAGGCCAGAGCAATACCGGCCTGACACAAACGCAGCCAAAGATGTGACGGAAATATGGCGGAAATAATACCCATTTAGACTGCATCGAATAGTGCATTGGCAGACAGCCCGTATGGCTGTCTTAAGGGCTCTTAGTGTGCGTGTGCTGCATGAAGCCCGTATGACAAGAGCTTGGGTTTTTTTGGGTGGCTTATTTCCTTCATGTCTCGATCTACTTTATCTCGCAGTCCGGCGCGTCGTTTGGCCGGATCGGTTCAGTCCCGCGCTCAACAAGGTTTTTCTCTGATTGAGGTCATGGTGGTGGTGGTCATCATGGGCATTATGGCGGCCCTGGTTGTCCCCAGCCTGATGGACCGTCCCGATCAGGCACGTGCCGTCGCGGCCCGTCAGGATATTGCCGCGCTGACACAGGCCTTGAAGCTGTATCGCCTGGATAACGGCCGTTACCCCAGTACGGCTCAAGGTTTGGCGGCGCTGCACCAGCGCCCCGCTCAACCTCCCGAGCCACGCAACTGGCGCCCTTATATGGACCGTCTGCCTAACGACCCTTGGGGCAATCCGTACCAGTATCTGCAACCCGGTGTGCATGGCGAGATCGATGTGTTCTCGCTGGGGGCGGATGGTCAGGCTGGCGGGGCGGGTAGTGATGCCGATATCGGCAATTGGGACTGATGTGGCACAGCGGGGCTTTTCCTTGATCGAGACCCTGGTGGTCTTGTTGATCGTGGGTATTGTCAGCAGCGCAGGTTTAAGCGTGCTGGTACTGGACCGGGATCAGGGGATACAGCGGGAAGCCCGCCAACTGGCCCTGCGTCTGGCTCAGTTGCAAAGCTATGTGCGCGAAAGTGGCCGCAGCGTCGCCTGGAATGCGGATCAGCAAGGCTATCGTTTCAGCCTGATTCCGGACGCTACCGATGGCTCCAGCCCCACTCCGGGCTGGCTGCGCGATCAGGCTCGTTTTGCCCAATTGTTTCCCCAGCGATCCTGGACGCTGGAATCAGTGCGTGTGCGCCTGGAGCCAGCCGGGCCCTGGGTTTTTGTGAATGAATGGTTGTCCGCGCCGCGTCTGCTGGAGCTGGATGATGGCCACGAGGTACTGCATCTTCGCAGCGACCCGACAGGCCGTTTTGATGTGCAGTCATGACAGAGCGTGGCATGAGTTTGATTGAGGTGTTGATTGCGCTGGCCATCGTATCGGTGGCCCTGACCGCCGGATTGCGTGCGCTGGGCCTGAGTGCTTCTGGCAGCCAGGCCATGCATGAACGCAGCCTGGCTCTGCTGGCCGTTGACGGTGTGGTGGCCGAGATGCGTCTGCGCCGCCTGTTTCCCGATCCGGGTGAAACCGTGGTGCCTTGCCGCCAAGGTTCCTTGAATTTGCAGTGCAAGCAGACCGTACAAGCCACGGCCAATCGCTTCTTTCGTCAGGTAACGGTACAGGCTGCCTTGCCCCAAGGCCCCGTGCTGGCCGAGCTGCACGCGACCTTGGCGTCCTTGCCATGACAGATACTGGCCAGGAAGGCTTTACTTTGGTTGAAATGCTGGTGGCCTTGACCATCATGGCCTTGATCAGCCTGATGTCCTGGCGAGGCCTGGATGCGGTCTTGCATGCGGATGAGCAACTTGGTCAGCAGGCACGTCAGACCCAGGCCTTGTTCAATGTCTTGGCTCAAATGGGACGGGATCTGGAGCTGCATCTGCCCCCCGTGCCAGGCCCCGTGGACCCGACCGGGGCGATGGCAGTACTGCCCGCCAGTATTCGCTGGCAAGCCCAGGGTGAAGGCCCGGCCATCCTGATGATTGAACGTCGTAGCGACGCTGGCGCGGGAACCCAGCAGATTCAATGGCGTTTGCAGCAGGGTGTGTTGCAGCGGGCCATTGCCCAGGCAGGAACGGTGTATCCCTTGCCCGAGCTGGGGCCTTTGCAAGCTGTGCTGGAGCAGGTCACTGCCTGGAATTTGCGTATCTGGATTCCGGCACGTGGCTGGCAAAGCTGGCCCTGGCCTGAACAAGCCGGCGCTGCCGCCACAGGCATAGAGCTGACGGTGCAGTTGGAAGGCCAGGAGCACCCCTACCGAAAAGTGGTGATGCTGCTATGAAGCGCAGATCCCAACAAGGCATGGCGGTGATCAATGCGCTGGTGGTCGTGATGGCAGTGTCCATTGCCACCATGGGCATTGTGCAGCGTCAAAGTGCACTGGCAACGCAACTGGCCAGCGAGCGTGACTACATGCAGGCCAACTGGCTGCTGCGCGGTGCGCTGGATTGGGCCGTGCTGGTCTTGCGTTTGGACTTGCAGCGTTCGGCTGTGACGCATAAAGGCGGCTTGTGGGCCCAGGCTCTGAGTGAGTTGAAGATAGAGACTCCCGACAAGACCCGTGCGGCTTACTTCTCTGGCTATATCCAGGACGAGCAGGGCAAATTCAATCTGGCTTTATTGTTGAGCGATGGCCGGATTCAGGCCCGCTACGTGCAGGCATTGGAACAGTTGTTGGGCAGCGTGCAGCAGGAACCCTCGTTGGCTTTGGAGCTGGCCCGGCGGCTGCAACGAGCACAGGCCGGACAAGCGCCCTGGCCCTCCCATTTGCAGGACTTTTTCCCCAATGCAGTGCAACAGGCCAAGCAGTTGGAGCCTTATCTCAGCTACCTGCCGCAAGCCAAATCCGTGAATGTGAATACTGCCAGTGCCCAGGTGCTGGCCGCGGTGCAGCCTTCCGTCAGCCTGGTTGAGTGGCGTGGCCTGTTGGCGCAGCGCGACCGGGGCCAGTGGTTTCGGGATCAGGCCGATGTCCAAGCCCGCTTGCAACGTCAGGAGGCGCTGGAGGGGCAAACGCTGACCGTGCGCAGTGAGTGGTTTTTATTAAGTGGTCAGTTACGACTTGACCATAGCCGGGTAGCGACCCAGGCCCTGATTAACAGGGCTGCGGACCACAGCCGGATTGTCTGGATTCGTTGAAGTGATGAGCAAAGTGCTGCGTATTTATTTGGACTCCCCACCTAGGCTGGATCAGCCGGTGGACTTTGTGCTGCGCGACAAGCGTGCCAAGGTATTGCGCCGTGGGCGGGCAGAGATTCAGGAGTTCAAAGCCCTGGCCCGATCGTTGGAGCTGGTGTTACCGGCAGGGATGGCAACGGTGACTGAAGCGCGTATTCCTTCGGTCAGTGCATCGCGGCGGCAGGCCGTGGCCTGCAGTGCGGTCGAGCCTCTGTGTTTGAGTCCTATCGAACAGGTGTGGGTGGCCAGCTCGGCACCGGGGCCTTCCGGGATGAGTCAATTGGCCTGGACGGAGCGCCAGCCCTTGCTGGCTTTGGGAGAGCAGGCGCGTCAGTTGGGACTGCCTTTGAGCGGGGTTTACGCCTGGTCCGATGGCCATGAACAAGACAGGCAGGGCCAGGGCCAAAACTTGACGGTGCCGGCCTGCTCCTTGCTGATGCCTGAGATGGCCTCGAATGGTGGTAGCAGCGTGCTGCGCCAAAGTCTGTGGTGGACTCTGGCCGCGGTATTGAGCTGGACCTTGGTCTTGCAGCAGCAGGCGCAGTCCTTGCGCTCCCAGATGAAACAGGTACAGACCCAGATGGAGCAGGCTGTTCGACAAGCCTTGCCGCATTTGCCTGTCATTGTTGCGCCCTTGACGCAGGCCAGACAGCATCGTGACGGCTTGCTGGCCGATAAAAGTCCGGCCTCGGCGCCTTTTGATCGGTTGTTGATGGCCAGTGCCGTGCAATGGCCTGCCTTGCAAGGACAGGTGCGTGCATTGAATTTCAAGGACCAACAGTTGCTTTTGACACTGGCCAGCGATTTGCCTGCACCGCCTTTGCCTGCTGAATCGGAGCTGGAGTGGAAACAGGGCGAGTCGGCCCGCCAGTGGGAGATCGGTTTGAACAAAGCAGCGCAAGCGTCCAGCCAGCAAGGGGGGCAGCAATGAGCAAATTTTCCGCCTTTCAGCCTGTACTGCTGACTGTCCATAACAAGCTTGCCATTGCCCGACAGTACTGGCGAGCCTTGAGCCGTCGGGATCAGTTGGCCTTGTCGGTATTGGGGGCTTTGCTGCTTGTGATGCTTCTGTGGTTGTTGCTGTTACGTCCCGCTGTTCGTGATCTGGCCTTGGCAAAACAAGAGCTGCCGCGCCTGCAGTATGAGATGGCGCAACTGCAAACCGTGTTGTCGCAAATTCAGGTCCTGGATAAAGAGCTGGTCGCGCCGGTTGACGCGCAAGGACAAGACAAAGCCTTGCAGCGCAGCTTGCAGACTTTGGGCACCCAATGTCAGACAGAGGCGTCGCCGTCCGAGCAACGTGTTCTGGTCTGCCAGGCCGTGGCCGCTCCCGCCTTGATGGATTGGTTGATGCACGCCCCTCGTGTGCTGGGCTTTGCCGTGCAAGAAGTCAGCCTGAGTCGCTCGGTGGTGGATAGCCGCGAACGTGCTGGCTTGTTGGATGGCCGCATTGTGTTGGGTGCAGGAGAGCCTGCATGAAAAAGCTGACCAAAATCATGGCCTGGACCTTGCTGGCGGTGTGTCTGCTGCTGGTCGCCGTGCCCTTTTTGCCTGCCCGCATGATGTTGATCTGGCAGCCGGAGCAATTGCCGCTACGACTGGAAACGGCACACGGCAATCTGGCTTCCGGACAGGGCTTGCTGGTAGTGGGTTCGGGTTTGTTGGCTCGAACCGTTCCTGGCCCAGTTAGCTGGCGTTGGCGTTTGACGCCCTGGCCGCAAATGGAAGTAAGCCATGCGTGGCTGGACCAGCCTGTGCGCCTGCAAGCCAGCCAGCAAGGCTGGCGTATTTCTGGCCAAAGCCTAACGGTTCCCGCTGCGCTTTTAGGGCGTTTGCATCCCTTGTTGCAGACCGTACAACCGCAAGGGCAGTTGCAGTTGCGCTGGCCCAGTCAGGCGCTGGCCGCTGAAAGTGGGCCTTTGCTGGAGCTGGATTGGCGCAATGCGCGCTCGGCTTTGGCGGCCCAAGCCGAGCTGGGTGATTACCAGTTGGCGGTCAGCCGCAAGGGCCAGGATGTGCAGCTAAGCCTGCGAACTCTGGCGGGGGATCTGACTTTGGCAGGTCAGGGTCAGTGGGGGGCGCAAGGCGGGCTGTTTGAAGGACGTGCCCAAACCAAGCAGGCCGACGATCAACGATTCAAAGAGTTACTAGAGGCCTTGGGGCCTCAGCGTCAGGGTGTGACCCAATGGCGAATAGCCACAACGACTAGCAAGCAGGAATAACCATATTTTGACTATGAGTACCTTGACCAAACGACTTCCTGGGCTGCGCCCTCGCTTCTTTTTAAGTCTGGGGGCCGCCGTCCTATTAAGCGCCTGTGCCAGCACAGGTCAGAAACCTGAGCCCGGCCCGGATCCTTCTTCGTTTTTTGCTTCGGTAGGCAAGACGCCTGTACGCAGTACCCAGGCTGATCCGCGCTTTGCCAATGACAATACGCCTTCTGCTGCCGTGACGCGTCGGGTTCCGCAACGAGTCGGGGGCCGGGCCGCTCCGATCGACCTGCCCGACCCGGCCGAGTTTCCGCAAGGCAACGACATTACCTTGAATTTCGTGGATGCCGAGCTGGACGGGGTGGTGGCTACCTTGGCGCGCTTTACTGGC
>Ga0265293_10007643_pt1 | contig 16515 bp, 15 predicted proteins | sample Munlanlewell138R_FD_192505 | JGI IMG/M metagenome (GOLD analysis project Ga0265293, IMG submission 192505) | Leachate microbial communities from a municipal landfill in Southern Ontario, Canada - Leachate well 138R | ecosystem: Engineered > Solid waste > Landfill > Unclassified | place: Canada...
TGGTTGATGTACACCCAGGCCGCCGACGTATCGACGATGGACAGCATGAACTTGGAAGTCGCCACGGACACCTTGAGCGGTGCCCCCATGAGCAGGTTCAGCACCGGCACGTTGGCCCAGCCGGCGCCGAGGCCGAACATACCCGCCATGACGCCGATGACCACGAACAGGGCCAGGCCGCCGGGCGTGCGGTGGACACGCCAGTCGATATCCTTGCCGGTGGAACCCTCACGATAGATGCCGTGGATGCGCAGGATCGAAGAAAGCGCATCGGCCTTCGGCACCTCCGGGTACTCGGATTTTTTCGCGGCCCACATCAACACCACGATGCCGAGGATGGTGACGCCCAGCGCGGTATTGACCACGTTGGTGGGCAGGGCAAGGCCCATCATGGCGCCCACGATGGCGGAGGCGGAGGCGATGAGCGCCAGCGGCAGCGCCAGGCGCAGGCTGGCCATGCCCGAGCGCAGCAGCTCGGGCCCGGCCGCGAGCGCACCGGCCAGGGCGACCAGCAGACCCGCGCCGCGTACGAAGTCGAGATGGAAGGGAAAGAAACCGCCCACGATGGGTACGAACAGCACGCCGCCGCCGACGCCCCCGAGCACCGCGACGATGCCCAGCACGAAGGTCACCACCAACAGCAACAGCGGCCAGCCCCACCAGGGCAGGCCACCCGCCTCGGCGGGAAGCGCCACCATGCCCTCGGGCGCCGCCGGCACCTGCGCGAGGGCCGGTTCGCTCGCCATGAGCACCAGGAGCGTGAGAACGAAAAAGGAAACGGGCCCTGCCAGACCCGAACGCCGCCCTAATGGCTGTGATGCCTTTTTGCACGACATGCCGCTGCTTCTCCTAACTGGCATTACTGGACAGGCGCGCACCTGGGTGCACGCTGGACCGGGCGGGAACGAGCCCACCGGACACATGGGTGACGCCGAGATCTTGCGCAAGGCTGGAATGGGGTCTGGCGAACGACGGGAACCCGGCCTCCGGGCGTCGGCCTTTACGGACCGATACGTGCCGGAGAACCGCGCTCGCACGGAAGCGACGACACCTTGGATGAACACCCAACAAGAGCACGGCAGCGCGCTAGGGTACGCCTAGCGGACACCGGCAATGACCACCTCTAACGGGGAATGCCTTCGTGGCAAGGGCTGACGGAAAATGGACGGTTTTTTGCGAACGCAGGGAAGCCCGCGACCGCAAGGGTCGGGCGCGTACTCGCGAGCCGGCTGTTTCGGGGTGGCCGTATGACTGTGGCGGGTACCGGCCCCGGGTTCTACGAAGAGACCAGCCTTGCCTCCTGGCTGGGAGATTCCTCCCGCAGGCCTTCGCCGGGGGTTGCGTTCATCTCCTGCGCTTCAGCCCTCCGGGCCTCCTCGACCAGCGACAGGGCAATCCCGTGCTCACCGGCTTCGGCGAAAGCGATGGCGGCGAAACACTTGCTCAGCATGGCGGCATCTCCAAGGTATCGGCCCAACCGCTTTCAATAACCGTGCCATACCGACGCGGGCCGCCAGGGCTTTGCGGCCGGTAACCTTTCACCAACCCGCCCCCCCGCAATCCGTACAAACCGTTGCATTATGCATCAATACATGTTGCAATAAGCAACACCTTGCAACAGTCGCCCTCCATGGCCAGCCCAGCCACCCGCAGCATCGCCAGCAAGATCGTCTGGAGTTACGCCGCCATCGGCCTGGCCATCATCCTCATTGCCGTGGCCACGTTCCTGGAGCTGCAGCGGCTGGAGACCTGGGTCAGTGCCGGCGAGCGCGTCGCCCGCTTTCTCGGCGACACCCTGGAGATGCGGCGCTTCGAGAAGAACTACTTCCTCTACCGTCAGCGCAGCGACCAGGAACAAGGTCTGGCCTATGCCGACGCCGCGCTTGCCGCGCTGAACGATCATGCACGGGACTTCGCGCGGGTGGCCGGCGCCGAGGAATTGCAGCGGCTGCGGGACGTGCTGCGCCGCTACCGCGAACTGCTCGGCCAAGCCGGACCGGACAGCGACACCACGCCCCTGGGTGAACGCATCCGCGACGAAGGCAAGTGGATCGCCACACGCGCCGAGGAAATGGGGGCGGCGGAACGCGCCATGGTGCGGGAAAGCCTGGCCGCTTCGCGCACCCGTTTGCTCGCCGGCGTGGGCCTGCTGGCCCTGTTCGGCATCTTCGCCGCGCGCCTGCTCTCCAACTTGGTGGTGCGTCCCCTGTACCAGCTCCAGACCGGCATGCAGCGGGTGGCCCAGGGCGGCGTGCACCGCATCCACATCGATTCCCGGCAGAAGGAGATCCGCGCGCTCACCGCCGCCTTCAACCGCATGATGGAGGACCTTGAGGCGCAGCAGGCGCAACTGGTGCGTTCCCAGAAGCTCGCCTCCCTGGGCACCCTGCTGTCCGGCGTGGCCCATGAGCTGAACAATCCCCTGTCCAACATCTCCACCACCTGCCAGATCCTGCTGGAGGAGTTCGACGAGCTGCATGACGGCGCGCGCCGGGAAATGCTGGAACAGATCGACGCGCAGACCGAACGCACCCGGCGCATCGTGCAAACCCTGCTCGAATTCGCGCGCGAACGCCCCTTCCGCCACGAACCGGTGGCACTGGACGCCCTGGTCCAGGAGAGCCTGCGCCTGGTGCGCGGTCAGTTGCCGGGCGGGATCCGCGTGCAACTGGGCATCGAACCGGGACTGCACATCCACGCCGACAAGCAGCGTTTGCAACAGGTGCTCATCAACCTGATCAAGAACGCCCAGCAGGCCATGGGCGGCAGCGGCGAGATCTGCATCGAGGGTCGCATGGCGTCCCAGCCGGTGGCGGGTGCGCCCGCGGTGGAATTGATCGTGAGCGACACCGGCGCGGGCATCCCGCCCGACATTCTGCTGCGCATCTTCGACCCCTTCTTCACTACCAAGGCAGTGGGCCAGGGTTTCGGTCTGGGCCTGGCCATCGTCCACGAGATCATCACCGAACACGGCGGCAGCATCAGCGTCACCAGCTCGCCGGGGACGGGCACCCGCTTTCACATCCACCTGCCCCTGCACTCACCTGCCGCGACGGAGATTGCATGAACGGAGACAGCGACGTTGCAACCGTGCTGGTCGTGGAAGACGAGCCGGTCGCGCTGAAAAACCTCGAGCACGTGCTCACCCGCGAGGGATATCACGTGCTGGCCACCACCCAGGGCGCGGACGCCCTGCGCATCCTCGCGGAAACCGCCGTGGACGTGGTGCTCACCGATGTGCGCATGGAAGGCGTCGACGGCATGCAGGTGCTGGCCAGGGCCCGGCAACTGCAGCCGGATACGGAGGTGATCATCGTCACGGGCTACGCCACCCTGGACGCCGCCGTGCAGGCCATGCGCGGGGGCGCGTTCTACTACCTCGCCAAGCCCTTCCGCCTGGAGGAAGTGCGCAAGGTGGTGCGCGAGGCTGCGGAGAAGGTGCGCCTCAAGAAGGAAAACCGGCAGCTGCGCTCGCGGCTGGAGACCCCCGCCGATTCGCCCGTCATCACCCGCGACCTGAACATGCAGGCGGTGCTCGCCACCGCGCGTCAGGTGGCACCCACCGACTGCAACATCCTTATCAGTGGTGAAAGCGGCACCGGCAAGGAACTGATGGCGCGTGAGATCCACGCGCACAGCCGGCGCGCCGCAGGCCCGTTTCTCGCCATCAACTGCGGTGCCTTCTCCGAAGAACTGCTGGCCAACGAACTGTTCGGCCACGATAAGGGCGCCTTCACCGGCGCCACCGGAGGCAAGACTGGCCTCATCGAGGCCGCATCCGGCGGCACCCTGTTCCTGGACGAGGTGAGCGAAATGCCCGCCTCCATGCAGGTGAAGCTGTTGCGCGTCATCCAGGAGCGGGAGGTGCTGCGCCTGGGCGCCACCAAGCCGCGCCGGGTGGACGTGCGGTTCGTGGCCGCCAGCAACCGGGATCTGCGCGCGGAAGTGGACGCGGGTCGTTTCCGCGCCGACCTGTTCTACCGCCTCAACGTGGTGAACCTGCACCTCCCGCGCCTGATGGAGCGGCGGAGCGACATTGCCCTTCTGGCGCGCTTTTTCCTGGAAAAATACGCGCGGCGGATGGAGCGTCCGGTGCACGACATCGAGCTCGAGGCCATGCGCCTGCTCCAGGCCTACCACTATCCCGGCAACGTGCGCGAGCTGGAGAACATCGTCGCCCGCGGCGTGGCCCTGGCGAGCGGCGAACACATCGAGGCAAGCCATCTCCCCGACGAAGTGTACATGCCGGCGACGCCCCGCCCTGAGACAGCGGGCACGGCCACTTCTCTGGCCGAGCGCGAGCGTGAGCACCTGCGCTGGGCCCTGGAACAAAGTGGCGGCAACAAGTCCCGGGCCGCGCGCATGCTGGGCATCGACCGCGTGTCGCTGTGGCGCAAGCTGAAGAAATTCGGCTTGGCATAACTCATGCATTCAAACGGCCCCGGGACACGGCCGGCATGTCTCCCGGATCACCCCTTCTCCCTCATGTGGCATTTGTCATTACCCGGGCGCATGCGCCATACCCCTGGCCGTCCGGCCTTTTCTTTCTGGTGGTAGAGTACGCGCCCTTTGGGCGCCTTGCAGTCGAAAGGAGAATTCATTGGAGCTGACCGTTGAAATGATCTGGGTGCTGGGCTTCCTGGCCTTCACCATCTACCTGTTTGTTTCCGAAATCGTGCGCGTGGATGTGGCCGCCGTGGTGGTCATGGTGCTACTCGGCCTCACCACGGTGCTGCCCGATTCGCTGGTGCCTTCACTGGTCGACACCCGTGACCTGTTCAACGGCTTCGCCAGTAACGCGGTGGTGTCCATCATCGCGGTCATGATCATCGGCGCGGGCCTGGACAAGACGGGCATCATGACCAAGGTGGCCGCCTTCATCCTGCGCATTGGTGGCTCCACGGAAAAGCGCGTGATCCCGATCATCTCCGCCACCGTGGGCTTCATCTCCTCCTTCATGCAGAACGTGGGCGCCGCCGCCCTGTTCCTGCCGGTGGTGAGCCGCATCTCCACGCGCACCGGCCTGCCCATGTCGCGCCTGCTCATGCCCATGGGCTTCTGCGCCATCCTGGGCGGCACGGTAACCATGATCGGCTCCAGCCCGCTCATTCTGCTGAACGACCTGATCCTCACGTCCAACCGCGGCCTCGAGGCCCAGGGCGTAGCACCCATGGAGACCTTCGCCCTGTTCGACGTCACGCCCATCGGCCTGGCGTTGGTGGCCACCGGCATCATCTATTTCGTGCTGGCCGGGCGTTTCGTGCTTCCCGTGAACAAGTCCGAAGCCGGCGAAGGCGGCAGCACGCTGCAGTACTTCCAGAACTTGTACGGGATTAGCGGCGACGTCTACGAGGTGGTCGTCAGGGACAACAGCCCCCTCCTTGGCAAGACCGTCGAAGAGGTGGAGCGCCTGCTCGGTTGCGATGTGGCGATTATCGCCATGCACGACGGCGAGCAACTGCGTATCGCACCGGCCCGTGATCTTGTCATCCAGCGCGGTGCCATGCTCGCGCTCATGGGCCCCCGCCACCTGGTGCAGAGCTGCGCGGAAGGCCACGGCCTGAGCGTGACGCCCGATCTGAGCATGTTCTCCGATGCCCTGAGCCGCAGCCGCTCGGGCACCTCCGAGGTGGTCATTCCGCCCAGTTCGGACCTGGTAGGCAAGTCCCTGCGCGAAGTCCGCATGCGCAAGACCTACGGCCTGAACGTGCTGGCCGTGCACCGTGGCAGCGACACCATCCGCCAGGATCTGCGCGAGCTGGTGCTGCAATCCGGCGACACCCTGGTCACCCACAGCACCTGGGACGACCTCGCGGCGGTTCAGAAGAACCAGCACAAGAACTTCGTCGTCATCACCACCGACTTCCCCCACGAGGAACTGCGCCCGCACAAGGTCAGCTTCGCGCTGGTGTTCTTCCTGCTCGCCCTCGGCCTGATCCTGTTCACTGACATCCGCCTCTCGGTGGCCCTGATGGCCGGCGCCATCGGCATGATCGTGAGCGGCGTGGTCACCATGGACGAGGCCTACGAGGCCGTGAGCTGGAAATCGGTGTTCCTGCTGGCGAGCCTGATACCCCTCGGCCTCGCCGTCGAGACCACCGGCACGGCGGAGTGGATCGCCGTGAAGACCCTGGAGATCCTGGGCGGCGACGTGAGCACCGTGCTCCTGCAGATCGTCATCGCCGGCCTGGCCACGTTCTTCACTCTGGTCATGTCCAACGTGGGCGCCACCGTGCTGCTGGTGCCGCTGGCGGTGAACATCGCCGTGAAGGCCGGCGCCGATCCGGCCATTTTCGCCCTCACCGTGGCCATCGCCACCTCCAACTCCTTCTTCCTGCCCACCCACCAGGTGAACGCCCTCCTCATGGGGCCCGGCGGCTATCGTGTCGCCGACTACATGAAGGCAGGCGGCGTCATGACCGGGTTGTTCCTGGTGGTGATGATCATCATGCTGAACGTGGTGTTCTGATGTTCCGGACCCGCGGGCCTGGCCCGCGGGTCCGTTCTCCTGCGCCTGGTCGTCGCATCCCGACGCCTCGCTCCATTCCAACCCCGTCCATTTCCTGTAGGCACAGGCTCAGCCCGCGATGGGCGGTCTGACAGAGCGCTGCATCGAAGCTGCACACTCCCTGAACCAACACCGCTCACCTCGCGCCCGTAGATGCGTTGTGAACGATGTGCCTGCGTCAGCGGAGCTTGTCGAGTGCGGGAGCATCGGCCGCCGTGGAAAGGCAGCGGCGAGCCGCCTAACCCCAATCGCTTGTACGGGGACTGCGGGGGTTTGCGGAAATCCCGCTGTGCTTTGGACGAGTCACCGGAAGGGGCGCATTAGTCGCATATGCCGGGCTTGATGCCAGAGCCGTGACTTGAGAAACCGCGGCACGACAGGAAGATGGTGGGTCGTGTGAGACTCGAACTCACGACCAACGGATTAAAAGTCCGCTGCTCTACCGACTGAGCTAACGACCCCGGGAAAAAAGAGGGGCTATGCTACCGGACTTGCTGAAAAAGGCAAGTCCGGTAGCCTGCGGGTGAAGCCGGGAATCCTGAAAGCCGGGGATGGCTTCCGCAGGTCCCGCTAGATGGCTTCGAGTTTGCGCATGGAGCCGGGCAGCATGCGCATGTCGACCAGGGCGGTGGCGAATGCCTGCATGAAGCTCGCCTCTTCATACACCATGCGGTAGTAGGCCACCTTCATGGTGAGGGCGCTGCCGAAGACGATGGCGGCGAAGGTGACGAATGAACCAAGTGCCAAGGTGGAGATACCGGTCACGCCCTGGCCGATGGTGCAGCCCATGGCGAGTACGCCGCCGAACCCCATGAGGATGGCCCCGACGAAGTGGTTCAGGAAGTCCTTGAAGGAGGCAAACCACTCGAAGCGGAAGCCGCCGGACACCATGGCCCACAAGAAGGAGCCGAGGATCACGCCGGCGACGGCCATGACGCCGAAGGTGAGCATGGTGGCATCGAAACCCGCACTGGCATAACCCACGGACTGGCCCATGGGGTTGATGAAGGTGAAGGACTGGGCGCTGAGCGGGCGCGAATCGGCAGGCTTCACGTCCTCCTCGCTGGCATACATGTCCCATTGCTCGGCGACGAAATTCTGCAGGCCGAAGCTCTCGTCCTCCGTGCCCACCATGACGTTGCTGCTGATATACCAGCCACCCACCACGGCCGCGCCCACGACGATGCCGCCCGCAATATTGTTGAAGTTGCCGCGGAAATCGGCAGACCTGAACACGAACACCAGCACCGCGAGTGCCAGCGCAAGGCCGATGGCGAGACGGGCGGTGGTGACATTCTCACCCGAGGCGACCAGCGAGCCGAGGTCCTGGCTGGCGCCCATCTGCACGGAGAGGGGGCGGATCCAGTCATAGAACAGCACCGTGAACAGCGTCTGGTCGGAACCCGGGAACGGATTTACCATGAAGTAGGCGATGATGCCGATGATGAGCAGCACCATTACCGATTTGATGTTGCCACCGCCGATGCGGATCAGGCACTTGTTGCCGCAGCCGCTCGCGAGGGTCATGCCGATGCCGAACAGCACGCCGCCGAGCAGGTGCTCGGCCCACAGGAACTGGCCGGCACGGTACGGGGGAAAGGCGCTGTCGGCCTGTACCAGGCCCACGGATTCGAGCGCGACCACGCCGATGAGGGCCACCGCAATGGCCAGCAACCAGGCCCGCATGCGGCCGGTGTCACCCATGTTCACCCAGTCGGACACGGCGCCCATGGTGCAGAAATTGGTCTTATTGACCACGGCGCCCATGACGAACGCCACGGCGAAGGTGGCCCAGAGCAGGAACGACTGAGCCTCTCCGAAAGTCTCGAAGATCATAATCCTCTCCTCCTGTCGGCAGGATAGCCCTACCTTGTTGATACTCCCCGTGTTTCCGGGGTTTAGGGTCAAAAGGATAGAGAAGCATGCCGTGAGCGTCACTTCCCTAAAGGGGGTAGGAATAATCCGGGAGGTTCGTGCTTGCCCCGTCCACCCGGGAAACCGCAGCGCTCACACGGCATCACGCCCGGTGCAGCGTTCGGGCATAAGGCCACCTTTGCAGCAACCCGTCCGCATGCTCGTGCGTCTGAATGGCTCGGTGAGACCGCGGCGCCGCCGGTCCCCTGCAGCGCGATCAGCGGTATCGCGTGGGGTCAGGCACGCCTGCGGTGCGGAATCCTTCGGCGCGCAGGCGGCAGGAGTCGCAACGACCACAGGCGCGGCCGGCGGCATCGGGGTCGTAGCAGGAAATGGTGAGCGCGTAATCCACGCCCAGCTGCGTGCCGGTGCGGATGATGTCGGCCTTGCTGAGGTCGATGAGCGGCGCACGGATACGAAAGCCACGACCCTCCACCCCCGCCTTGGTAGCCAGGTTGGCCATGGTCTCGAAGGCCTGCACGAACTCGGGGCGGCAGTCGGGATACCCGGAGTAATCCACGGCGTTTACGCCGACGAAGATGTCGTGGGCGTCCAGCACCTCGGCCCAGGCCAGTGCCAAAGACAGGAAGACGGTATTGCGCGCGGGCACATAGGTGACAGGGATGCCCGTGCCCGGTGCCCCCTCCGGTACCGCGATGTTCGCGTCGGTGAGTGCCGAACCGCCGAACTGGCGCAGGTCGAGCCGGAACACGCGGTGTTCGCGCACGTCGAGACTCTGCGCCACAGCGGCGGCCGCCTCCAGTTCCACGCGATGGCGCTGTCCGTAGTCGAAACTGAGGGCGTAACCCGTATAGCCTTCCGCACGCGCCACGGCCGCGGCGGTCGCTGAATCGAGTCCGCCGGAGATCAGCACCACGGCCTTCTTCTCGCTCATTCCTACCTGCCCGGGGCATCGCCCCAAAGGATCTTGTGCAACTGCATTTGGAAACGCACCGGCAGCCGGTCGGTGACGATCCATTCGGCGAGGACACGCGCTTCCAGTTGGCCCAGCGCGGGCGAGAACAACACCTCGCAGCGTTCCGCCAGATGCTCCCGTTCGACCAGTTCCCTGGCCCATTCGTAGTCGGCGCGATCGCACAGCACGAATTTGACCTGGTCGCGATGCGAGAGGAAGGCGAGGTTTTCCAGGTGATTCTTCGCCGCTTCGCCGGAGCCGGGCGTCTTGATGTCCATGACCTTGATCACCCGCGGGTCCACGGACGAGACATCCAGTGCACCGCTGGTCTCGAGTGAGACCTCGTAGCCGCCTTCACAAAGCCGGGTCAGCAATTGCAGGCAGGCACGCTGCGCCAGTGGCTCGCCGCCTGTGACGCACACATGCTTCACACCGAATGCGGCCACCCGCTCCAGCACGTCATCCACGGCGAGCCATTCCCCACCGTGGAAGGCGTAAGCGGTGTCGCAATAGCCACAGCGCAGCGGACAGCCGGTGAGGCGCACGAACACCGTGGGCCAGCCGACGCTGCGTGATTCACCCTGGAGGGAAAGAAAGATCTCCGTGACGCGCAAGCGCGTCACGGAGCCGGAGGTTTGCGTCATCCTTCACGCCTTAGCTGCTGCAGCAGGTTGCGCGCCTGGCCGGCCTCCGTGGAGTTCGGATAGCGCTTCACCAGTTCGTTCAGCATGCTCGTGGCGGCGGCCTTGTCGCCCAGTTCGTTGTGGCTGTAGCCGATCTTGAGCATGGCCTCGGCCAGCTTGGGACTGCGCGGATAGTTGTCGAGCAGCTTCTGGTACTCGGCAATCGCCTGTTTGAAGTGACGCTGTGCGTAGCTCGCCTCGCCCAGCCAGTACTGTGCGATGTGCGCGTAACGACCCTCGGGATACTGCTTGAGGAATTCGTGGAACTCCGTCGCCGCCTGGTCATAGCGCAGGTCGCGCAGCAGGTCGAAGGCCTTCTGATAGGCCGCCCGTTCCTGCGCCGTGACAGCGGCATCGGGCTCCGCCGCTGCGGTGCCCGCCGCAGACTCGGGAGCTTGCGCCGGGCCGCTGTCGGCAGGGGGTGTTACGGCCGCACTGCCTTCGCGTTCCATGCGCGAGAGGCGCCGGTCGATGTCCATGTACAAATCGCGTTGACGGCGTTGCAGCCCTTCGATGGTGTGCGCCTGTTCTTCCAGGCGACCATGCAGTTGCTGCACCTCGCGCTGCAGGGCCTCGAGGCGCGTGTGCATGTCCACCAGGGTCTGGTTTTCCAGCAACTGCTCCAGGCGGGTGATGCGCGCGTTCAAGTCCTGGGCGGGAGGCGCCGCAAGGGCGCCACCCGCTGCCAGGAGCGTGGCAAGCGTGAGGCTGAGCCGGACCGCACGCATGGAATCACACCCCCGAGTACAGGAGTTCCACACGACGATTCAGATGCCACGCGGATTCGTCGTGCCCCTGGGCCGCAGGGCGTTCCTCACCGAAGCTGATCACTTCCTGTTGGCCCTTGCTCATACCCTGCAGAAGCAGCAGCTGTTCGATGGCCTGGGCGCGGCGCTCGCCGAGGGCAAGGTTGTATTCGCGCGAGCCGCGCTCGTCGGCATGACCTTCGATCACCACGGAGGCGTTCGGGTTGGCGGCAAGGAACTGGGCGTGCGCTCGGATGGTATCGCGATCCTCGGCACTCACTTCGGAACTGTCGAAGGGGAAATAAAATACGCGCTTGGACAGCGGGCTTGCGGGATCTTCCAGCGGGCTGCCGGTAAAGCCGGGCGTGGTCTCAGCACCGGCCGGCGCCGCGCCCTCGGCGGGTGCGGCCGCACCACCGTCAGTGGGTTCAGCGGTGGGCGTGGTCTGCTGCTGGGCACAGCCGAACAGACTCATGCCGGCGATCAAGAACAGGACGCTGATTGTCTTCTTCATGGTTTTGGTTTCCCCTTCTATCTATCTGAAATATGGTGACCACGCGGGTTCGCGTACGTCACCCCTGCTGAGACCCAGTCGCTGGTGCGCCCGGCCGTCGGCGGCTACCGCCTCCAACACGCCACGACCGCGAATCTCCGTGGCGTAGATGATCATCGCGCCATTCGGCGAGAAGCTCGGCGACTCGTCGAGACGCGATTCGGTGAGCACGCGTACATTGCCTGTGGGCAGATCCAGCACGGCGATGCGGAAGCGGTTGCCTTCCCCCATGACCATGACCAGACGCTGGCCGTCCGGCGAATAACGCGCACGGGCGTTGTAACCGCTTTCGAAGGTGAGACGCTCGGGCGTGCTGACGGCACTGCCGCCGCGCATCTGGACGCGATAGATCTGGGGGCTGCCACCCCGATCCGACGTGAAGACAAGGTGGCGGCCATCCGGCGACCAGGCCGGTTCGGTATCGATGGCGAAGCTGTTGGTGATGCGTGTGAGGCGCTTGGTGGCGACCTCGAGTACATAGATCTCCGGGTTGCCGTCACGCGAGAGCGTAAGTGCCAGGAAACGCCCGTCGGGGGAAAAGGCGGGCGCGCTGTTGATGCCCGGGTGATCGGCCAGTTTGGTTCGCTTGCCGGTGGCCACTTCCTGCACGAACACCGCCGAGCGGCCTTCCTCGAAGGACACGTAGGCGAGCCGGCGTCCGTCCGGCGACCACGCCGGTGACATGATGGGCTGGGTAGAGGTGAGGACGATCTGCTCGTTGTGGGCGTCAGAGTCCGCCACCGCGAGGCGATAGGTGCGCTTGTCGGCAGTGCGCTCTTCGGTCACGTAACTGATGTTGGTGTCGAAGGCCCCGCGTTCGCCAGTGAGCTTCTCGTAAATGATGTCGCTGATCTGATGGGCCACGCGCCGCAGTTGTGCCGCGCCCGCCGGGATGCTGAAGCCGGCGATTTGCTGGCCCCGCGGCACATCCAGCAACTGGAACTCCACCACATACCCGCCACCGTCGCGCGCACGCACGCGCCCGACCACCAGGCTCTCGGCACCGGTGGCCCGCCAGTGGGTGTAGTCCACGGCACGTGCCTCGGTAGGCCGTGCCGGCAGCTTTTCGAGTGCCAGGGGTGCGAAGCGCCCGCTACGCGCCAAATCGGAACGCACCACCTCGGCGATATCCTGGGACAAGGGCGCAGGGCCCATCCAGCCGAAGGGCACCACGGCGATGGGCAGGGCGCCCTCCATGCCTTCGGTGATTTCGATGTTGAGCACGGCATGCGCGGTCCCCGTGGCAAGGAACGCCGCTGTGAGCAATAAACGCAGGATCTTCCGCACTGTTACCTCTCTGTGTGGAACCGGAATTTGATTTCACGATCGAACACGTCCGGCGTGGGCGGTGCAGGCAGGGGGGATGCCTTGCGCACCGCCGCCTCCACGGAACGGTCCAGGGCCGGGCTGCCACAGCTCTGCAACAGGCGCACGTCCACCACTTCGCCACCGGGCAGCTGGCGCACGAAGACCTGGCAGTCCACACTGCCCGACGTGCCGGCGGGACGCAGCCAGTTGCGCGAGACCTTGTTGGCGATGAGATCGACGTATTCGGCCTTGAGCCGGCTGTTGAGGCTGGCCTGCTCGCGCTCAAGCGCCTTGGCCTCGGCGTCGAGCTTCGCCTTCAATGCCGCCGCCCTGGCGGCCTTGTCGCGCTCTTCCGCCAGTTTGCGTTGTCTTTCCAGCTCGGCGACCTTCTTCGCCTCTTCCGCACGCTGTTTCTCGATGGCAGCTTTTTCGGCCGCGACACGCTGCTGCTCGGCTTTCAGATCGGCAAGGCGCTTGGTCTCAGCGGCCTCTGCGGCCTTGCGTTCACGCTGTTCCTGGTCGCGCTTCTTCTTGAGCTCAGCGAGTCGTTGCGCCTCCTGCTCACGTGCGCGCCGCATCTGATCCGCCTCACGGGCGAGTTTCCGCTGGCGTGCGGTTTCGGCATTGCGGCGTGCCTGCTCATCGCTGCGCAGCTTCTGCAGCTCGCGTTCGACCGCGGCCTCGTCCACGGCCACGGTCTCCACGGCCTCCATCTGCGGAGGAGCGGCGGGCAGGCGCGCGGGCGGTGCGTGGAAGCTTACCGTGAGCAGGGCGAAGGCCAGTGCGTGGACACCGAGGGACGTGGCGATGGCGAGGGTACGGTCTGCCATGTCAGCCCTCCGGTGGCTCAGTGAGCAGTCCGACCTTGAGGATGTCCTTCTGCTTGAGGGCGGCGATAAGCTGCACCACCTTGCCGTAGTTGGCGTTGCGGTCGCCGCCGACGTTCACGGGTGTCTTCGGGTGCAGACGCTGGAAAGCCACCACGCGGTGCACGAGATCCGTCAACGGAAGCTCACCGTGTTTCTCGCCATCGAGATTCAGATGGTAGCTGCCCTTGTTGTCCACGGTAATGACCACGATGTGACCGTCGGAAGACGTGACCGGCTCAGCCGTGGCCTGCGGCAGGTCCACCTTGACACCCTGGGTGAGCAGGGGCGCGGTGACCATGAAGATGACCAGAAGCACCAGCATCACGTCGATATAAGGCACGACGTTGATCTCGCCCATGGGGCGTCGGCGTTTTCTGATGGGCTGCTGTGGCGCCGCCATGATGTCGTCCTCAGGCGGCGGGTTCGAGGGCCGGGTTGTAGACCTGGCGGTGCAACAGGCTCGTGAATTCCTCCACGAAGGTCTCGTTGCGGTTCATGAGGCGCTCCACTTCATTGGAGAACCGGTTGTAGGCGATGACCGCGGGAATCGCGGCGAACAGGCCCATGGCGGTGGCGATGAGTGCCTCGGCGATGCCGGGCGCGACCATGGAGAGTGTGGCGTACTGCACGCCGCCCAGGGCACGGAAGCTGTTCATGATGCCCCAGACCGTGCCAAACAGGCCCACATAGGGACTCACGGAACCGACGGTGGCGAGCAGCGACAGGTGACGCTCCAGGCGATCGTGCTCCCGGTTGAGCACCACGCGCATGGCGCGCTGGGCGCCTTCCACCACAGCTTCGGGATGGGCCACGGCCGGCTTGCTCAGGCGCGCGAACTCACGAAAACCTGCCTCGAACAGCGCCATGGGGCCCGTGGCATCGTCCTTGTCCTTGCTCACCTGGCGGTAGAGTTCGACCAGATCGATACCGGACCAGAAGCGTCCCTCGAAGGCCGAGGCCTCGTCGCGCAGGCGCGCCAGCCCGCGCCATTTTTCAATGAGGATGGACCAGGACAGGATGGAAACGGCCAACAGCAACAGCATGACCGCCTGTACCACCAGACTGGCGTTGAAAAACAGGCTAAGCAGGGAAGTGTCGACGTTCATTCCGTCCCTTTCGATAAAGCTTCCTGGAGCACGTGCGGAAGCGGCCTGGGTTTGAAACTTGCCTCATCCAGGCACGCGATTTTAACGATACCTTCGCACAAAACCGCATTTTCACGCCGGACTTGTTGCACGAAAACGAGACTGGCACCGCCGGCCTTGTCCATGGTCGCGGTTACTTCCAGCACATCATCGAGCCGGGCCGGCGAACGGTATTGCACATCCACCGCTCGCACCGCAAACAGCAGGCCCAGTTCATCGCGCAGCTTAGCCTGCTCGAACCCCAGGGAGCGTAGCCATTCGGTGCGCGCACGCTCCATGAATTTGAGGTAGTTGGCGTAATAAACCACCCCGCCCGCGTCGGTGTCCTCGTAAAACACCCGCAGCCGCCAGCGGAATTCAGGTTTCGACATCATCAGCTCCGCCGAGTTCCATCTGACGCTGCACCGGCGCCTCGTTGCGTACCTTGAGACCGAAGTGCTGGAACGCGCTGCGTGTGGCGACGCGTCCGCGCGGGGTACGCATGATGTAGCCCTGCTGGATGAGAAAGGGTTCCAGCACGTCCTCGATGGTGTCGCGTTCCTCGCCGATGGCGGCGGCCAGATTGTCCACGCCCACGGGGCCGCCTTCAAATTTCTCGATGATCGCAAGCAGCAGCTTGCGATCGAGCATGTCGAAGCCCTGCGCGTCCACGTCCAACATGTCCAGGGCACGGTCGGCCACGGCACGGTCCACGCGGCCGTTGGCCTTCACCTCGGCATAGTCGCGCACCCGGCGCAGCAGGCGGTTGGCGATGCGCGGCGTGCCACGGGAACGGCGGGCGATCTCGCGGGCGCCGTCCGGGTCCATGGTGACGCCCAGGATGCGCGCCGAGCGTTGCACGATGTGGGTGAGGTCGTCAACGTCATAGAACTCCAGGCGCTGCACGATGCCGAAGCGGTCGCGCAGCGGCGAGGTGAGCAGGCCGGCGCGGGTGGTGGCGCCCACCAGGGTGAAGGGCGGCAGGTCCAGCTTCACGGAACGCGCGGCGGGCCCCTCGCCGATCATGATGTCGAGTTGATAGTCCTCCATGGCCGGATACAGCACCTCTTCCACGATGGGGCTGAGGCGGTGGATCTCGTCCACGAACAGTACGTCGTGGGGCTCAAGGTTGGTGAGCAGCGCGGCCAGATCGCCCGGGCGCTCCAGCACCGGCCCCGAGGTCTGGCGCAGGTTCACGCCCATCTCGTTGGCGATGATGTGCGCCAGCGTGGTCTTGCCGAGGCCCGGCGGGCCAAACAGCAGCACGTGATCCAGCGCCTCGCGCCGGCCCTTGGCGGCCTGGATGAAGATCTCCAGCTGCTCGCGCACCACCGCCTGGCCCACGTAATCGGCCAGCATGCGCGGCCGGATGGCCCGGTCCAGGGCCTCCTCGTCGCTCAAAGCGGCGGCGGTGATGAGTCGATCGGTTTCAATCATCAGTGCACTTTCCGGGGGGCGCAACGCGGAGGGCGCGGAGGCGGGGAGGGCGCGGAGAAAAGAGAAATGTCAGGGTGTCGAGCGGACGTGCGCACTCAATTCCCCCTCGCGTCTGTCGAACAATCATCATCTTTCCTCCGCGCCATACCCCTGTTCACACCTTCACCGCCCGCTTGAGCGCCGCGCGGATGAGGTCTTCGCTGGAGAGGTCTTCGTCCAGGCCATTGACCAGGCGGCTGGCTTCCTGGGGTTTGTAGCCCAGGGCGACCAGGGCGCTGATGGCGTCGCGCAGGGTCTGGCTACCGCTGGGCGCCACCGGCGTCGGCTGGGCGGTGGGCAGCACGGGTACGGGTTGCCAGTCGTCCAGGCGGTCGCGCATTTCCACCACCAGGCGCTCGGCGGTCTTCTTGCCCACGCCGGGCAGGCGGGTCAGGGCGGCGGTGTCGCCCTCCTGTAC
>Ga0265293_10007644_pt1 | contig 16514 bp, 15 predicted proteins | sample Munlanlewell138R_FD_192505 | JGI IMG/M metagenome (GOLD analysis project Ga0265293, IMG submission 192505) | Leachate microbial communities from a municipal landfill in Southern Ontario, Canada - Leachate well 138R | ecosystem: Engineered > Solid waste > Landfill > Unclassified | place: Canada...
CTATATGGAATAATTATTCATATCAGGAATAAACTATATGACTTAGAAATATTAAAATCACAAAATCATAATGTAATAACAGTTGGTATAGGAAATATAAAGGTTGGAGGCACTGGCAAAACTCCTCACGTTGAATTTCTAATTGAACTATTATCCCAGCACTATAAGATTGGGGTATTAAGTAGAGGATATAAGAGAAAAACAAAGGGATTTATTCTTCTAAATGAAAATGACAATCCATTAAAGGTTGGAGATGAAGCTTTGCAGATAAAGAACAAATACCCTTTGATTCCAGTAGCTGTTTGCGAAGATAGGAATAAAGGGATTAAAGAGATAAAAAAATGTATTCAAGATATAGAATTGATAATTCTTGATGATGTTTTTCAGCATAGAAAATTAAAATTAGATTTTTCTTTCTTACTAACAGAATTTAGTAATCCCTTTTTTAACGATACAATCCTCCCTTTTGGAAATCTTAGAGAATCTAAAAAAGGATATAAGAGAGCGGACTATATTATTGTAACAAAGACCCCTAAAAATCTTTCAATGGGAGAAAGAACATATTTCGAATCAAAACTAAAACCGAAGAAATATCAAAAACTTTTCTATAGTAATATTGAGTATAATAATGCATTTCATTTGTTTGATAAGGATAACATGTTAGGAAGCATTGAGAATAGAAATATAATTTTACTTACAGGAATTGCTGATAATACTCAAATAAAAACCTATTTAGAAGATGTTAATTCAAAGATTATTGAGGAAATTGAAAAAGCGGATCATTACAATTTTATGAATAAAGATATTGACTTGATAATTAATATATATAATTCGCATATTGATAAGAGCCCTATAATAATCACAACTGAAAAGGATGCAGTTAAGCTAAGAGAATTTACCGAATTTAAGGAAAAGAATATACCTATCTTTGTTCTTCCTATAACAGTAAATTTAATTTACAGCAATTTGAAAACCCAAAGTTTTGAACAAACACTATTAGACGATGTACGAAAAAATAAAAGCTACGGCTGAAAACATTAAAGCAAAAATAAACATTGAACCTAAAATAGGGATTGTTTGTGGAAGTGGACTTGCAAATATTGTTGAGATAATTAAAGACAAACAAGTGCTTAATTACTCTGATATTATAAATTTCCCGCTTTCTACAGTTAAAGGTCATAAAAGCAATCTAATTTTTGGAGAAATAGCTTCAAAGAATGTAGTTGCAATGCAGGGGAGATTTCATTTCTATGAAGGATATACTATCCAAGAAGTAGTATTTGGTATAAGAGTTATGAAGGCTCTTGGAGTTGAAACAGTAATTATTACAAATGCTGCAGGAGGGATGAATCCAAATTTCAGAGTTGGAGATATTATGATTATTAAAGACCATATCAATCTTCTTCCTAACCCTTTGATTGGACATAATGACGAAAGACTTGGAACAAGGTTTCCCTCTATGAATAATGCTTATTCTGAAGATTTAATCTTAATGGTAGAAAAAATCGCAAAAGAGAATAATATTGATTTAAAAAAAGGAGTTTATCTTGGGAATACTGGTCCAAGTTTTGAAACTCCTTCTGAATATAAATTTTACAATAAGATAGGGGCTGATTGCGTAGGGATGAGTACTACTGCTGAAGTAATAACTGCAGTTCATTCAAATATGAAAGTCTTTGGAATGAGTTTGATTTCAAATGTATTTGATGAGAATAATAAAAACGAAACAACTCATGAGGAAGTAATTGAAGCCGCAAAGATAGCAGAGAATAACATGATGAAAATTGTTGAAGAACTAATCTCTCAAATATAATGAATAAGGTATTTATAAAGGATATTATTGATGAAATAGAAAAAATTGCCCCAATCTCATGGCAGGAATCATACGATAATTCTGGATTATTGCTTGGAAGAGTAGATAAAATTTGCAATGGAGTTTTTGTGTGTTTAGATTTAACATTAGAGTCCCTGGATAAAGCTATTGAAAACAAATGTAATTTAATTATTTCTCATCACCCTTTTATCTTTAATCCAATAAAACAAATAGATTTTTCAACAGTAAGAGGTAAGATAATTGAAATTGCAATAAAAAAAGATATTACAATCTATAGCTCCCATACTAATATTGACGCATCATATCAAGGAGTAAATGGAATTTTGGCAGAAAAGATTGGTATTATTGATTTGTCCCCATTAGTTAACACCGAAAAATTAGAAGAAGAAAATTATTTAGGTTCTGGAGCTATAGGTTTTTTACCTAAAGAAATGGATAAAGATGAATTCTTTCTTCATTTGAAATCAATTCTAAATATCAAATCAATTAGATATAATTCAAATCAGAGAAGAAAAATTAAAAAAGTAGCACTTTGTGGGGGAGCGGGTAGCTTTTTAATCGAAGAAGCTATTAAAAATAAAGCAGATATTTTTATTACTGGAGATTTGAAATATCATGATTTTATTGAAACAGAACCTTATATTTTATTGGCAGATATTGGGCATTACGAAGGCGAACAATTTATAAAAGAAAGGATTATTTCGATTATATCAAGAAAGTTTTGTAATTTTGCCCCCTTAATTCCCGATAATTCCACTAACAGAGTAAATTATTTTTAAAGAAAAATACGAAATGGCAAAGAAAGTAAATTCAAAATTAGAAGCACCAGAGGAAGTCCTTCCACAAAGACATGAAGAAGCTGATGCAAGTGTAGAGAAAAGATTAATAGCCCTTTACAAGCTTCAACAAATAGACTCCCAAATTGATAAAATTCGTATTATTAGAGGAGAATTGCCTCTTGAGGTTCAAGACTTAGAAGATGAAATAGCAGGGCTTGAAACAAGAATTGAAAAGTTCGAAGATGAGAAAAAATCTTTAGAACAAAACATTACTGATAAGAAAAACATGATTAAGGAATGCAAAACCTTAATTACAAAATATACTGAACAACAAAAGAACGTAAGAAATAATAGAGAATACGAATCTTTAAGCAAGGAAATTGAATTCCAAGAATTGGAAATTGAGCTTTGCGAAAAAAGAATTAAAGAATTCACACTTAGTTTGGAAAAAAACAAATTGGATATTGAAAAAGCTAATCTAACATTAGATGAGAGAAAATCTGATTTAGAAATGAAGAAATCTGAACTTGATGAAATCATTAAGGAAACTGAAGAAAGAGAAGAAAAATTAATGATTGAAAGTGAGAAGAACGAAAAGCTTATTGAAGAAAGATATCTTACCGCTTACCACAGAATTAGAAATAACTGTAGAAATGGATTAGCAGTTGTAGCAGTTGAAAGAAATGCTTGTGGAGGTTGCTTTAATAAAATACCTCATCAAAGACAAATGGATATTCGTATGCATAAGAAAATCATTGTTTGCGAATATTGCGGAAGAATCTTAGTTGACCAAACCATAGCGGCAGAGGTTGAACAGGAACTTAATTAATATGCAATATGTCAATTTTTAAGTATATTCATTCTGCTTCTGTTGTAAACGAAGGTAGAGTTGAAAATTTAAATATTTTAATTGAAGGAAATCGGATAATAAAGATATCGAAGTCGGAATTATCCGATTTTCCTTTAGATACAAAGGTGATAGATGCTAAAGGACTTACTCTATTGCCAGGAGGAATCGATGTTCATGTACATTTTCGAGAGCCTGGCTTGGAAGAAAAAGCAGATATGAAAAGCGAATCCAAAGCAGCCTTGGCTGGAGGGATAACAAGTGTATTTGAAATGCCCAATACTAAGCCTTTGACAATAACACAAAAAGCTTTAGAGGAAAAACTTGAGATTGCATCCCAAAATATGCTTTGTAATTATGGCTTTTTCTTTGGGATAACCAATTCAAATATTCTTGAAGCAATTAATTTGCCTTTTGGAATGGCTTGCGGTCTGAAACTCTTCCTTGGCTCATCGACTGGGAATATGCTTGTTGACGATAAAAAAGTCCTTACTGAGCTTTTTGAGCAAAGCCCTATGGTTATATCTGCCCATTGTGAGGATGAAAAAAGAGTAAAGGAGCTAACTCAAAAATACAAGGAAGAATTTGGAGAAGAAGCTCAAACAATTATCCACCCATTGGTTAGAGATAGCCAAGCTTGTTATCTATCTTCTAAATACGCTATTGAAAACACAGGGAATAAAACAAGATTAAATATAGCTCATATAACTACCGAGAAAGAATTAACCCTTCTAAGTTCATCTCCGATAGAAGAAAAGAATATTACAGCAGAGGTCTCCCCTTCTCATCTTTGGTTTTGCGATGAAGATTATCCACTCTTGGGCAATAAGATTAAATGCAATCCTGCAATTAAAACTAAAAAAGATAGGGATGCTCTAAGAAAGGCTTTAAGAGAGGATAAGATTGATTTGATTGCAACCGACCATGCTCCACATCTCTTGGAAGAAAAAGAAAAGCCTTATTTCTCTGCTCCAAGTGGAATCCCTTCAATCCAACATTCAATGCTAATTATGCTTGAACTTGTAAAACAAGGGGAATTAAGTATAGAGAAAATGGTTGAAAAGATGTCTCATAATCCTGCTCAACTATTTAGTATTAAAGATAGAGGATTTATCAAAGAAGGACAATATGCTGATTTAGTCCTTGTAGACCTTAATAGTAAGACATTAGTAGACAAGGAATCTCTATTCTACAAATGTAAATGGTCTCCTTTGGAAGGTGTAGAATTTAGCTCAAGGATTCTAACTACAATTGTAAATGGAGAAATAAAATACGCAGATAAAAAGATAATTTCAGAAACCCCTGGATATAAAGTAGAATTTATGTCAATTTAGTAGAGATTTACGCAATCTTTTCTTGATATTTCATCTTTTTTTCTTATCTTTGCAAATACAAGGGAACAAGTTCTTTATTCCCTATAAAAATCAACTAAATCTTTAAAAGAAGATTATGGTAGCTACCACAATGCTCGTGTGGTAGCTACCATAACACCCGTGTGGTAGCTACCATAATGCTGCTATGGTAGCTACCATAGTGACTTTTATATCAAATAAAAATACTTTTAAATCAAAGAAAAATACTTTTTTATTTGACTTTGGTAGATTTATATCAAGTTTAATCGTATTTTTGCAACTAATTTTGATTCGAATTTTAAACTTATATAAGTGTCTATGTCAAAACTTATAAAGATAAAAAAAGGATTAGACCTAAACCTAAAAGGAAGGGCTGAGAATACTCTTTCTGAGGTTTTAGTACAATCCTATGCAGTAAAACCCACAGACTATATTGGGGTTACTCCCAAGCTAATGGTCAAAGAGGGTGATAGGGTTATGGCTGGAAGTCCATTATTCTTTGCAAAACACAATGAAAAAATCCTTTTCACCTCGCCAATAAGTGGTATAGTTACTTCCATTAACAGAGGAGAGAGAAGAGTAATTGAAGAGATACGTATTACGCCAGACAATGAGGTAGAATATGTTGATTTCGGGAATAAACCATTCTCTTCAATGACTAAAGAGGAGATAATAGATAAATTACTTATCTCTGGTACTTGGACCTATATTCGCCAAAGACCATATTCAATTATCCCTAACCCAAACAAATCTCCTAAATGCATAGTAATTTCAGGATTTGATTCATCTCCTTTAGCTCCAGATTACTCAATACTATTGAAAAACCAGGCATCTGAACTTCAATTAGGAGTTGATATTATCAGTAAGTTAACCCAAGGGAAGATATATGTTAATTCTCATATCTCAAAAGGGAAAACACCAGAAATATTAGGCTTAAAGAATGTAGTTCATACTAATTTTGATGGACCTCATCCTTCTGGAAATGTAGGGGTTCAGATTTCTAATTTAGAGCCTATAAACAAGGGAGAGAACGTTTGGTATATTCATCCAGCAGATTTGGTAATGATTGGTAAATTATTCCTTCACGGGAAGCTAATCACTGATAAAATAATTGCTCTAACAGGTTCTGAAACAATTAAACCACATTATTATAATATAAAAAGAGGGGCTTGTATCTCATCTATTATCAATAATAATGTTAACGGCGAAAACCATTTAAGATATATCTCAGGAAATATCCTAACAGGAAAGAAAATCGAGAGCAATGGTTATATCGGAGCCTATGATAATCAAATAACGGTTATAAAAGAGGGAGATTACTACGAATTTTTGGGTTGGATACTTCCAGGATTCAAGAAATTCTCATTTTCAAGAACCTTCCTTTCCGGCTTTTTAAGATTTCTTCCAAAACAATTTCAAAAACCAATTGAGGTTGATACAAACTTACATGGCGGACAAAGAGCCTATGTGATGACTGGAGAGTTTGAAAAAGTTTTCCCATTCGATATCTATCCACTTCAGCTTATAAAGGCATGTATTATTGAGGATATTGACCAGATGGAGGAATTAGGAATTTATGAAATAGACGCAGAGGATTTTGCACTTTGTGAAGTTATTGACACTTCCAAAACAGATATTCAAGATATTATCCGTAAGGGATTAGAACTAATTAGAAAGGAGATGGGAGAATGAAATTTGTAAGAGATTTTTTAGATAAAATAAAACCAAACTTCGAAAAGGGAGGAAAATATCCTTGGCTGCACTCGACCTTCGATGCATTCGAGACCTTTGCCTTTGTTCCTAAGACAACAACCAAGTCAGGAGCTCATTTTAGAGATGCAATTGATATGAAAAGGACAATGACCTTTGTTATATTTGCCCTTGTTCCTGCTCTTTTATTTGGGATATATAATGTAGGATACCAGCATTTTCTTTCTTTAAATCCAAATATAGGGTTTTTCGAAGGTTTCTGGGATAACACCCTTTATGGGCTATTAAAAGTTCTTCCTATTATAATTGTTTCTTACGTTGTAGGACTTGGGATTGAATTTATTTTTGCTCAGCTTCGAGGTCATGAAGTAAATGAAGGCTTCTTGGTTTCGGGTATGCTTATTCCTTTGGTAATGCCACCAGATGTTCCGCTTTGGCAGGTTGCTTTAGCTACCGCTTTTGCAGTAATTATTGGAAAGGAAGTATTTGGGGGAACAGGGATGAACTTTATGAATCCTGCTCTAACAGCACGTGCATTCCTTTTCTTTGCATTCCCAGGCTCAATGAGTGGAGATAATGTTTGGATAGCAGAAAAGGCTGATGCTTTTTCTGGAGCTACACCATTGGCTGAGATGTTTAATGGTATGGATGTCCCTTCTACATCTATTATGGATATGTTCTTAGGAATTATGCCAGGCAGTATTGGAGAAACCTCAGTTCTTGCAATCCTATTAGGAGGGATAATCTTATTGAAAACAGGAATAGGCTCTTGGAAGATAATGCTTTCAGTACTAATTGGAGCAACATTAATGGGATTAACCTTTAATCTCTTAGGTTCTGAAGCCAACCCATATATGCAACTACCTTTCTATTATCACTTCCTTATGGGAGGATTTGCTTTTGGGCTTGTTTTTATGGCTACTGACCCAGTAACTGCATCACAAACCGAAACAGGAAAATGGATTTATGGATTATTGATAGGTATTATGGCTGTTCTAATCCGTGTTGTAAACCCTGCCTATCCAGAAGGGATGATGCTTGCAATCTTATTATTAAATGTATTTGCCCCACTTATCGACTACTACGTTGTTGACGCAAACGTAAAAAGGAGGAAGAAACGTTGGGCAAATGCTTCAACTTTAAATGAAAAAGGAGGTTTAGATGCAAAGTAATAAATATATATTCTTATATGCAACTATATTAGTAATAGTTTCTGCAGCAATTCTTACCCTTGCAGCAGTTGGTTTAAAACCCTTACAAGACAAGAATATTAAGGTAGAGAAAATGCAGCAATTACTTTCAGCAGTATCAATAGAATCAAATACTAAGAATGCTGAGGAATTGTTTAATCAGTATTTTATAGAAGAATTAGCAATAAATTCCAAGGGAGAAATTGTTGGAGCATATAGCAATGGCAAACAAGTAAAGGGAGATATTAGAGCTTTTAATATTCAATTGAAGAATGAAATAGCAAAGAATAAGAATCTAACCGACCTTAGTCTAAGTCAAGCAATACTACCTTTATATATTTGTCAGAAAGATGGTAAAAAAGTTTATGTAATTCCTGTAATGGGTAATGGACTTTGGGGAGGTGTTTGGGGCAATATAGCTCTTGGAGAAGATTTAAACACTGTGTTAGGAGCTAATTTTGACCATAAAAGCGAAACTCCAGGGCTTGGAGCTGAAATTTCTACTAAGGAATTCCAAGACCAGTTTACTAATACTCCTAAGAGAATTTTCTCTGATGGAGAATTCAAATCTGTAGAGGTAGTTAAGAATGCTGATAAAACCAGCCCTCACCAAGTAGATGCAATTACTGGAGGAACTATTACTTCCAATGGTGTATCAGATATGATTAAGAATTGCTTAAGATTCTATATTCCATATTTTAAATCCTTAAATCAATAAGCTATGGGAAAGATAAATCTAAAACTAATTAAAACTCCTTTAAATAAGGAGAACCCAATAACAATCCAGGTACTTGGTATTTGTTCTGCTCTTGCTGTAACTGCAAAATTAGAACCGGCAGTAGTTATGTCTATATCTGTAATAGTTGTAATTACTCTTGCCAATTTAATTATATCCTTGCTTAGAAATACAATTCCTTCAAGAATTAGAATTATTGTTCAATTGGTAGTTGTATCCTTATTAGTTATTCTGGTTGACCAGGTTTTAAAAGCCTTCGTTTACGAAGTAAGCAAACAATTATCTGTATTTGTTGGTCTTATTATTACAAACTGTATTGTAATGGGACGTTTAGAAGCTTTTGCTCTTAATAATAAACCTTCGGATGCTATTTTAGATGGGATTGGAAACGGCTTGGGATATGCATGGATATTAATTCTTGTTGGTTTCTTAAGAGAATTATTTGGAAGCGGAACACTTTGGGGTTATAAGGTAGTACCACAGGCTATTTACGATTTTGGATATGAAAACAATAGTTTGATGATAATGCCTCCTATGGCTCTTATCTTAATAGGAATAATTATTTGGGTTCAAAGGTCGAGAAATAAAGACTTAGTTGAAAAATAGTCCCTTAGTATTAATTGAAATAAATTATTTAGTATGCAAGAAATAATAAATATATTCGTCAAGTCGATTTTTGTTGACAATATGATATTCGCATTCTTCTTGGGGATGTGTTCATATCTCGCAGTTTCAAAGACTGTCAAGACCTCTATGGGTCTTGGTCTTGCTGTAGTCTTTGTATTGGTAATTACTGTACCTATAAACTATTATATCGATAATTACTTATTAAAAGAAGGAGCCCTGGCTTGGATTAGTCCTAAGCTTGCAAATGTAGATTTAAGCTATCTTAGTTTTATAATATTTATTGCTGTAATTGCTGCAATGGTTCAATTGGTAGAGATGTTTATTGAGAAAACCTCTCCAACCCTTTATGCCCAATTAGGTATATTCCTTCCTCTAATTGCTGTAAACTGTGCAATACTTGGTTCTTCACTCTTTATGCAAGAGCGTCAATATGCAAATATTGGAGAAGTACTTGGATTCTCTCTGGGTTCAGGTATTGGTTGGCTATTAGCAATTGTTGGGATTGCCGCAATTAGAGAGAAAATCAGATATTCTCATGTACCAGCTCCTTTAAAGGGATTAGGTATTACATTTATTATTACAGGTCTAATGGCTATTGCCTTTATGAGCTTTTTAGGAATTAAACTATAAGAGACGAAATGATAAAGATATTAATTGTTAGTATAATCGTATTTTTATTTATCATCCTTCTTTTAGTAGGGATGTTGTTATATGCAAGAAAAAAACTTCTACCCCAGGGCGAGGTTAAATTAAATATTAACCAGGAAAAAGAAATCACAGTAGAACCAGGTTCAACAATACTTACTACATTATCGAATGAGAAGATATTCCTCCCTTCGGCATGCGGAGGTGGTGGTACTTGTGGTATGTGTAAATGCAAGGTTATTGAAGGAGGAGGAGAAATCTTACCTACTGAAAAACCTCATTTCTCTCGCAAAGAACAAATGGAGAACTATCGTCTTGGATGCCAAGTTAAGGTAAGACAGGATATGATGATAGAAATACCTGAGGAGGTATTTGGAATTAAGAAATGGGAATGTGAGGTAGTATCTAACGATAACGTTGCAACCTTTATTAAGGAGTTTGTTGTTCGCCTTCCAGAGGGAGAAACTCTTGATTTTAGAAGTGGAGGTTATATTCAGATAGATGTACCTAAATGTGAGATTGACTATAAGAATTTTGATATAGATAAAGAATATCATGAGGATTGGGATTCTCTTAAGGCTTGGGACTTAAAGATGAAAAACCCTGAACCAATTTACAGAGCTTATTCTATGGCTAATCACCCTGCCGAAGGAAATATTATTATGCTTAATATCCGTATTGCTACTCCACCATGGGATAGAAAGGCATGTTCCTTCCAAAAAGTTAACCCTGGTATTTGTTCTTCTTATATTTGGTCGCTAAAACCAGGAGATAAGGTTACAATAAGCGGTCCTTATGGAGAATTCTTTATTAAAGATACCGATAAGGAGATGATGTTTGTAGGTGGTGGTGCTGGTATGGCTCCAATGCGTTCACATATCTTCGATCAATTTATTACTAAGAAGACTAATCGTAAGGCAAGCTTCTGGTATGGTGGACGTTCACTTAGGGAATTATTCTATATGGAAGATTTTGAGAAAATCCAGGCAGAGAATCCTAATTTTAATTTCCACGTTGCTCTTAGCGAGCCTAAGAAAGAAGATAATTGGACTGGTCATACAGGTTTTATTCATTCAGTAATACTTGAAAACTATCTTAAAAATCATCCGGAACCAGAAGAAATAGAGTATTATCTTTGTGGACCTAAGCTAATGACTGATGCAGTTATTTCTATGTTAGACAGTTTGGGAGTTCCCCCTGAAAATATTATGTTCGACGATTTTGGTAACTAAAAATAAAAAACTATGATAGATAAAACAATAACCTATAAGATGATTAAATCAGAGGATTTGAATCATCACAAAACATTATTTGCAGGTCGTTGTGCAGAATGGTTTGTAGAGGCTTCATTTATTGCTGTTGGCTCTGTATTAGACCCAAAGAATACTGTTTGCTTGAAGGTTCACGGACTTGAATTCACTCATCCAATGCAAATAGGTAATATTCTTGGTTTTGAAAGCAGGATAGTTCACACAGGGAGAACAAGTGTTACTGTATATACCTGCGTTCACGAAATTAAATCTATGAATATTAAACGTCTTGATGGTTTTGTAACCTTCTGTTATCTTGATGAAGACTCAAAACCAACTCCACATAACTTGGTTGTAAATCCAGAGTCAGAGGAAGAAAAAGCACTTTATAATAGAGCATTAGAATTAATAAAAAGAAGATAGACGAGGGGGCTAAGTATTATTAGAGAGCTAAGTATTATTTACTACGAATTATCGCGATAAATAATATTTAGCTCTTTTAAGTTTAGTATTTTGTATTCTTTATTACTACTCCAAATCAATCCCTCATCAATCATCTGCCCTATGGTCTTTGCAAGGGCTGGACGGCTAACTCCAAACATATCTGCAAGCTCTTGCTGAGAATGTTCTATAGTAAAATTTAGGGATTGTTTTCGAGAATATAACTCTAATAAATAGCCCGAGAATTTAGATTTGATTGTTCCAAACCTTAGCAACCTTACCTTATCAGATAAAAACTTACTTCTTTCTGATATTAATCTGAGAAAATTATTTAATACTTTAATATTGGATTGAAGTATATGGCTAAGGTCTTCTCTTGAGATTGGAAGTACTTTTACATAAGTTTTAGCTACAACATTTACAGGAATCTTATTTTGCTCACAATAAAGTATTGCAGGAGCAATTAGATTAGGAGCATTAATTGTCTCTATAACTACTGTTTTACCGCTAAAATCATTCATCTCACCTACTATTTCTCCTTCTATGATTATCAATAAAGTAGAATATACAGAACCTTGAGAAACGATGATTTCATTCTCCTTAAATTGTCTAATTCCGAACCCTTCTCCAACTAATTTGTTTATTTCTTCGTAGGGGATATCTTTAAATAATGGGCATTGTGTCAAAGCTTTCATAATGCAAATATAAAATAAATTTCCCGTTTTGTAATCATTATTACAATAGCCACTGAAATTATTGTTGTTATTTTGCACTCGAAACAAACAAATAATTGAAATAAGAAATGAAAAGAACTGTAATAGAAATAGACGAGGAATTATGTAATGGATGTGGCTTATGTGTAAGTGGCTGCCATGAGGGTGCTTTACAATTAATCGATGGCAAGGCTGTAATGATAAGCGATATGTTTTGCGATGGTTTAGGAGCTTGCATAGGTGAATGTCCGCTTGGAGCAATAACTTTAATTGAAAGAGAGGCTGAGCCTTATAATGAGATTGCAGTAATGGATAGAATCACCCCTAAGGGAGAAAAGGTTGTTCTTGCCCATCTAAAACATATGAAAGACCATAACGAAACAGAATACTTGAATCAAGGTATCGAATACTTAAAGAAGAATAATATTAATTTTGACCTTTCTTCATTGATGCAAGAAGAAGTTAAACCAAAATTCCAAGGTTGCCCAGGCTCTGCTTCAAGAAGCTTTGAGAAAAAAGAATCAATAAGTGAAAATACAGTAGCTCAAAAGAGCGAACTTACTCATTGGCCTATTCAATTACATCTTCAAAACCCTATGGCAGGTTATTTCAAGGGAGCAAATGTTTTAATTGCTGCTGACTGTACTGCTTTTTCTTTAGGAGAGTTTCATCCAAGAATATTAAAAAATAAAGTACTTTCTATTGCTTGTCCGAAACTTGATTCAAATAAAAACGTATATCTTGAAAAGATTGTATCAATGATAGATGATTCAAAGATTGACACATTGACTGTAGCAATTATGGAGGTTCCTTGCTGTGGAGGATTAATAGAGCTTGCTAAACTTGCAAGAGATAATGCACAAAGAAATATTCCAATCAAAAGAATAGTAATCTCTATTCAGGGAGAAATTATCCAAGAGGATTGGATTTAATAAAAATATAAATTGTAAACCATTTTAAAATTAAAAGACTATGGAAAAAATGTTTTGTTTTCAGTGCCAAGAAACAGCAGGCAATAAAGGCTGTACAGTAAGAGGTGTTTGTGGAAAAGAACCTCAAACCTCAACAATTATGGACGTGTTAATGTATGCTACACGTGGTTTAGGAGTTGTAAATAAATTCTTAAGAGAAAAGAATCTTGCAAAACCAGAATATAATCATGCAATATTGGATGCATTATTCGCAACCATCACTAATGCAAATTTCGATGATGCTGCTCTTACTAAAAAAGTAGAAGGCGTTTTGAAACTAAAAAAAGATTTAGTAGAAGTTGCTAAACAAAATGGTATTACTCTTCCAAATATTGACGAGATTAGCTTCGATGTAAAACCTGAAGAATTTGATACAGTTGCTATTAAAATAGGTGTATTAGCAGAGGCTAACGAAGATATCCGTTCATTGAAACAATTAATGGTTTATGGTCTTAAAGGATTGGCAGCTTATGCTGAACATGCTTTAAACCTTGGTTTTGAACAAGAGGAAATCTATAAAGATATGGAAGATGCTTTCTATCTAATTGCTACAAGCAATGATATTAACGCATTAGTATCTGGAGTTTTAGCAGTTGGAAACTCAGGCGTTAAGGGTATGGCGTTATTAGATAAGGCTAACACTACTACCTATGGTAATCCAGAAATAACAAAGGTAAATCTTGGAGTTAGAAACAATCCAGCAATACTTGTAAGCGGTCATGATTTAAGAGACCTTGAAGACCTATTAGAACAAACAAAGGGAACAGGAGTTGATGTATATACTCATAGCGAAATGTTACCAGCTCACTACTATCCTTCATTTAAGAAATATGATAATTTTGTAGGTAACTATGGTAACGCATGGTGGAAACAAAAAGAAGAGTTCTCAACATTCAACGGACCAATTCTTTTCACTACTAACTGTATAGTTCCTCCTGCAAAGGATGCAAACTACAAGGACAGAATCTACACTACCAATAGTGCAGGACTTCCAGGAGCATATCATTTCCCAGAAAGACCAAAGGGTGGAAGAAAAGATTTCTCTAAGATAATCGAGCATGCTAAGACTTGCCAAGCTCCTACTCAAATTGAGAATGGAACATTGGTTGGAGGATTTGCACATAACCAAGTAATAGCTTTGGCTGATAAGGTAATTGATGCAGTAAAACAAGGTGCTATTAAGAAATTTGTTGTAATGGCAGGTTGCGATGGTAGAATGAAGGGAAGAGACTATTACACTGAATTTGCTAAGCAATTACCTAATGATACAGTAATCCTAACTGCAGGTTGTGCTAAGTATAGATATAACAAATTACCACTTGGAGATATTGGTGGAATACCAAGAGTATTAGATGCAGGACAATGTAATGATAGCTATTCATTAGTAGTAATTGCACTAGCATTAAAAGAAGCATTTGGACTTGACGATGTAAACAAACTACCAATAGTTTATAATATCGCATGGTACGAACAAAAGGCAGTGATTGTATTATTAGCCCTTCTATCATTAGGAGTTAAGAATATCCACTTAGGACCAACACTACCAGCATTCCTATCACCAAACGTAGTAAACGTATTAGTAGAAAACTTCAATATCGGAGGAATCTCAACAGTAGAAGAAGATATGAAGAACTGGATAGCATAATCCCAAAAAACAATAAAAACCAAAAAGGGGGCATATTAATTTATGTCCCCTTTGTTGTTTGTAACTACTAAATCCCATAGGGATTAAATGTTTTTAGCAAAAAGAATGTATATTATTTTGTTCGACCCCCATAGAGGTCGTATCATGTATGGATGATTCAATGAATTTCTACAAACATTATACCCCTAATGGGGTTAGGTATTTCCTTTCCTACCCCTATTCGTAATACAATGCATCCCGTCATTGCGAGGACGTAGGACGAAGCTAATCGGTTTACCGCTTGCAACGCAAGAATCCAGAATTAAATAGTATTAAAGGATTTTATGGATATTCTGGATTGCTTCACCTTCGGTTCGCAATGACGTAATACAATGCTTAAAGGCTCGTCCAATTCCTAATGGATTTTAATGTTAGTTGCACTAAGACAAGTATACTTAATTCAGAACTCTTCAACCTTATCATTTAAACTATTTTCAAATCCACAATAAGAGAACTTGCATATTCACTCCTCACACTTCCTAATTTTAAATTTAGAGGCCTTTATTTTGAATTTAGAAGAAGATATTTAACCCAAAAAATCCGATTTTCTTCCCCAAAAAATCCGATTTTTCGACCCAAAAAATCCGATTTTTCACCCCAAAAAATCGGATTTTTCACCCATAAAAATCCGATTTTTTGACCATAAACAAGAAGTCTAATTTTAAAAACAAGAAGTCTAAAAGTAAAAAGAAGAAGTTTAAATCTGCACCAATAACAAAACCCTTTACACACACTTCTCTTTTGATTCTACGAAAATGTAATTTGATTCTATTTTTCTATCTTTTGATTCTAATTCCGTAGAATTTGATTCTATAAAATTAAAACGAAGTGTTATTTTCTTATTTGTTCATTCTTAAATTACTTGTAATTACAAAGCAAAGTGTTATGCTATCCATACAATTTTTAAATAATATTTTTCGTTTTACGGCGTTTAAGAGTTGTTTTATCGAGTAAAACGAGTGATAAAACGCTGTAAATGAAATCACAGATTTTGTTTTGTTAATTATCAGAAAATCTCTTTTCTTCTTAGTTCTTAATTCTATAATTGCTCCTTAATAAATTAATCTCAAATAAAAAATAATGACAAATCTAATAAACCACTCTATTTTAACATCGTGTATAAAGATATAGAATAAACAACAAAAGAAAATAGTATGTAGACCCAAATTAGATATAATTTAAGTTTCTTATTTTTTGTATTCTCATTTTTCCAATAATCTTTAAGTTGTATGTATTTTTTCTTAGTAAGTATAAAAAACCAATTGATGATAAAATTAGAAGTTATAACAACTACAACAAGTCCTTTTGAATATTGTGAATCACTCATAATAAAAGGAATTGCTATAAAAGATAATATATTTAAAGATTGACATAAAGTAACGATTGCCATTGAAGCTAACTCGGGATCTGTTTCATCTAACACTTTATATGCATTAGTTAATCTATAAAAACAATAATAATAAAACTTTATAATTATATTCATACTTGTATCTTATTTAAATGCCTGATTAGCTGGCAAGCCAGGATTTATACCCATTTCCATCTGTTCGGTAATAGTTTTTGCATGCATTTTTGTTAGAGGTTTCCCTATTGTACTCCAATATAAGGAAATACCAGCTCCAACAGGTCCAGCAAAACCAATCCCCCCCCCATAATTGCATCCATTCCTGATTCAATTTTACCTTCTATACTATTTGATGCTATAAATTGGAATGTAGATAGACCTACTCCTAAA
>Ga0265293_10007645_pt1 | contig 16514 bp, 14 predicted proteins | sample Munlanlewell138R_FD_192505 | JGI IMG/M metagenome (GOLD analysis project Ga0265293, IMG submission 192505) | Leachate microbial communities from a municipal landfill in Southern Ontario, Canada - Leachate well 138R | ecosystem: Engineered > Solid waste > Landfill > Unclassified | place: Canada...
GTACAAGTAGAGGCTATGCAGGAGTTTGTAATAGATATGAAAGTTGAAGGCACAGAGGTTACACCATTCTTAAATGGTTTGAAGGAAAATGGCCTATATTTCAACAACATATACCACCAAGTGGCTGGAGGCAATACTTCAGATGCAGAGTTTATGTTAAACAACTCTATGTATCCTACAATTACAGGTTCTGTAAACTATTTATATCCTACAAATGAATTTTTGTCCTTGGGAAAATTAATGGAAGATAGAGGATATGTATCTAAGGTATTTCATGGGTATGAATCTTCATTTTGGAATAGAGAAGCAGTATATAGGAACTATGGATATGATAAGTTTTATAGTATAAATGATTTTGATTTAAGTGAAAAAAGGGGTTGGGCTGTCAGCGATAAGTCTTTTTTCAAGCAATCACTGGATATATCCTTAGAAAATGAAAGATTTTTTAGTTTTTTAATTACCCTATCATCCCATCACCCCTACGATGGTTTTGGAGATATAGATTTGCCTACAGGAAAATATGAGGGAACCCAATTAGGTAATTATTTAAAATCTATGAGATATGTGGATACAGCCATAGAAAGTCTTTTCAATGATTTAGAAAAAAGAGGGGAACTTGAAAATACTATTATTGTTATTTATGGAGACCATAGTGGCATATATCAAGATCAAAGAAATTTACTGGAGGAACTACTAGGTCTTGATGGTTCAAAGATTGCATGGTCTAAGATACAGAAGGTTCCATTATGGATTTATACTGGGTTTGAAGAAGGAAGAACTATTGAAAAGGTTGGGGGTCAAGTAGATATATTGCCTACTATTTTAGATTTAATGGGAGTAGAAAACCCATATACAATGGGAAAAAACTTGTTACTAGATGAGCCTGGATACTGTGTAAAATGGGATGGTAGTGTGATATTTGATGACTATTATTATGATAATCAAGAAAAAGTTTTATACGATAGGGACAACCAACCTAAAGAAGAACAGTCTTTTTTATCTGAAGTCCTGTTGAGACAGGAAGAGCTAAAGGTTTCAGATATAATATTAAAGAAAAATCTAATTAAAAACCATAAATTAAGGGAGTTAATAGAATAAATAGAAATTGCAATAATATGAAGTCTTAGTTTCCTATAAAATACTTATGATGGGGTGTGTATTTATGAAGAATAATAGGGTGTTGGCTATACTGGTCTTAATAGGGGTATTAGCTTCCTTGGTATTATCCATTAACAGAATAAAGATTGAAGCTGAAAACAAAGTTGTGGATATTACCTTAGATTTTAATGAAATGGTAAAGCTTTCAGAGCAATCTGAAGAAGATTTAAGTTGGTGGTTTAGGAAATTTAAGGAATGGGGAGCAAGTTCTGTAACTTTGAATGAAGAAACCTTTGAAGGGATGATAGAAGAAAGCAAACCTATAAAAGTGAAGGTTTTAGGGAATGTTTTAAAGGATATAAACTGGAAAGAAGAATATCCACAGGAACTAGTAGACTATTTAGAAGAAAATAAAATTGACAAATACGATATTATAGGTATAACCAACTCAGAGGCTCTTTACAAATTTATAGAAAAAGGATTAAAAGAGAGATATAGTGAAAACAAATATAAAATATTTAAAACTGAGAAACAGTTTGTTTTCTTACTAGATGGGACAGAAAAGGATGTCCTATATTCAAAGGGAGTTATCCTTGTAGATAATAATAATAAAGCCTATTCTGAAAAAAAAGAATTAGAAAGTTCAAAGTTAATGAGATTGGGATTAGGGTATGATGAAGAGAAAGTTCAATTAATAAAAGACTCAGGCTTAGAAGTGGTTTTAAGACCATACAACTATAATCCTAGCTGGATAGACGAAAAATACCTAGAAGCTAATTTTAAAGAATATGATAATTATGGTATAGATCCTAAATATATGATATTTACTGGGGAACAAGTATTAGGATACCCAGAAAATATTAATATGGTAAGGGATTTCATGATAGAAAATCATATGAAAGTAGGATTAATTGAAACTGGAGTACAAAGAGGTCATATTGAGCAAAAAGGAATAGATGGATTGGTAGGAGCTTTAGATTACAATGCAGTTAGATTATTTAGTATGGCACCCTATATTCAAGAAAGATATAAATTTTACAACTATGAGGGAGCAGAGGAAATAGAAAATACACTATATAGAGCGGTAACAGAGAGAAATATTAGACTTATTTATTTTAGACCTTTTAAACAAGATAAAAATACTTATGTAACAGATTATAAAGAATACGAAAGGACTTTTGATAGTTTTAAAGAAAGAATAGCTGAACATAAAATGGTACTGGGAGAAGCCAGTACAATGAAATCCAACTATATAGGGATAGTATATAAAATACTCATGGGTCTAGGAGTTTTTGGTGGTGGTATGATCCTGCTAGGAGCTATGTTCACTATAAATAGTAAGCTTTATAAATTAATGACTATTTTAGGAATTCCATTTGTCATTATAATACCCTTTATTGTTCCTAATTTTTCTGTAAAACTATACTCTGTAGCAGCAGCAATAATATTTCCATCACTTAGCATGACATACCTTGTTGATGAAATGAAGTCTTACTATCTAAATAAGGACAATAATGGCACTATCATTAAATCAATAATATTGGGAATAAAGATTTTGTTAGTAATGGTATTAATATCTTCCATAGGAGCATTATTTGTAGCATCTTTGCTTTCAAGCACTGACTACCTACTTGAAATGGATGTATTTAGGGGAGTGAAGATTGCTCAATTAATACCTATATTAATTTATTTACTAATATTTTTAGGATATCTTGGATATAAAAGTGATAAATCTAAGGACAATAAAATTAGTATTTCAGATGTAAAAGAAATTTTGTTCATTGACATAAAACTAATCTCTGTAATAGCAGGAGCTATTATCTTAGCCATAGGATATATATATATAGCCAGAACAGGACACGAAACTAATGTGCAGCCAAGCAATTTTGAAATGATAGGTAGAAACTTTTTAGAGCTTAAGCTAATTGCCAGACCTCGTATTAAAGAGTTCATCTTTGCATTTCCAGCAGTCATTGTAGCTGCATATATGATGCTTAACAGAAAGAAACTAGGAATGTTTTTATCAGGTATGGTCATAGTTATAGGCCAAACCTCCATTGTAAACACTTTTAGTCACTTAAGGACCCCCATGTATCTATCAATTATTAGAACTATTTATGGAGTATTATTTGGTACAATATTAGGTATAATTTATATAGCCTTATTAGTTTTAGGGTTAAAGCTAGGAAAGACTCTGAGGGGAGAATTATTTAATGAGTAAAATAGTTATTTCAGGATACTATGGATTTAACAATTTAGGTGATGAGTCTATACTTACAGCCATTATATCTAATCTAAAGGATAGGATTGAGGGAGTAGAAATTACAGTTTTGTCCCAGGAACCAAAATTCACCATTAGTAAACATCATGTCCACGCAATAGATAGGAGAAATGTTTTTAAAATAATTGATGAAATAAGAAAAAGTGATTTGCTAATAAGCGGTGGGGGAAGTCTACTTCAGGATGTAACCAGCTTTAGAAGTATAATATACTATTTAGGTGTAATTGGTATAGGTATATTGTTAAATAAGAAAGTGATGATATATAGTCAAGGAATGGGACCTATTAATAGACCAATAAATAGATGGTTTACAAAACTGGTCTTAGATAAGGTTGATTATATTACTTTAAGAGATCATAAATCAGAAAATCTTTTAAAGGAGATAAATGTTATAAATGAGAATATAATAATTACTGCAGATCCTGTAATAGGATTGAAAAAGGCAGATATTGAACTAGGAAGAGAAATACTCATTAAAGCTGGTATAAAAGATTTAAGTAAACCTACCATATGTTTTGCCTTAAGAGGCAGAGACAAAACACAAAACACAATAAATGTCATATCAAAAGTAACAGATAGAATAATCAATGAAATGGATGTAAATGTTGTATTCATTCCTTTTCATTTAGGGGAAGATATAAATATTTTAGATGATATAGAGAAAAAAATAGAAAATAAGGCCGTGTTTTTAAGGGATAAGTATAATGTAGAGGAAATGTTGAGCATAATAGGAAACTTAGATCTACTAATAGGTATAAGGCTACACTCTCTTATTTTCGGAGCTGTAATGAATATACCTCTTACGGCCATATCCTATGACCCTAAGATAAATAATTTTATGGAGTTTATTGAAGAATTAGTTTATTGCCATATAAATGATTTAGAAGAAGAGGGACTTTTCAATGAAATTAAGGATAAGCTTGTAAAAGAAGAGGAGTACAAATTAGAACTTCATAATAAAGTTAATGAATTAAAGAAAAGGTTAAGTATCAATGAGGATATAATCCTTAGACTTTTGCAATAGGGAGAGTTAATCTATTAGTTAAGAACTAAAGGGAGGAGGAATACATAGGATGAAAAAGATTTTAAAAAACATTATTATAATTTCATCTGCTTTAATAATTGTATTTTTAGGTACAATTGCATTTACAGAACCTGGTTCAGCAACTGATCCTCTAGTTACATTAAGTTATGTAGATAAAAGAATTGAACAGTTAAAAAATTATATTGATCAAAAATTAACTGGAACAACCCCTAAGGAAGAGGGAGCATGGGTAGTAGTAGAAGTACCAGAAGGGAAGTCACTAATATGTAACGGTGGTACTGAAATCATACTTAGGGCAGGAACGGCAAAGGCCATATCTTCAATAAAAGAAGGCGTTGAAAATGGGCTAACAGATATTACGGCAGGTAAAGACCTAAAGATGGATGAGGGAATTTTACAAAACCACCTATTAATTATTCCAAGGACTGATGGTAGGGGAGCTTACTCAGTTAATCATACATTTTGGTTAGTAAAAGGCAGTTATGAAATAAAATAAGAATTCTATAAATTTGATAAAAGGTGATTAAATGGAAACCATAGAGATATTTGGAGTTAAAATACACAACATTAGTTTTGACGAAGCTGTTAAGGAAGTGGAAAATTACTTAAAAGGCAACATCTTAAAGACAATATATACTCCAAATCCAGAAATAGTAATGGGGGCAAAAAAGGATAACAACCTTAAGGAACTAATAAATGGAGGGGATTTAATTACTGCAGATGGAATTGGTCTTATATATGCTGCAAAGATAAAGAATAGATCCTTTAAAGGCAGAGTAACAGGCTTAGACCTTTCAATGGAGCTTTTAAGGATTGCCAATGATAATAACTATGGCCTTTATCTTTTGGGAGGCAAAGAAGGTGTTAGCAAGGCAGCAGCAGAGAATATAAAGAAAAGCTTTCCCAATATTAGAATTGCAGGAAATCATCATGGATATTTTAAAGGAAGTCATACTGGATATGAAAACCATGAAGAAGAACAAAATATCATTGAAGATATAAATCATTCTAATCCAGATATTGTATTTGTAGGATTGGGCTTTCCTAAACAGGAGGTTTGGATAGACTCCAATAAGAACAAGGTAAAAGCTAAGATTATAATAGGCAATGGAGGGGTAATGGATATATTATCAGGGAATATCAAAAAAACTCCAGAGTTTATTAGAAAAATTGGCTTTGAATGGCTTTATAGATTAATACAAGAACCTTCAAGGATTAAAAGGCAAATTGTACTGCCAAAATTCATGCTTACAGTTTTATTTTCTAAAGATGTAATCAAATAATGAGGAGGGATAAAATGGATTTACAAGAAATAGCAAAGAAAATTAGAGTGGATATTATCAAGATGCTGGAAAGGTCTCAGTCAGGACATCCTGGTGGATCCTTGTCTGCAGTAGAAATTTTAACCGCACTATATTTTAAAGAAATGAAGATAGACCCCAATAATCCGAAATGGGAAGACAGAGATAGATTTGTATTGTCCAAGGGGCATGGTACTCCAGTACTTTATGGCACCTTAGCAAATAAAGGTTTTTTTCCCAAGGAAGAGTTAGACAATTTTAGAAAGATAGATTCAATTCTACAAGGCCATCCAGACATGAAGGGGATACCTGGAGTAGATATGACTACTGGCTCCTTAGGGCAAGGATTGGCAGCTGCCAATGGCATGGCATTGGCTGGTAAACTAGACAATAAAGATTACAGAGTATATGCAATTATAGGAGATGGAGAATCTCAAGAAGGATTAATTTGGGAAGCTGCCATGTTTGCAGCACATTATAAACTAGATAATATTACAGTTTTTTTAGATTATAACGGACTACAAATAGATGGAAAAAATAAGGATATAATGAATATTGATCCTATAGACGAAAAATTCAAGGCCTTTGGATGGCATGTACTAACTATTGATGGACATTCCTTTGATGAAATATTAAGTTCAATAGAAGATGCAAAAAACACCAAGGGAAAACCAACCATGATAATAGCCAATACAATTAAAGGGAAAGGCATATCATTTATGGAAAACCAAGTAGGTTGGCATGGTAAGGCTCCGTCTGCTGAAGAAGCAAAGATAGCCTTAGAAGAACTGGGAGGTGGCTTAAATGACTAAGATGATTGCAACTAGAGATGCCTATGGAGATACCTTAAAGGAACTAGGGGAACTAAATAAGGATATTGTAGTACTAGATGCTGACCTATCTGGTTCCACAAAAACATCTGTATTTGCCAAAGCCTATCCTGAGAGATTTTTTAATGTGGGAATAGCAGAGCAAAACTTAATAGGAACTGCTGCTGGCTTAGCCACAGCAGGAAAAATTCCCTTTGCAAGCTCCTTTGCAATGTTTGCCACAGGGCGAGCCTTTGAAATCATAAGAAACTCAGTATGTTATCCAAAATTAAATGTAAAGGTAGCAGCAACTCATGCAGGTCTAACTGTAGGAGAAGATGGGGCAACCCATCAAGCTTTAGAAGATATTAGCCTTATGAGATCCCTTCCAAACATGATAGTCTTAAGTCCAGCAGATGCAATAGAAACTAGAGAGTGTATACTAAAAGCTGTAGAACACAATGGACCCGTATATATTAGACTTGGTAGAGCAAAGGTGCCTGTCATATTTGATGAAAACTATAAGTTTGAAATAGGAAAAGGTGTAGAGTTAAGGCAAGGAATAGATGTAACTATTATAGCCACAGGAGTAATGGTTGAAAAAGCAATACTTGCTTCAGAAAAGCTTGCTGAAGAAGGCATTTCTGCTAGAGTAATAAATATGGCTAGTATCAAGCCAATAGATGAAGAAATAATAGTTAAAGCAGCTAAGGAAACAAAGGGTATAGTTACTGTAGAAGAACATAGTATCATAGGAGGACTAGGTACGGCAGTGGCAGAAGTAGTGGCCGAAAAACATCCTACTAAAGTACTTCGAATTGGAACTATGGACACCTTTGGTGAATCAGGAGATGGATTTGAATTATTGGAAAAATATGGTTTAAGTGTAAATAATATAATTAAAAAAGCAAAAGAATTAATTTAAGGATGACTTTGAGTCATCCTTTTATATTAGAAAATTGTAAAGAAAGTATTCATAATCCATCTTTTCAGCGAATATTAATGATATAAGATTAATTAATTGGAGGGATTGGATTGAAAAAAATTCATATTATTGCCTTGGCAATTATTTTAATTATTGGAATATTATTTATACCTAAAATACTAGGGGCGAATAAAGGACAAATAAAGTTTAAGGTAGTAAAAACAGAGGATATACCAGATAAAATATCTGAAATGCTACCTAAATACTTGATGGAAGAAAGAGCATTAACTTGCAAATATCGTGATGAAATCTTTGTAGTAGTCACTAGGGGGGAAAAAAGCTCAAAGGGGTACCTTGTAGATATAGAGCAAATAGTGATGGAAAAATATTCAAAGGACCAATTTGATTTAGTGGTTTATGCAAGATTTACAGATCCAGCTCCCAATGAGATAGTAGAGCAGGAATATGACTATCCCTATATTGTAGTTAAGACTAATCTAAAATCCATGCCTGAACAAGTTCATTTAGATGTGGAATATGGTGAATAAGAACCAATATTTAATAGAGGGAGAGCAAAGCTCTCCCTCTATTAAATAATAATAGGAGCAGAAATTAAGCAAAAAATCTAGATATTATAATCTAGATATTATATATTATTATGTTATAATAAAATATGGTAATAAGGAAAGAACCTTATATAGACTTTAGAATTAAATAGGATATGGAGCAATGATATTTATGAACAATAAGTATAAGGGATATTTAGCAGTAATAGTTTCAGGAACTACATTTGGATGTATGCCATTATTAGCAAAAAATATTTTTGCAAGTGGAGGAAATGCAATAAACTTAGTGTTTTGGAGGTTTTTTATACCTCTTCCTTTACTTTATTTAATAATGAAAAACAACAAAAATATATCTACTAAGATTACTAAAGAGGAACTGAAAAAAATCATTTTAGTTGGAAGTATAGGATATGCTGGAACTGCCATTTTATTGTTTATGTCTTATAACTATATTTCTTCAGGTATGGCAACCACATTACACTTCGTATATCCCATATTTGTAATATTAGCCTCTATCATTATATATAAAGAAAAGGCAAATCCAATTAAAATCTTTAGTGTAGCTTTATGTACCATAGGAATATTTCTACTTTATAATGGAGATTCCAAAGGAGATATACTAGGTATAGGGCTGGCATTTTTATCTGGCATTACATATTCATTTTATGTAATGTATCTTGATAAATCTGGTCTTAAAGACATGGATTCTATTAAATTGACATTTTATTTATGTTTGATAGCTTCTTTTGTAATGTTTGCTTTTAGTATAGGGACAGGCTCTTTTACAGTGAGTATTACACCTTTAGGATGGTTACTTACTATAGTTTTAGCCATAGCTGTAGCCCTAGGAGCTGTCAATTTATTAAATCTAGGAATAAAGATTATAGGACCTCAGAGTGCATCTATATTAAGTACATTTGAACCAATAACATCGGTGGTAATAGGCGTATTAGTATTTAAGGAAAAACTTGATTTAAAGATACTAATAGGGTGTATGCTCATATTATTGTCGGTCATAATAATAACTGCCTCTGATAAAGAACATCAAAAATCAATAAGCTAAAGTATAGTTACTAACTTAAGAAAGCATCTTTAGATGCTTTTTTAAGTTTTTGAACTTTTTGTAAACAAATATAGATTTTAGAATACATTAAATTAGGAAATAATGTATAATTAGATTAGTACCTGTGGAGGTGATAGTGGTGTTAGAAAAATATAAAGTTCCATTAGAGAAATTGAGAAACCAATGTGATCCAGATATATTTCCCTATAATACAACAGAGGAATGGATAGTGACTAGGGAGCTGATTGGACAGGATAGGGCAATGGAAGCCATAAGCTATGGTCTTTCTATGAAGAGAAAGGGATATAATATATATGTTTCAGGTTATGCAGGGACAGGAAGAAATTCATATTCCTACCTAGTAGCAAAAGAGTTTGCAGAGAGAAGGACTACGCCTAATGACTGGTGTTATGTATATAATTTTAAAAAACCTAATCATCCCAAAGCAATAAGTTTACAAGCTGGTGAAGGTACAGGTTTTAAACAGGAAGTAGAAGCTGCAATAAAAAACATAGATAGTGAAATACCAAAGGCTTTAAACTCTAAGGAATACGAAGACAATAAAAATGTCATATTTAATGAAAATAAAAAGCTAGCAGAAAGTATACTAATGGAATTAAATAACTTTGCTAAGGAATACAACTTTGTGTTCAAGCAAACTGACAGAGGAATAATGAGTATACCTTTAATAAATAATAGGCCAATGACAGATGAAGAAGTGGAGAAGCTATCTAGGGAAGAGGTTGAAAGGCTGGGGAATATTTCTGTAGAGCTGACACAAAAATCCTTTGACTATATTAAAAAAATAAAATCAGTAGAAAACAAACTAAAGTTTGAGATAAAAAGACTTAAAGAAGAATATGTTTCTTTAGTAGCTACCACTTTTATAGGACCAATTCAAGTAAGGCATAGGGAAAATGAAGGTATATATAATTTTCTTTTAGATATGAAGGAAGATATAGTCAATAACTATGAAATGTTTTTAGATATTGAAGAAGAAAACTATATGGAAAAACTATTTATTCAAGGAAATAGAAAAGAAGAATTCCTAAGAAGATATTCAATAAATTTATTTATAGATAATAGCAATAAAAAGGGGGCTCCAGTAATCAGGGAGATGAATCCAAATTATTATAATTTATTTGGGAAAATAGAATATGTTAATGAAATGGGTGTGGCAAAAACAGATCACACTAGGATTAAACCAGGCTCTATCCATGAAGCAAATGGAGGATATATTTTAATCCAAGCAAAGGATATTTTACAAAACAAACTTTCCTGGGATGGATTAAAGAGGGCAATAAGCACTGAAAAACTAAAAATTGAAAATGCTTTTGGATTTAGTTTAACATCTGAAACCTTAAGCCCTGAGCCTATTCCTTTAGATATTAAAGTGATAGTAGTAGGAGATTATATTACTTACCATTTACTATATGCCTATGATGAAGATTTTAAAAAACTATTTAGGATAAGGGCTGACTTTGATACTGAAATGGAAAGAAATGAGGAAAACATACTGAAAATTGGTAGCTTTGTAGCTTATCAATGCAAAGAAGAAAACCTACTACCCTTTGATAGGAAAGCCCTTGGAGCAATTATTGATGTAAGCAGTAGGATGGCTGATGAAAAAAACAAACTAACATCTAGCTTTAGTGAGTTGGTAGAAATAATATATGAGGCAGATGGATGGGCAACAAAGGAAGGAAGAAACATAGTTACAAAGGAAGATGTAGAAAAAGCCATCTTAAAAAGACAATATAGAAATAACTCCTATGAAGAAAGACTTTTAGAGTTAATAGAAAATGAGATAATTCTTATAGAAACTGAAGGAGAAAAGATAGGAGAGATAAATGGACTTTCTGTCATTGATTTAGGACAATACTCCTTTGGTAGACCTACAAAAATAACAGCTAATACTTACTTTGGCAAAGACGGAATAATAAATATCGAAAAGGAAGTAGAACAAAGTGGAAATATCCATGATAAAGGTGTTCTTATATTGAGTGGATACTTAGGAGAAAAATATGCTCAAAACATTCAACTATCCATAACTGCCAGTATAACCTTTGAGCAGTCCTATGATGGAGTTGATGGGGATAGTGCATCTAGTACTGAACTCTATGCTCTATTGTCTAGCCTAGGAGATATTCCTATAAAGCAAGGAATTGCAGTGACAGGCTCTGTTAATCAAAAAGGTATAATCCAACCTATAGGGGGAGTCAATGAAAAAATTGAGGGATTTTATAAGGTCTGTAAGCTTAAGGGCTTTAGGGGTGGAGAAGGAGCCATAATTCCGAGAAAAAATGTAGAAAATTTAATGCTAAATGAGGAAGTAATAAATGCAGTAAAAGATAATACATTTAGTATTTATGCAGTAGATACCATAGATGAAGGAATGGAAATATTAACAGGTATAAAAGCAGGAGCTATAAATGAATTTGGAGAATATGAGGAAAACACAGTAAATGGATATGTCCAAGAAAAGTTAATATATTATTCCTTGCTAAGCAAGGAGATAGGAGAAGAGTAAAAGGATGGCAGAGCCATCCTTTTTATTCTGTAGCATAATTATCAAAATAACCTTGAATATAGACAATAGGTGTACCCTTATCTCCACTACCACTGGTTAGGTCGCAAAGACTACCTAACAGGTCTGTCAGCCTTCTAGGGGTTGTACCTAGAGATTGGGATTGACCTATCATATCATTATTTTTATGGCTTATCTTGTCTTTAACTGCTTCCACAGCTTCTTCTCCCCTTAAACTATCTAGCTCTGTATCAACTAAATACTTAAGTTTTAATTCATTTGGAGTACCTTCTAAACCTTTAGTATATCCTGGAGAAACAACAGGGTCTGCCAATTCCCAAATTTTCCCTACGGGATCTTTAAAAGCACCATCTCCATAGACCATAACTTCAACATTTTTTCCAGTTTTTTCCCTTATCTTTTCTTGTACCTTCTCTACAAATATTTGAGAATCCCTTGGAAATAACTTTAATTCATGTTCAGAAGCAAGATTAGAGCCAAGAACTCCATATTCAGGATTATAGCCAGAATTATCTATAGGAGATTTAAGGATATCATCTAGTCCATAAACTATATTTGCACCAGCATCTTTAAGGACTTTTTTAGTCTTATGCCTGTCATGGACATTGGCTACCAATACATCTTTAGTATAGTTTAAAATAGTTCTTGGATTGTTAGAGAAAATTATTTCAATATTATCCTTACCAATTTCCTTATATATATTAACATAGTCAACACCTGTAAAAGGATGGACAACATTTTCACCAAAAAGCTTCCTATAATCAGATTCTGTAAGTACATCTGTATAAGGATTGATATTTAAACTATCCATTTTATCTATATCCATTAGATGGTTTCCTACTTCATCAGATGGATAGGATAGAAGCAAAACTACCTTTCTTCCACTTGATATAATACCTTTCAATATGATAGAGAATCTATTTCTACTTAAAATAGGAAAGACTAAGCCTATGGTTGAAGGAAACTTTTGTATTACATCTTTTCCAATAGCTTCAGCCGTAGCATAATTACCTTGGGCTCTAGCTAGCAAGGATTCAGTAATGCCTAAAACATCTCTATCGTTGATATTAAATTTTTCAGAACTAGCTGATTTTAGCAAAGAATCTACTACGATATTGATTAAATCATCCCCTTCCTTAACAATGGGGGTTCTAATACCCCTTGCAGTAGTGCCTACGGTTCTAACCATATAAATTCCTCCTAAATATTCAAAATAAAAATACCTTCTATATTATACCACTAATAATCCAAATTAAAAGGTTAGTACTAAATTTATTTCCCCGAACAATGGATAATCCCTTTTTCAGTGATGATTATATCTACTGGAATATCAAAATCTTCAGTAGGTACTTTTTCTACAATCTGTAAATCGAAAGCTAATCCGATTTTTTTTACATTTTTATCAATCTTAGATAGAAACCTATCATAATATCCGCCTCCATAACCTACTCTATAGCCATTTGTAGCAAAAACTACACCTGGCACTAAAATTAGGTCTATGGTACTAGGGTCAACAAATCTTATGAATTCTTTTTTAGGAGAGAGAATATCATAATATCCTGTCTCTAACTCTGAAAAGCCTAGGATTTCAGATACTTTCAATTCTTTAGTGTCAGGTATAGTGATAGGTACAACTATTGATTTACCACGATTTATAGAGTCTTTGATGATATCATGGGTATTGACTTCATCACCAAAACTTATGAAGGACATAATCCTTTTAGCTGTTTTATAAAAATTCATGTCATATAATTTTTCTGCAATATTTTTACTATACTTCATTAAATCTTCTTCAGATAATCTGCCTCTATTTTCTAAAATTTGTTTTCTTAAAGATTTTTTATTCAAAAAATCACCTCTTGTTGTTTATTTATCTCACATTTTATATTATAATATACTATTAAGAGAAAGTAAAAAAATACTTAGAAAAAAATGGAACTTTACTCAAATTTTCATATACTATAACATAAAAAATGAGGTGATAGGATTTGATAGAGTTTGTTAATGTAAGTAAGGAATACGATAATAATGTTAAGGCACTATTAAATATAGATTTAAAAATAAATAAGGGTGAATTTGTATTTTTAGTAGGTTCCAGTGGAGCAGGAAAATCTACATTGATAAAATTGTTGTTGAAGGAAGAACAACCTACAGGTGGAAAAATAATATTAAATGACATGGATATTACAAAGGTTAAAAACAGAAGAATACCCTATATAAGAAGAAATGTAGGAGTGGTATTTCAAGACTTTAGATTGCTACCTAATAAAACTGTGTATGAAAATGTAGCCTTTGCTATGGAAATAATAGGTGCAAATCCTAGGGAAGTAAGGCGGAAGGTACCCATGATACTTAGTATGGTGGATTTAAGCAAAAAAGCATCAAGCTTTCCTGACCAACTATCTGGTGGTGAACGCCAGAGAGTATCTATTGCCAGGGCAATAGTCAATAGTCCTCCTGTTTTAATAGCGGACGAGCCTACAGGAAATCTGGACCCTGATACTGCATGGGAAATAATGAAAGTTCTTTCTGAAATCAACGGCAGAGGAACTACAGTCCTTATGGCAACTCATGCCAAGGATATAGTAAATAACATGAAGAAAAGGGTAATAGAAATCCATGAAGGTAAAATAGTAAGGGACGAACAGAAGGGTGGGTACGGCAATGGGATTTCGGATAATTAAAAACATAATTAAGCAAGGCTTTCAAGGTATGTGGCGAAATCGTGGTATGGGTCTAGCCTCTGTTAGCTCTATCTCAGCTGTACTTATGATACTTGGTATCGTTTTAATATTGATATTAACCATAAATAATGTGGTACTAGAGATGAAAACTAAATTTGATGAAATACAAGTATTTTTAGAAGATGATTTACTGAATGAAGATTTAGATTTAATAGAGACCCAAATTAAGGAAAGTGAAGGAGTATTGTCTGTTGTTTTTGTCTCAAAAGAGCAGGGGCTGGAAATAATGAAGGAAGAATGGGAAAATGAAGCTTATCTTCTTGAAGGATTAGAGGAAAACCCACTCCAAAATTCATATATAATTCAATTAAAGGATATAGAATATGCAGATAATGTAGTTAAGAAACTTAAAACAATAAATGGAGTAGATGATGTAAAATATTATAAAGATATTATTGATAAACTTATGATATTTGCCAACTATATTAGATTTGGTGGTATAATTATAATAGGGATTTTAGTGTTGGTTTCGATTTTTATCATTTCCAATACTATCAAACTTACAGTGGCTGCAAGAAAAAGAGAAATAAATATTATGAAGTATGTAGGTGCGACAAATGGATATATAAGAGGACCATTTATAATTGAAGGGATACTATTTGGATTAATCGGGGCAGTATTCTCCATATTGTTGCTGAACTACGGATATGAGTATTTTTTCAAATCAGTAAATGATAAGCTTTATGTACTTTTTACAGTATATTTAGTATCACCATCCTTATTAATTAAAGATATTACTATTATGTTTACAGTCATAGGTGTTGGAATAGGTGCATTGGGAAGCATCATATCCTTAAAGCGATTTCTTAATGTATAGGGGGAGAGATAATGATTAAAAAAAGAAAAATAGTTTATTTAGCACTAGCCTTAATATTAACTTTTAATTTTATCCATGTATATGCCACAGATTCTGTAGATGAACTAAAAAAACAACAAAAAGAAATAGACAAACAAATTGAACAAAAGAAAACTGAGATCAAGGCAATTGAAAAGCAAACTAAGGATGTATCCAAGGAAATAGAAAACTTAGATAAAAAAATGGATAATGCTACAGTGGAGTTGGACAAGGTAGAAAAAGAGCTGGTAGAATTAGAACTAAAAATAGAAAAAACCCTTGCAGAGTTAGCAGAAGCTGAAGAGAAGATTGGTGACAAGAAAGATACTTTCAGCAAAAGGTTAAGGGTAATGTATAAAACTGGTTCAGTAGGCTACTTAGAGGTATTATTATCATCTGCAAATATTAAGGATTTCTTATCTAGACAGGATATGATAAAGGCCATAGCTAAGCACGATACTGAATTAATTGAATATATGAGGGAACAACGGGATATAATTGATATCAAAAAAACTGAGCTTGAAGCACAAAAAAACTCTGTAGAGGTATCAAAGGTTAAGCTAGAATCAAGAAGAAGAGATTTGGCAAAGGCAACTAGGGAAAAAGAAGATTTAATGGGTAGACTAGAAAAGAATGTAAAAGCCTTAGAAAAAGAATATGATAAGTTAAATGACCTTGCCAAAAAGATTGAGTCTGACATAGTAAAAATGCAAAAAAATACGGGCCCCTATTTAGGAGGAATAATGGCTTGGCCTGTACCAGGACATACAAGGATTAGCTCCCCCTACGGATATAGAATTCATCCTGTTTTCAAAACTAAGAAGCTACACACAGGTATAGATATACCTGCTCCCACTGGTACAAGCATTGTTGCAGGTGCTGCAGGGACTGTAATCTATGCAGGAACCTTAGGAGGATATGGAAAGACTATCATGATAGATCATGGTGGAGGTATAGTTACACTATATGCTCATAATTCCTCTTTAGTAGTAAAAGAAGGACAAGATGTAAAAAGAGGAGATACAATTTCAAAGGCTGGCAGCACAGGGATATCAACAGGACCGCACTTACATTTTGAAGTAAGGAAAGATGGAGCCTATTTAGATCCAATGCCGTATTTAAAGGGGAAATAATCCCCTTTTTTTTATGACCTAACTTAGGGAACGCTAGTGAGCTTTAGTAGGTCAAACGCAATGAATCCCAAATTTGCACGACCAAAGGGAGTGAACAAATTTGATGCATGAAACTGAGGGAAATGACCTAACTTAGCGAACGCTAGTGAGCTTTAGTAGGTCACAC
>Ga0265293_10007646_pt1 | contig 16513 bp, 17 predicted proteins | sample Munlanlewell138R_FD_192505 | JGI IMG/M metagenome (GOLD analysis project Ga0265293, IMG submission 192505) | Leachate microbial communities from a municipal landfill in Southern Ontario, Canada - Leachate well 138R | ecosystem: Engineered > Solid waste > Landfill > Unclassified | place: Canada...
CAGTTGGTGGGTATGCTGACCATCTTCGCCTGGGTGTTCGGGGTCAGCCTGATCGTCTGGGCGATTCTGAAGGCGGTGTTCGGGCTGCGCATCAGCGAGCAGGAAGAGTACGCCGGCGTCGACCTCTCCGAGTGCGGCATGGAAGCCTATCCCGAGTTCGTCTCCGGACAGAAATAGCCGCTGTGCGCCAAGGGCAATGGGGCGGGGGCCTGGCCTCCGCCCTTTCCCGTTTGCGGGGCAGTGACAGATCGGCGGCGGTTTTTTTCTTTCGCACTGTGATCGAGGCGCGCTTTTGCCGAGATAATGCCGCGCATTGCTCCGCGGGAGGATGCTTTTGTGCGACAACAGGTGTATCTTTCGAGCGCTGATATATGTCTCACCGCAAACGAGGAACACATGAAACTGATCACGGCAATTATCAAACCCTTCAAGCTCGATGATGTCCGCGAGGCGTTGGCCGAAGTGGGGGTTCAGGGCATTACCGTTACCGAGGTCAAGGGCTTCGGTCGCCAGAAAGGCCACACAGAGTTGTATCGTGGCGCCGAGTACGTGGTGGATTTTCTGCCCAAGGTCAAGCTCGAAATCGCCATTGACGACAGCATGGTCGACGCCGTGGTGGACGCCATCACCAAATCCGCCAATACCGGCAAAATCGGCGACGGCAAGATTTTTATCTCCACGCTCGAAGAGGTGATCCGCATCCGTACCGGCGAAACCGGCTCCAACGCGGTGTGATCAGATCCTGCCCTGACGGGTCAGCGAGCTGGCCGTTAGCGGCTGGCCTTAACGAATAATGTTGGGTACACTGCAGTTCAAGTCTTGACAAATATGATGGTGTTATAGATTGAATAATTCCATTCTGACTGTACAAGGACCGCTGACCACCTTTCTCCGCTAAGCCGGGCGCGGCCCTTTTGCCGCGACCCGGTGACATCTGCCTTTTCCTGACTTTTACGCAAGAATGCCCGCTGTTCGGGGGGTGCTTGTTTTTACGGGAGATGCATGTGCCTCGCAAATTATTGGCGGCTGTCCGCCAGTCCTTCACCAAGCTATCGGATCCGGATGCACGGGCAAGAACATTTTGTCCGCTGACCATCCGGCCGGTGGAATTGGCGTCTTTACTGGAAAAACTGCAAGGTCTGTACGATCCGCCCTGTCCTTCCCGGCAGCGGCGGGGTGCGGCTGTGATGGGCTCGAGAGTCGAGGTGGTCGACCTCAGGGATAGCTCGGTTCTCGATGTCACCCTGACGCTGCCCGACGACAGCGATCCCGGCAACGGTCTGCTGTCGGTATTGTCGCCGCTGGGATCGGCCTTGCTCGGCGCGAAATCCGGCGAGATCGTCGACATGTTCGTGGGCCATCGCCTGACCCGCTTGCGGGTGGTGGGCCTGGAGCATTGAAAGGCTGATTGATCAACAGGAGGTAATGACCGCCATGAAGATGATGGTGTGCCGCGCCCGCCGCGCTATGCGGTAAAGGGCTAACCGCAAGCAGCGCCATGACCGGCACCACGCGGCAGGGTCGGGAAGTGGCGATACTGTGTCGATACGGGAGTCACCGAGATGAGCAAAGACAAGAAGGTCGTCAACGAAAAGAAAAAGCCGCAAAAGAGCCTGAAGGAAAAGCGCCGGGAAAAACGCGAGAAAAAGCAGCAGTAAGCGCGGTGTTGCCGGCTTCAGGGGCGCCCGTTCGGGCGCCCCTTTTCTGTTTCAGATAAAAGGTTTTGGGTGACAGACCTCGGGCGACGGGGTGTCAATGGGGCACGATCAGTTCGAAAACCACCTGTACCGAATCATTGAAGGTGATTTCGTCATGGAGGTACTGGCCGCTGCCCGCAAACCCGTCCGCCGCCATGCGCATGACCGCCATTTCCGTTTTCGGCCGGGCCATGGGCTGGCTGCTCTGGTAGTTGATCGAATGGATCGGGCCGAGTTCGGCCCCGTAGGCTGTGGCGAGAGTCTGCGCCTTGGCTTTCGAGTCGTCGATGGCCTGCCGGCGCGCGGCATCGCGGTGCTTGTCGGCCTCGGAGGATTCGAGGGCTATCTGGGATATCTGGTTGATGCCGCTATCCACGGCGGCATCCAGCACGGCGTTGAGCCCGTCGAGCTTGCGCAGTGTGACGACCACGTCGCGGGTGGCGTTGTAGCCGGTAAATATCGGCTTGCGATCCTCATAATCAAAATTCGGTTGCAGCCTGAGGGTCGAGGCGACGATATCCTCCTTGTCGATACCGAGTGCGGCAAGTTTGTCGAGCAGGGTGTTGACCCGGCGGTCGACTTCAAGCTTGGCGTCGCTGGCGGAGCGGTGGGTGGTCTGCGCCTGGGTGTGGACCACCGCCTGGTCGGCGGCGACGCTTACTTCGCCAAGCCCGGTGGTCGACAGGGTGCGCGGGCGATCCCCTGCGGAGGCGGCGAGGCTCAGGGAGGCGAGGGTGGCCAGCAACAGGCCGGTGATCAGTTGGTTCATAGTGATTCCTTGGGTCGGTTGACGAGGTGTGCGGCGCGCTGCCACGTTGCCGTTGGACCGCGGCGGCGGCGGTAAATTCGCCGTCACTTGGGACTGTTGTCCGGTTTTTTCCGTGCCCGGGGGTGAGCGGCATCGTAGACCTTGGCGAGATGCTGAAAATCCAGATGGGTATAGATCTGGGTGGTGGACAGGTTGGCATGGCCGAGCAGTTCCTGGACCGCGCGCAGATCGCCGCTCGACTCCAGCAGATGGCTGGCAAAGGAGTGGCGCAGCATATGGGGGTGAATCCGCGACGCCATGCCCTGGGTGATGCTCAGCTTGTGGAAGCGATCCTGGATCCCCCGGGCCGACAGGCGCTGCCCGCGCTGGCTGACGAACAGGGCGAGGCAACCGGCATCGGCCAGCAATGGGCGGGACTGCAGCCAGTGGTGGAGGGCGGCGCAGGCATGGCTGCCGACCGGCAGCTCCCTCTCCTTGCGCCCCTTGCCGAGAACCCGCACCGTTGCCGCGGCGAGATCGAGGTTGGCGAGATCGAGGCCCACCAGTTCCGCGAGACGCAATCCCGAGGAATAAAACAATTCGAGGATGGCCCGGTCGCGGATCGCCAGCGGCTGGTCGCCGGCGAGCTCGACGAAGCGGCCGGCGTTATCGGCATCGAGTGTCTTGGGCAACTTGCGGGGACTTCTCGGTGCGCGGACGGCAATGGCGGGATTATGCGTGAGCCATTTCTCGCGGATGACGAAATGGAAAAACGTGCGCAACGACGACAGCCAGCGCTGGAGGCTGCGTCCGCCGAGGCCCTGGCGATGCAACTGTGACAGGGCGCCGCGCACATGGTGAATGTCGAGCCCGGCGAGGTCGCTGACGCCCTGGGCGGCGCACCATTCGGCAAAGCGGCGACAATCGCGGGCGTAGTGTTCGAGGGTGTGGGCGGAGAGGTTGCGTTCGTTGGCCAGATGGTGCAGGAAGCGGTCGATTGCCACCTCGAACGACACTATGGTCATGGGGCTCCTCCCGTCGGGGCGCTACAACAAACGCGGCAGTACCCGGTTGAGCACATCGGCAATATGGCTGAGGAACAGGGTGCCATGGGTGCTCTGGTAATGGTAGGGGTCGGGGTTGCCAAGGGCGAGGATGGCGACCGGGCGCTCGCGACCGATCCGCACCGCCGCGACCGAGCCGATCCCCGCGGTGTCGGCGAACAGAAAGGTGGTCTCGTCGGGGCGCAGCACGCCGCACAGTGGGCGGCTGTGGTGAAGCAGGGCGCTGACCCGGGCGCGGGCATGGTCCTCATCCACCAGCCGCGCGGGGTCCGGCGGCGCCGCGGTGCCGTCGGCGGCGAACAGCAGCAGGCTGACATGGGGCACCGCGAAATCGTCCCGCAGGCTGCGGTACAGCGCCGCGACCAGGGTGTCGAGGCGGTCGGCGTCGATCAGGTCGAGCACCAGCCGTTTGCTTTTTTCGAACAGCTGGTCGTTGGCCCGGGCCTGGGCGATCAGCTCGTTGAGGCGATGGCGCAGTTCGACGTTGCGCTGGCGCAGCACCGACACCTGGCGCTCCACCAGGGAGATGGCCCGGCCGCTGTCGTGGGGCAGGGAGAGGCTTTCGAGAATGTCGGGATGACGGGAGAAAAAATCGGGATGATCGAGCAGGAATGCCTTGATGCGCTCTTCTTCCTGCAACTCCAGTGGATCTTTGTGTCTGTCGCTCATACGCGGATTCGCCCTTGAAAAACCGTGGTTGCGGGTCCGGTCATCATCACCGGTTCACCGTCGCCCCGCCATTCGATGGCCAGGGTGCCGCCGGGCAGTTGCACCGCCACCCGCTGATCGAGCAGGCCGCGGGTGATGCCCGCCACTACCGCGGCACAGGCCCCGGTGCCGCAGGCCAGGGTTTCCCCCGCGCCGCGTTCGTGGACCCTGAGGGCCACGGCATCCCGGGCCTCGACGGCCATGAAGCCGACGTTGACCCGCTGGGGGAACATCGGGTGGTGTTCGATGGCGGGGCCGAGGCTTGCCACCGGCGCGCTGGCGACAGCATCCACCACCAGCACCGCGTGGGGGTTGCCCATCGACAGCGCGCTGATTTCCAGTTCGCGGCCGTCCACCGGCAATGAATAGGTGAGTGAACGGCGAGCGGCGGTGAAGGGAATATCCCGCGGCTCGAAGATCGGAGCGCCCATGTCCACCGTCACTTGGCTGCCATCGACCGTCAGTACGATGACCCCGGAGCGGGTGCGCACTCTCAGGGTGTTCTTGCCGGTGAGGCGGCGGTCGCGCACGAACTTGGCAAAGCAGCGCGCGCCGTTGCCGCACTGTGCCACTTCGCCGCCATCGCTGTTATAGATGCGATAGTCGAAATCGACATCCGGGGAGGAGGGCGGCTCGACCACCAGAACCTGGTCGCAGCCGATGCCGAAATGGCGGTCGGCGAGGCGGCGGGCCAGCGCCGGCGTCATGTCGACTTCCTGGGTAACGGCGTCGATGACCACGAAATCGTTGCCAAGGCCGTGCATTTTGGTGAAGCGCAGCAGCACGGCGTTACTCCGGCAACAGTTGCTCGCCGCGCACCATATCGTCGATGGTTTCGCGGCGACGCACGAGATAGTGGGTGTTGCCGTCGACCATGACCTCGGCGGCGCGGCCACGGGTATTGTAGTTGGAGCTCATGACAAAACCGTAGGCGCCGGCGGAATGCAGGCACAGCAGATCCCCGGGTTCGAGGCTCAGCTCCCGGTCCTTGGCGAGGAAATCGCCGGTTTCGCACACCGGCCCGACGACGTCGTAGCGGCGCGCTTCACCGCGGCGCGGGCGCACCGCCTCGATGGCCATCCAGGCGCTGTACAGTGCGGGGCGCAGCATGTCGTTCATCGCCGCGTCGACGATCGCGAAGTTCTTGTGTTCGCCGGGCTTGAGATATTCCACACGGGTCAGCAGCACCCCGCCATTGGCGACGATGGAGCGGCCGGGCTCGACGATCAGTTGCAGCTGGCGGTCGCCGAGGCGGTCGGCGATCTGGCGCAGGTAGCTGCCGGGGTGCGGCGGGTTTTCGTCCCGGTAGCGCACGCCGAGGCCGCCGCCGATATCGAGGTGCTCGATGGTGATACCGTCGCTGGCGAGCTGGTCGACGAGGGCCAGCACCCGGTCGAGGGCATCGAGAAAGGGCGAGGTCTCGGTGAGCTGGGAGCCGATATGGCAGTCGACGCCGCGCACCGAGATATTGGCCAGTCCCCGGGCTGTGCGGTACACCGCCGGCGCTTCGCGGATATCGATGCCGAACTTGTTGTCCTTGAGACCGGTGGAAATGTACGGGTGGGTCTGGGCGTCGACGTCGGGATTGACGCGCAGCGACACCGGTGCGATGACACCGCACTCGCCGGCGATCCGGTTGAGGGTTTCCAGTTCGGCAGCGGACTCGACGTTGAAGCAGTGGATGCCGAGTTCGAGCGCCCGGCGCATTTCGTCGGGCTGCTTGCCCACTCCGGAAAAGACCACCTTCGCCGGATCGCCGCCGGCGCGCAGCACCCGCTCGAGCTCGCCGCCGGAGACGATGTCGAAGCCGGCTCCGAGCCGCGCCAGTACGTTCAGCACGGCGAGGTTGGAGTTGGCCTTGACGGCGTAGCACACCAGCAGCGGCTGGGGAATGTCGGCGTCGCGGTAGGCGAGGAAGCTGGCGCTGATGGCGGCCCGGCTGTACAGGTAGCAGGGCGTGCCGTAGTGGGCGGCGATGTCGGCAAGGGCGACGCCCTCGCCATACAGCTGCCCATCGCGCTGGGATACGAAGGTCATGTTGTGATCACCGGGCTTGTGAATTGGCGGCGGGTGCCGGCTGTTGCCCGGCCTGTTCCGCGGCGCCGTCCTCGGGCGCCGTGTCGTGGGCTTCCGGCGCCGAAGGCAGGTAGAGCGGGCCCTTGTTGCCGCAGCCGGTGATCGCGAGCAGCGCGCCGAACAGCGCCGCCCACAACAGTTGCTGCGGGTGGCGATGGCGCGCAAGGGCAGAGTCTGAATTCGAAGCTGGCATTATCGGGGCCGCGGATACGTGAATGGCGGAAGTATACGGTGCCGCCGGATTTCCCTCAATTGCCGCGGCGCTGGATGGCTCTCCGGACCCTCGTTGTGCCGGGCAAATATGCTAGGGGTGCCGGGAGGCGGGGGATGCGTCGCGCACGCCGATCCGCTCGCGGCCCCGGGCGACCGCCGCCCGCACTTGCGCCGGCGCGGTGCCGCCGAAGTGGTCGCGGGCCGCCACCGAGCCTTCTAGGGTGAGCACGGCAAACACGTCCTGGCCGATGTCGGCGCAAAAGCCCTGTAGTTCCGCCAGTGACATGTCGGCCAGGTCCTTGGCGGTGGCGATGCCGTGGGCCACGGCGCTGCCGACGATCTCATGGGCGTCGCGAAAGGGAATGCCCTTGCGCACCAGATAGTCGGCGAGGTCGGTGGCGGTGGAAAACCCGCGCCGCGCCGCTTCACGCATATTGTCGGCCTTGACCCTGATCGCCGGCACCATGTCGGCGAAGGCCCGCAGGCAGTCCTTGACGGTATCCACCGCGTCGAACAGCGGTTCCTTGTCTTCCTGGTTGTCCTTGTTGTAGGCCAGCGGCTGGGACTTCATCAGCGTCAGCAGGCTGACCAGGTGGCCGTTGACCCGCCCGGTCTTGCCGCGCACCAGTTCGGGGACATCCGGATTCTTCTTCTGCGGCATGATCGATGAACCGGTGCAGAAGCGATCCGGCAGATCGATAAAGCCGAACTGGGCGGAGGTCCACAGGATCAGCTCTTCCGAGGCCCGCGACAGGTGGGTCATCAGCACGCTGGCGAAGGCGCAGAATTCGATGGCGAAGTCGCGGTCGCTGACCGAATCCAGGGAGTTGTCCGTGGGGCCGTCGAAATCCAGCAGGCTGGCGGAGTAGGCGCGGTCGATGGGGTAAGTGGTGCCGGCCAGCGCGGCCGCGCCGAGCGGCGAGCGATTGAGGCGCTTGCGGCAATCCGCCAGCCGCCCGTAGTCGCGGTCGAGCATCTCGAACCAGGCCAGCAGATGGTGGCCAAAAGTGACCGGCTGGGCGGTTTGCAAGTGGGTGAAACCCGGCATGATGGTGTCGCTGTGCTGCTCGGCCAGGCCGAGGATGCCCTGCTGCAAGCGGGTCAGCTCGGCGCCGATCAAATCGATCTCGTCGCGCAGCCACAGGCGGATATCGGTGGCGACCTGGTCGTTGCGGGAGCGGCCGGTATGCAGCTTCTTGCCGGTGATGCCGATCTTGTCGGTGAGTCGCGCCTCGATGTTCATATGGACATCTTCGAGGGCTTCCGACCAGTCGAAATCGCCGGCTTCGATCGCCGACTGGATTTCCTCGAGGCCGGCGACGATGCGGGCGAGTTCGTCATCGCTGAGGACACCCACTTTGGCCAGCATGCGGGCATGGGCCAGGGAGCCGCGGATATCCTGCCGGTAGAGTCGCTGGTCGAAGCTCACCGAGGCGGTGAAACGGGCGACAAAGGCGTCGGTGGCCTCGCTGAAGCGGCCGCCCCAGGATTGATTGGTGTCCTTGAGCTTGCTCATGGAAGGTTCTCAATAGCTTGTTTTATGAAGGGAAAAAGTGTCGTTGCGCGAAGTGGCGTATTATAGCGGCTGCCCCACCCGCAAGGCGAACGGACTTGGAAATAAAATTTCGCACACAACATCGATCCTCCCAGGAACGCCTGCGGGATTACCCCCTGCCGGACCTGTTGCGCGGCGAGGGGTTGCTCGACGCCCTGGCGATCGTGGCGCTGCTGGTGCTGCCGATCGCCATCGCCAGTGCTGGGCTCGCTCCCTTCGACTGGCGAAGCTTCGCGGCGGTCGTGGCATTGGCCTGCTGCGTCACCCTGGCCGGTCTGCTGGTGCTGTCGCTGTTGCGCGGGGTCGGCGGCCGCTTCGGCACCTCTGGCATCCTGTGGGTCGGTTATGGCTTGATCCTGCTGGCCGCGGCACTGTGCAGTCTCGGCGGGCAGTGGCTGCTGGGGTGGTGGCAACCGGCGGGGCGGGCGATGCCGTTCAGTGGCTGGCTGTTGCTCCAGAATGTGGCAATCGCCGCGATCGTCGTGGCGGTGGTGCTGCGCTACCTGTTGTTGCGCCAGCAGCAGCGCCTCCAGCAGCAGGCTGAGCTGGAATCCCGCATCCAGGCCCTGCAGTCGCGTATTCGCCCCCATTTTCTGTTCAACAGCATGAATATGATTGCCAGTTTGATCGGTTCCGACCCCGAAAAGGCGGAGCGGGTAGTTGAAGACCTCGCCGATCTGTTCCGCCATATTCTGCGGGACAGCTCCGTCCTGGTGCCGTTGCGCGAAGAGCTGGCGCTGAGTCGCCGTTATCTCGCGCTGGAGAAACTGCGTCTCGGCGAGCGCCTGCAGACGGTGTGGGAGATCGGCGATTATGGCGCCGGCGCGCAGATTCCCTGCCTGACCATCCAGCCGGTACTTGAAAACGCCGTGTATCATGGTATACAGCTGATACCGGAGGGAGGGGTGGTGACCATCAGGCTCAACAGGACTGGCGACGATATTGACATCGAAGTCAGTAATCCCCGCAACCCCAGGATTCAGCACAACAAAGGGAATCGGATGGCGATGGATAATATCAAGACCCGCCTGGTGGCGCATTTCGGCGCTACGGCCACTGTCGAGGCCGAAGTGACCAGTGACAGCTATATCACCCGCATCCGCTATACCGTTCCGCCACAGGCTGATGAGAAACCATGAAAGTTCTGATTGTCGATGATGAACCTCTGGCCCGGGAACGGCTCGACCGCATGGTCAGGGCCGTCGACGGCTTCCAGGTCGTCGGGCAGGCCGGCAACGGCCAGGAGGCCCTTGTCGCCGCCGAACAAACCGCTCCCGACGTGGTGCTCATGGATGTGCGCATGCCGGGCATGGACGGCCTCGCCGTCGCCCAGCATCTCGCCGAGCTGGACGTGCCCCCGGCGGTGATCTTCTGCACCGCCTACGACGACTACGCAGTGGAAGCGTTTACCTCCCAGGCCATCGGTTATCTGTTGAAGCCGATCAAGCAGGCGGATCTGATCGCGGCGCTGCAGCGGACCCGGCGGGTCAACAAGGTGCAACTGGCCGAACTGCAGCAGTTGACACCGCCGGGCAGCGAAGGGCGGACCCACATTACCTCCAGGAGCCGGCGCGGCATCGACATGGTGGCCGTCGCCGACGTGCGCATGTTCCAGGCGGACCACAAATACGTGACCGCCTATTACGGGGAGGGCGAGTCGTTGCTCGACGAGACCCTCAAGGAACTGGAAGAGGAGTTCGCCGGGCGTTTCGTCCGCATCCACCGCAACGCCCTCGCCGCCATCAGCCATATCGAAGGGCTGGATCGCCATCCGGACGGCCAGTACTACGTTCGCCTCGATGGCATCGACATTCGCCCCCAGGTGAGCCGCCGGCATGTCGGTCCGCTGCGCAAGCTGCTGGGGCGGATCTAGCATCTGCTAAGATACCGGGCACATTTTTGCGGATGATCCCATGACTTTTTCCCGTACCCTGCGCATCGCCTCCCGTCAAAGCCCCCTCGCCCTGTGGCAGGCGGAGCATGTCAAGTCCCGTCTCCAGGCGCACCATCCCGGGCTGGCGGTGGAGATCCTGGGCTTCACCACCCGCGGCGACAAGTTCCTCGACGCGCCGCTGGCCAAGATCGGCGGCAAGGGCCTGTTCGTCAAGGAGCTGGAGACCGCGATGCTCGCCGGTGAGGCCGATATCGCGGTGCATTCGATGAAAGACGTGCCCATGGAGTTTCCCGAGGGACTCGAGCTCGCGGTGATCTGTGAGCGGGAAGATCCCCGGGATGCCTTCGTCTCCAATCGTTACCCGCATCCCGACCAACTGCCCGCTGGCGCGGTGCTCGGCACCTCCAGTCTGCGCCGCCAGTGCCAGATGCGGGAAAAGTATCCCCATCTGGTGATCCGCGACCTGCGGGGCAACGTCAACACCCGGCTGGCCAAGCTGGACGGCGGTGAATTCGATGCCATCATCCTTGCCACCGCCGGCCTGGTGCGTCTCCGCATGGAGGAGCGCATCCGCCTGCGCATGGCCGATACCCTCAGCCTGCCCGCCGGCGGGCAGGGCGCCATCGGCATCGAATGCCGCAGCGACGATCGCGAACTGCACCGCCTGCTGGCGCCGCTCCACCATCTGCCCACCGCCGCCTGCGTCGGCGCCGAGCGGGCGCTGAACCGCCACCTCGAAGGCGGCTGCCAGGTGCCCATCGCCTGTTATGCCGAACTGGTGGATGGCGACAGCCTGCACCTGCGCGGCCTGGTGGGGGCGGTGGACGGTTCCCTTATCCTGCGCGCCGAAGGCCGTGGCGATCGCAACCAGCCCGAGGCCCTGGGAATTGCCGTGGCGAAAGAGCTGCTGGCCCAGGGCGCGGGCCGCATACTTGCGGATGTCTACGGGCGCTGAGGTGGGCCCCGCCGCCGGACCCGTCCTGGCGGGGCTCAGGGCCCTGGTGGCGCGCCCCCAGCGGGCCGAGGACGTCTTTTCGAACCGGCTTCGGGCACTCGGTTGCCGGGTTCACTCCCTGCCGGTCATGACCATCGCGCCTCTGGCTGTCGAAACCTGCCGCCAGAGGCTCGCCGGCCTCGCGGCCTTCGACAAAGTGGTGGTGGTCAGCGTCAATGCCGCGCGGCTCGCCGCCGAATACCTCGACGCCGCCGCATTGAAGGGGGGCCCCGCCTGGTTTGCCGTGGGCCAGGGCAGCGCCGCGCCCTTGCTGGCGATGGGCGTCCCGGTGACCTGCCCGGAACGGGAGGCCACCTCCGAGGGGCTGCTGGCGCTGCCGGCCTTCGCGCAAGTCGCCGCCGAGAAGGTGCTGATCATTCGCGGCGAAGGCGGGCGCGACAAACTGCGCGCCGAACTCACCGCCCGCGGCGCCAGCGTCGATTTCTGTGAACTCTACCGGCGCGAGCTGGACACCGGCCACAGCGCGGAAATCCGCCGCCTGGCGAGCGCGGGCGAGATCGATCTGGTGGTCGCGCACAGTGTCGACGTGCTCGGCAACCTGCTGTCGCTGCTCGCCGGCAGCGGGGTGTCGCTGGGCGGCCTGGCGGTGCTGGTGCCGAGCGACAAGGCCGCCGAGCTGGCCCGGCGGGCGGGCTTCGGCACCGTCGTCGCTGCCGCCAGCGCTCTGCCCGACGCCATGGTCGAGGCCGCCAGGGGCTGGTACACTTCGGATCGAAAGTGATTTTCAGGCCGGTGTGTTGCCGCCTGCAACTTGAGGAAAGCGCCCGTGGAGAAGGATAAAACGCCGGTCCCAGTGCCGGCCAGCGCCGAAAGTGGCAACAACGACGATAACGACAAGGGCAAACCGCCGGCGGGCACCGCGGATCCGGCAGCGACCCGCACGGAGAGCGCGACGGGGGCAGCAGCAACCCCGGGTGCCGGCACCGCCGCCAGCAATCGCTCAGGCGCGCCGCAAAAGGCGGTTCGGCCGCGGCGCCGGGTATGGGGCAAACTGCTCCTGCTGGTGATCGTCGTCGCGGCGGTGGCCGCCGGCTATTACCTGTGGCCGCGCTACGGCGCCCAGTGGCTGGAGGGGTATTTCCCCGCCGGCGGTGTCACCACCGACCAGACCCCTCAGGCCCCCGGCGACGATGGCCACTCCGCCCCCACTTCTTACTCCGATAGCCCTTATCCCGATAGCCCCGATGCCGCCTCGCCCGACACCGCGCAGTCCGTTGCCGGGCCGGAGGACGCCGTCCTGGAGCGCGCACTGGCCGCGGAGGCCGAGGAGCGCCGGCAGCAGGTCGAGCAGTTACAGGGACAGATCGCCGACCTGCACCTGCAACTGAACAGCCAGCAGGATCAACTGCGCCGGCTGTCAACTACCAGCCGTGAAGACTGGTTGCTGGCGGAGGCCGAATACCTGCTGCGCCTGGCCAGCCAGCGGATACTGAGTGAACGCCAAACCGCCAATGCCGTTGCGCTGATGACATCCGCCGACGCCATCCTGCGGGATTTCAACGACACCGAACTGTTCCCGGTACGCAAGGCGCTGGCTGACGATATCACCCGGGCGAGGATGGCCGAGGCGGTCGACCGCGAAGGGATCTACCTGCGTCTCGGTGCGCTGGTCACCGCTGTCGATCGCCTGCACAGTCTGCTGCCGGATCCGCAGGCAGTGGCGTTGAGCGACGCCGAGGCGGTACCTGAGCCGGCGACATGGCAGCGGCGTCTGCTGGCCAACGCCCGGCAGGCGCTGGCCAGGCTGGTGGGCCTGGTGCGCATCGAACGCCGCGACCTGCCGTTGCAACCGATGCTGACCCTGGAGCAGGAACAGGCGCTGCGCGACAACCTGCGGATCGTCCTGGAGCAGGCGCGTCTCGCCCTGCTGAGGGAAGAGCCCGGGATCTACCGGGCCAGCCTCGCCCGGGCCGAATACTGGGTTGCCGGAAACTTCGAGCAGGACCATGTGGCCCAGCTATTCCGCGCCGACCTGGCGGAACTGCGCGAGCAGCCGGTGGTGTCGGAGCTGCCCTCGCCGACCGCTTCGCTGCGCGCTCTGCAGGAATATATCCGGCTGTGGCACAACCGTTACGACGACGGCCCCGGGGAGGGCGCCGACAGCCCCGCCGCCGCTGAGCCACTTGCCTCCAGCGCCGGTGGCGAGGGTGGGCAGCCGTGAGAAGACTCCTGATCATTGCCACCCTCGCCCTGCTGGGCGGCGGCGTGCTCTACCAACTGCTGGCCAGCCAGCAGGGCTTCGTGCTGATCTCGGCCGGCCACTACGTGCTCGAGACCAGCCTGTGGACGGCGGCTCTGCTGGTGCTGGCCGCCATCCTGCTGTTGTGGCTGTTTTACCGGCTGTGGCGGCTGTTGTTCCTGCCCGGGCGCTGGCTGGCGAAGCGCAGCGCGTGGCGCCAGGGAACGTTTCGCAACCGCACTTTCCAGGGCATGAGGGATTTCATCGAGGGCAACTGGCCGGGTGCCGCCGACAAGCTGGAAAAATCCTCCGCCCGCTCGGAGCTGCCGGCGGTCAACTATCTGGGAGCCGCCGCGGCCAGTTACCAGATGGGGGATCGCGAAGCCGCGGAGCGCCTGCTGGCGGAAGCGGAAGCCGCCGGCGTGATCGACAGCTATGGCGCCGGCCTGCTGCGGGTGAAGTTTCTCCTCCACGATCGGGATTTCAACCGCGCCCTGCCGCTGGCCGAAGAGCTGCGGCGTCGCGACCCCGGGCATCCCGCCGCGCTGCGGCTGTTGGCCAGCACCCGCAAAGGGATGCGCAACTGGCGCGGTGTCGAGGCGCTGCTCGAGGATCTGCACAAGTACCAGGCGCTGTCGCCACAGGAACTGGCGGCGCTGGAGGTGGAGGTCCACGGCGAGATCCTCGCCGCCTTCACGGCCGGCCGGCCGGACCACCCCGACGCCGCGGAGCGCCACAAGGCGCTCGATCGACTGTGGCACGACCTGCCGCGCCACCTGCACAGCAATCCCCTGCTGATCGCGGCGTACAGCCGCCAGCTGGTCGCCCAGGGACGGGCTGGCAAGGCGGAAACCGTGCTCGGCCGGTTTCTTGCCAAACACTGGGAGCCGCTGCTGGCGGATCTTTACGGCACGGTGCCGGGCGACATTGCGAAGCAACTGGTCGTGGCGGAGGCCTGGCTTCGCGAGCACGGGGATGACGCAGTGCTGCTGCGCTCGCTCGGCCGCCTGAGCGCCCGCGCGGAGCTCTGGGGCAAGGCGCGCGACTATCTCGAAAAATCCCTGACATTGAGCGCCGCCCCGGAGACCTTTGCCGAGCTGGGTCACCTGCTCGTTCGGCTCGACGACGCGCCGGGTGCCCTGCAGAGCTATCGCCAGGGGCTCGATGCCGCCCTGAAGGCAAGATCGGCCCGGCACTGACCGGGCGCCGTGATCACCCTGTCGCCAGTGGCGGGCATTGCGGCCCGGACTCGGCAATCTGTCGCGACACGTCGAAACGGGCGATATTCGCCATGAACAGCCGGGCGAGCACTGCTGCCGCCGCATCGTAGGCCGCAGCGTCGCCCCAGCTGTTGCGCGGATTCAGATAGCGGCTGTCGACGCCGGGAACCTGGAGTGGAATCTGGAGGTTGAGTACCGGCAGGCGCTCGGTGACGGCATCCTCGAGGTCGCCGCGGGTGATGGCGGCAACGATGGCGCGGGTCACCGACAGCGGAAAGCGCGCCCCCTCGCCTTGTGGGCCGCCGCTCCAGCCGGTGTTGACCAGGTACACCCGGCTGCCGGATTCCTCGATGCGCTTGAGCAGCAACTCTGCGTAAACAGCGGGCGACAGTGACATGAAGGACGCGCCGAAGCAGGCGGCGAACTCCGGGGCGATGGCGGTTTCTGCGGCGCTCCCGGCGGCGCCGACGCGGGCGCTGTAGCCACTGAGGAAATGGTAGGCCGCGGCGCCGCGGTCGAGCACCGCCACCGGAGGCAGGACCCCGCTGACGTCGCAGCTGAGAAACAGGATATGGCGCGGCTCGCCCGCACGGTTCTCCGGGTGGCGCGAAGCCAGATGGCTCAGCGGGAAGCTGCAGCGGCCGTTGGCGGTGAGCTGGCTGTCGCGGTAGTCGATCTGCCGGCCCTGCCCCAAGGTGACGTTTTCGACAATGGCGCCGAAGCGGACGGCGTCCCAGATCAGCGGCTCGTCGTCGCGGGTGAGGCCGATGGTCTTGGCGTAGCAGCCGCCCTCCAGGTTGAATACCGCGCCCCGGCTCCAGGCGTGCTCATCATCACCGATCAGCGGCCGGTCGGGAGTGGCGGACAGCGTGGTCTTGCCGCTGCCGGAGAGGCCGAAGAACAGCGCCACATCGCCGTCCGCGCCGACATTGGCGGCGCAGTGCATGGGCAACACATCTTTTTCCGGCAGCAGGAAATTATGCACGGCGAACATCGCTGTCTTGATCTCACCGGCGTAGCGCAGGCCGGCGATCAGTACCTTGCGGCGGGCAAAGTTGATGATCACCGCGGCGTCGCTGTGGGTGCCATCCTCGAGCGGGTCGCAGACGAAGTCGGCGGCGTGGAGGATTTTCCACTGCTCCTTGGCCGACGGGTTGTAGCGCGTCGGCGTGATGAAGATATTGCGGGCGAAGAGGGCGTGCCAGGCGGTCTGGCTGGTGACCTTGACGGGAATGTAGTGCTCCGGGTCCTGGCCGACATGGAGATGGGTGCTGAAGCGATCGCCCTGGCGGAGGTGAGCTTGCACCTTGTCCCACAGGGCGGTGAAGCGATCCGGTGCGAAGGGACGGTTGGTCGGGCCCCAGTCGATGGTGTCGGTGGTGCTCGGCTCGTCGACGATAAAGCGATCGTCCGGGGAGTGGTCGGTGCGCTGGCCGGTGAAGGTGACCAGGGCGCCATTGCCGGCGAGGATGCCTTCGCGGCGGAGTATCGCCTGCTCGACCAGTTCGGCGGGCTGCAGATCGGTGAAGCGCCTGGTCGGGTAGTCGTCCTGCTGGGTCATGAATGAATGTCCTGTGAGGTGGCCGGCACCGGCTTCCGATTATGCCAAAAAGGCGCGCGGGAGGAAGGGGCCGGCCAACGGGGATCAGTGCAGGGTTTTTGCGGGCGAGAACAAGGCGTCGATCTGGTTGCGATCGAAGTGGTAGAGCCGGTGGCAGAACTGGCACTGCACCTCGACACTGCCGCGCTCCTCGACGATCTCGAGCACCTCCTCGCGGCCGAGGGTGAGCAGCATGTCGGCGGTGCGGCTTTCCGAGCAGCCGCAGGCGAAATGCAGCGAGCGCGGTTCGAACAGGCGCACGCTCTCCTGGTGGAACAGCCGGCTGAGCACCTCGGTGTTGTCGAGGCTGAGGATTTCGTCGCTGGTCAGGGTGTCGGCGAGGATCGACAGGTGCTCGAAATAGCTGTCGCGTTCCTCCCGGCTCTGGGTCTTGAGCGGCAGTGCCTGGAGCAGCAGGCCGCCGGCGCGCTGGCCGTCGGCGAACAGCCAGAGGCGGGTGGGGAGCTGTTCGGACAGGTTGAAATAATCCTCGAGGCAGGCGTTCAGCGTCTCTTTCTCGAGGGGCACGATGCCCTGGTAGCGC
>Ga0265293_10007647_pt1 | contig 16513 bp, 16 predicted proteins | sample Munlanlewell138R_FD_192505 | JGI IMG/M metagenome (GOLD analysis project Ga0265293, IMG submission 192505) | Leachate microbial communities from a municipal landfill in Southern Ontario, Canada - Leachate well 138R | ecosystem: Engineered > Solid waste > Landfill > Unclassified | place: Canada...
CCGAAGCGCGCGAGCGGGGCGTGAAGTCCCGGAGCCTGACGGCGCCGCGCGCCGTGCCGGGTCACGGGATGATCGCCACGGCGGCCAGCCCATCCGACGCCACTGCCTCCGAGGCCTGGGCCGGCAACCGCAAGCTCGCCGAGCTGCAGGGGGTCGCGTTGAGCCCCGCCGAGGAGCGTCGCCTCGAAGAGTTCGAAGCGCAGGGCAAGAGCATCGTGCTGGTGGGCACGAACCACTTGCACGGGTTCATCACGGTGGCCGACGAGGTGCGCGCCGAGGCGTTCGGGCTGTTCGGCGCGCTGCGCCGCCTGGGCGTAAAGCGCTTCGTGATGCTCACCGGCGACCACGCGCCGGCCGCGCTCGAAGTCGCGCGCCAACTGGACCTGCCGTCCACGGACGTGCACGCCGACCTGCTGCCGGACGAGAAGCTACGCTGGATCGAGCGCATCTCCAACGAGGACCGCACGGCGTTCGTGGGCGACGGGGTGAACGACGCGGCGGCGCTGGCCCGCGCGCACGTGGGCGTGGCCATGGGCGGCGCCGGCAGCGACGTGGCCCTCGAGACCGCCGACGTGGTGCTGCTGGCCGACGACCTCAGCAAGCTGGAGGGCGCCGTGGAGCTGAGCCGCGCCACCAACCGCGTGGTGCGCCAAAACCTCACGTTCGCGCTGGGCGCCATGGTGGTGCTGGTGCTCTTCACGCTGTTCGGAGAGCTGCCGTTACCGATCGCGGTGGTGGGTCACGAGGGCGGCACGCTGCTGGTGGTCGCCAACGGGCTCAGGCTGCTCGGCTTCCGGCATTCTGAGCCCGCGTCAACGGACGCCGAGGGCCTGAACGCTGGGACCGGGTGAGCCGGTGTCCTGGCGGTGTGAGATGGGGCATTGCTCCTTGCGTCCCCGTGTCTAATGAGGCTGATGAAGGCCCTTCCTGACGGGCCGACTTCAAGGAGCGTGGTTGGGAGGCGAGCATGAGGCTTTCGGGCAAAGTGGCTGTCGTGACCGGAGCGGGCTCCGGGATAGGAAAGGCGACGGCGCTGCTGTTCGCCAAGGAAGGCGCGACCGTCGTCGCAGGCGATATCAACTCCGCGAACCTAGACGCGGTGATAGCCGAAGCCAGCGCCTTGGGCGACACCATGACCGGCGTGCCGGGCGACATCTCCAAGCGCGAGGATGCCTAGGCTCTCATCCAACACGCCATCGATGCGTACGGCCACCTCGACGCCCTCGTCAACAATGCCGGCATCATGGACCGCATGGAGGGCGTGGCCAACTTCCAGGACGACACCTTCCAGCGGGTGATCGGGGTCAACCTCTACGGCCCGTTCGTCACCAGTCGCGCCGCCGTCAGGCATATGAAGGAGCGCGGCGGGGGCGCGATCGTCAACGTGGCCTCGGTGGCGGCCGTGACCGGAGCCTCAGCCGGCGCCGTGTACACGGCATCGAAACACGCGTTGCTCGGCCTGTCGCGCAACACCGCCTACGCCTACGCCCCGTTCGGCGTCCGCTGCAACACCCTGATTGTCGGGGGCGTCGAGACGAACATCATGGCGGGCATCGACCCCTCCACCTTCGACCAGGAAGCGTTGGCGCAGTACGGCAGATGGCATGCCGCCAACCCCCGAATGCTGCAGCCCGATGAGGTAGCCAACCTGTCTCTCTTCCTGGTGTCGGACGAAGCCAGCGGCATCAACGGCGCCGAGGTGGCGGTGGACGCGGGGTGGACAGCGGCCGGCTGATGCCTCGGGTTCCGACTGGCAGGTCCCCCGTCGGCTCGCGCCGTGGTGCTCTCCCCTGCTACGGGCAGGCTCGCCCAATCACGCTATCCGGCTTTCCTGCATCACGGCGCCTTCGCTTGCGATGCGTGCCGGACAACTGCTCGGGGGAACGGTGAGCCGTGAGCGTCTCACCGGCTGGGCGCAAGATCCGTAACGGCTCCCTTGTCATCGGGCTGGTCATCCTCGCCGTTGTCATCCTCGTTGCCCTCAACCTATCGGAAGTGCGCGACATGGGGCGCCTGGTCCAGCGGACGCAACCCAGGTGGTTGGCCGGCGCCCTTCTCCTCCAGTCCACCACGTACGTGGCGCAGGGCCAGACTTGGCAGGTCGTGACGCGAGCGGCCGGCTACCGCGTGCTGCCGGTACGCGCCTTCGCGTTGAGCCTTGTGACGCAGTTCGTGAACCAGGTGCTCCCGACGGCTGGCCTGAGCGGCACACTGGTGATGGCTACCGCCCTAGAGAACCGAGGCATCCCCCGCGCAACGGTCATGGCCTCGGCGGTCGTGAGCCTCGTCTCCTACTACGCCGCGTTCGTGGCAGCGCTTGGGATCGCCGTGGGCATCGCGATCATCGACGGCCACGCTAGTTACCTGGTCATCGCGGCCGCGGTGCTCTTCGGTTCGCTGGGAGCGGTGTTCGTCGGCGCCATCCTGTACCTGTCGGGGCGCGAAGCGCCGCGCGCCGCCTGGGCGCGGCGCTTGCCCCCGGTACGGCGCGTCCTGGAGCTCCTCCACGAAGCCGACCGCCGGCTCGTTCGGGCTCCGGGGCTCGTCGCCCGAAGCTGCGCCTTCCAGCTCGTGGTCGTGATGCTGGACGCGGCCACGCTGTGGATCCTGATCCTCGCACTCGGGGTGGTCGCGTCGCCCACGGGCGTGTTCGCGAGCTTCATGATCTCTAGCCTCTTCCGAACGATAGGTCTGGTGCCCGGCGGGCTCGGCGTCTTCGAGGCGGCCTCGGTGGTGACCCTCGGCCTCGTAGGCGTCTCGGTCCCCGTGGCGTTGGCGGCCACGCTTCTGTTCCGCGGTCTGAGCTTCTGGTTGCCGATGCTGCCCGGCATGCTGCTGTGGCGGCGAACGCGCACGGGGCCCCTGGCATGAGCCTGGAGCCCGTCGCGCCTGATGAGCGGCTCCTAGGGCTCTCGGAGGCGGAGGCGGCGCAGCGGCTCCGCACCGAAGGCCGCAACGTGCTGGAGCGCGCGCCGCGGCGCGGGGTCGCGCTCCAGGTCCTCGGGCGGTTCACGAACCCGCTGATCGTCATGCTGCTCGTGGCGGCGGCGTTCGGCGGCGCGACGGGCGATCTGGCGAGCGCATCGATAATCGTCGTGATCGTGCTGTTCAGCGTATCGCTCGACTTCGTGCAAGAGCACCGGGCCGGCAGGGCAGCCGACCGATTGCGGCGCTACGCCAGCTTGCGCGCCCGCGTCGTCCGGGACGGCGACACCCGCCAGATCCTCGCTGAGGAGGTCGTTCGCGGTGACGTGATCACCTTCGCCCCCGGTGACCTGGTGCCCGCGGACGCTACGGTGCTCGAGGCGCACGCCCTGTTCGTCAACGAAGCCCTGCTGACCGGCGAACCGTACCCGGCGGAGAAGAGCGCCGCGCGCGGCCTGCCGGATGGCCATGTGGATGCGCGGGGGACGGTCTACATGGGGACCTCGGTGATCAGCGGCAGCGGCAGCGTGCTGGTGATGCAGACTGGACCCGCAACCGAGCTCGGCAAGATCGGCCACACCCTATCGCGGCGGGCGCCCCCCACCGCCTTCGAGGCGGGATCGCGCAGCTTCAGCCTGTTCATCCTCCGCGTCGCTCTGCTGCTGGTGCTGTTCGTGCTGCTGGTCAACCTGGTCAGAGGTCGCCCGTACCTGGAGTCGTTCCTGTTCGCCACTGCGCTCGCTGTCGGCCTAACCCCGGAGCTTCTGCCGATGGTCGTGTCGGTGACGCTGTCGCGCGGCGCACTGCGCATGGCGCGCAAGAAGGTGATCGTCAAGCGCCTCGCGGCAATCCACGACCTGGGGAGCATGGACGTCCTCTGTACGGACAAGACCGGAACCTTGACCGAGGCGCACATCAGGCTCGTCAAGACCCTGAGCCCCCAGGGAGCGGAGAGCGGGCGCGTGCTCGAGCTCGCCTACCTGAACAGCGCGCTCGGATCGGGGCCGCGGAACCCGATGGACGAAGCGATCCTGGCACGGAGCGGGATCGACATGGGCCAGTGGACGAAGGCCGACGAGGTCCCCTTCGACTTCGAGCGCCGGCGGGTTTCGGTGCTGGCCGCCAAGAGGGACGTCCGCATCCTGGTGACGAAGGGGGGCGTCGAGGACGCCCTGGCCCTGTCGAGCCGCTACGAGGGGAGCGCGCCCGACGATCTCCGCCCTCTCGACGCGCCGGCCCGTTCAGCCATCGCTGAGCGCTACAGGGCCCTGGGCGACGAGGGATACCGGGTGCTTGGGGTCGCGTGGAAGGCCGAGCCCCTCGACCGGGCCAACGCCAGCCCCGCTGACGAGGCGGACCTGACCTTCGCGGGGCTCGCGGTGTTCGAGGATCCGCCGAAGGCGGGCGCCGGGAAGGTGATCGCAGCGCTAGCGGCCGCCGGGGTCGACGTCGCCGTGGTGACCGGGGACGACGCTCGGGTCACGCAACACGTGTGCCGGGAGCTGGGGGTCGCTGTCCGGGGTGTGCTGCTCGGCAGCGAACTCCAGGCCCTCGACGACCACGCGCTCGCGGCGCGCATCGCTGGCGTCAACCTCTTCTGCCGCATGACCCCGGGGCAGAAGAACAGGGTGATCCTCGCCTTCAAGCAGCGCGGCCACACCGTGGGCTACCTCGGAGACGGCATCAACGACGCCCCTTCGCTGCAGGCGGCGGACGTCGGCTTATCGGTGGACGGCGCCGTCGACGTCGCGAAGAAAGCCGCCGACCTGATCCTGTTGCAGCACGACCTCGACGTCATTCGGGAGGGCATCGTCGAGGGGCGCCGTACCCTCGGGAACATCGTCAAGTACGTCCTGATGGTGACCAGCTCCAACTTCGGCAACATGGTCAGCATGGCCGCAGCGTCGGTCTTCCTAGCCTTCCTGCCGCTAAGGCCGGTGCAGGTGCTCGCGAACAACCTGCTCTTCGATCTCTCCGAACTGCCGATCCCCACCGACAGCGTAGACGAGGAGTTCCTGACGCGGCCGCACCGCTGGGATCTGAACCTGATCCGCGGTTTCATGACCGTCGTCGGCCCCGTCAGTTCGCTGTTCGACTTCGCGACATTCGCTATCCTCCTGCGGCTCTTCGAAGGTAACGAGCGCCTCTTCCAGACCGGCTGGTTCGTCGAATCGCTGGTCACGCAGGTGCTCGTCATCTTCGTCATCCGCACCCGTGGCGTCGCTTTCCGCTCACGGCCCAGCCGCCCGCTGGTACTGGTAGCTCTGACGGTGGCGGCGGTCGCGGTGCTCCTGCCCAATACCCCGCTCGGGGCCGCGCTCGGCTTCGTCCCCCTCCCGGCCAAGTACTTCGCCGTGCTGGCGCCCCTCGTGAGCCTCTATCTGGGCGCGGTGGAAGTCGTCAAGCGATGGTTCTACAAGCGGCTCGCGCCGCCGTGAACGCCACGCGGGTGTATCCGTGGCGGTTCTTCTGGTTCGTCGCAACGCCGGGTGGAGACGCGGGCAGCCGCGCTGCCGCACAGTGCCTGAGCCCCCCTCGCGCCCTGTGCTGGGGCGTGCTGACGGCCCTCAAGAAGCGCGCGCCGCCTCAGGGCCGAGCTGACGGTGCTCTACCGCGCCTACTGCGACCCACGGACACCCCTGGCGGCGAAGCTGGTGATGGTGCTCGCCGAGCACCGCGCCGCCGCGCACGAGCGCCTCGCGCAGGGCTCGGCGCTAGGCTGGGCCGGCCTGGGCCTCGTGGCGCTGGCCTGGCTGCTCGTCGGCATCGTCCTGCTGCGGCTAGCGTGGCGCGCCGTGGGCGGGTGACGACCCCCTTCACTTGTGGTAGACGTAGCGGCCGTGTCCCCCCGATGGGTCCAGGTATCTTCATGGAGCCCCGGCGCCCAGGCGCGCCGCGGTGGCGCGGCCCAGGACGAGCGCGAGGTAGCCGAGGACGAGGTTGGCGAGCACGTAGAGGCTGGCGCGGTTCCAGGCGCCCTCCTGCCCCAGCGCGTGGCCCTCGAGCGCGAAGTGGCAGGCGGGCGCGAGGAGGCCGCCGTGGCGCAGGCCAGTCAGTAGCGCGATCAGGTAACAGCCGAGCACGTTGACGAGGATGGTGCCGAGGGGGAACGAGGTGGTGAGCAGCGACTGCGACGCCAGCGTCACCAGGTAGCGGGCGAGGGTGCCGAGCGCGCCGCCGAGCATGAGTCCGAAAATCGCCATGAGACCTCCCAGCGCTTTTCAGGAGTAGGCGTCATCAGCCAGCGCTGGGCGGTTGCGGCGGACACCATCGCCATGTGAAGGATAAACCAACGGGCGGGCAGGGCGCCACGATGCCAGCGGAGCGGACTGCCCTCCCTATGCTGAAGACAGTCGCTTCCCCGAGAACGCTTCCGGCCACAGCCGGAGAGCGCCCAGAGACGCACTCAGAGACAATTCCTCGCCGGGGGTTCACCGGCGGTAGTAACCCACGCACCGGATTGGCGCGCCCCACCTATCTCGCGCCAACCCGTCAAATGACCCCATTGCCCACAAACCGTCGGTGCTTCGTGCTAAGGTACCTACAGTACATGAAAGCCCCTGACCAGCACACCCCCGCCACCCGCCTCGAGCGGCTCTTCAAGGAGCACCACGGCTACCTGCGGCGCCAGCAGGTGGTCGACGCCGGCATCGACCCGCACCTGCTCTCGGCCTGGGTGGAGCAAGGCCGCGCCGAGCGCGTCCAGCGCGGCGTCTACCGCGACGCTACCGCCCCAGCCCTAACGGACGAAACGTACATCGAGCTGGCGCTCCGCATCCCCAAAGGCGTCGTCTGCCTCCGCAGCGCCCTCTCCTTCCACGAACTGAGCACGATCGTGCCGGTAGAGATCGACCTCGCCATCCCCAACAAGGCCCGCACACCCCCCATCGACTACCCGCCCGTGCGCTTCTACTACTTCTCCGAACGCGTCTACCATTACGGGATCGAGGAGCACCCCGCCGGCCCTACAGCTCTCAAGGTCTACTCCCCCGAGAAGACCCTCGCCGACATCCTCTACTACCGCAACGAGCTCGGCAACGACCTCTTCCTGGAAGCCCTCCAGACCTACATGCGCAGACGTAAGCCAAGGCCCAACCCCGCCGAGGTGATGGAGGCGGCGCGCGTACGCCGCGTGCACGGCCAGATGCGCACCTACCTCGAGGCGCTCGTATGAAGTCAGACATGGCCGCCTCCGTGCGCCAGCGCCTGAGGAACCTCGCACGCGACCAAGGCGTCGACTACAACCGCCTGCAACTGCTCTACGTGCAAGAGAGGTGGCTGGCGCGCCTCGCGCGCAGCAGCCACCGCGACCGGCTCATCCTCAAAGGCGGCCTCTACCTGCACGGCAGCTTCCGGCTCGCCTCGCGCCCCACCCGAGACATCGCCTTCATGGGCCGGGCGACGCCAGCCGAGGTCGCCCACACCGTGCAGATGGTGCACGACATCGCGAGCATCAACCTGCCCGACGGCGTCCACTTCGACCCGAACACCATCCGAGGCGAGGAGAACCGCGCCGCCACCGAGTACGGCGGCGTGAGGATCGAACTGACCGCCTACCTCGGCTCAGCCAGAGAGCGGCTCCGCATCGACGTCGGCTTCGGCGACGCCCTTCCCACAGGACCCACAGATCTCGACTACCCGACGCTCCTCGACACGCCGCCGCCGAACGTACTCGCCTACTCGCTGGAAACCGTCATCGCCGAGAAGCTCCAGGCCGCCACCGTCCTCTACGAGGTCAACTCCCGCTACAAGGACTTCTACGACATCCACCAGCTTGCTACCAGCCAGGCCTTCGAAGCCCTCGACCTCTACAGGGCGGTCGAAGCGACCTTCACACGGAGAGGAACGCCCATCCCCGATGCGCACCGCCTCTTCCAGCCCGCGTTCTCGGCCGACCCGTGGCGACAAGCTCAGTGGAGCGCCTTCCTGAAGCGCATCCGCCAAACCTCCCCCGCCAGCTTCCCCCACCTGATGGAAGACATCAACGCCTTCATCGGGCCGATCCTAGGCGGCGCCATGAGGGGAAGCTGGAATCCGGCCGAAAGGGTTTGGACGAACGATGAAAGCACCTGACATGGGCAAACATCGGCTCCCTAACGACGCGAATCTGCAAGTGAGGTAAGAGTCAGAAACATTTTCCCGCCGGCGGCATCACCAGCGGTAGTAACGCACCAACCGAATTATTCTTCACTTAAGGTACGGGTTGAGGGCCATTCGCCGGTAGGAGCTGCCGCCCTACGTGCGGCACGCCCACGCACACAAGCCCCAACCCGAAAACCTGCACACAACAGCGAATACTTGCACAAACGTTAAACAGTGTTTAACGTTGGTGCATGGATTCGCGCTGGCGGCAACTACAGGAACTGGCCACCCGACAACACGGCCATTTCACCACCAGCCAAGCCGAAGCGGTTGGCCTAACGCGACCAGCGATCCATTACCAGTTCCGGGCAGGCCGGCTCGAGCGCCCGGAGCACGGGGTGTACCGCTTCACCGCCTACCCACCCACCGATCACGAGCGCGAAGCGGTCCTGATGCTCTGGAGCCGCCTCGACCCCGCCGTCGCCTTCAGCCACGAAACGGCCCTCAGGCACTTCGAGCTAGGCGACGCCTTCCCCGACAAGCTTCACCTCACCGTACCCCCGAGCTTCCGCATGCGGCCACTACCAGACGTCACCCTGCACAAAGCTGAACTGGCGCCGAACGAAGTGCACGTTGAAGGAATCCTCCGCTTCACGGACCCCACCAGGACCCTCCTGGACCTGGCGCAGGGCGGCTACCCGCTCGAACAGCTCCAGCTCGCTTACGAGCAAGCGCTGTCCAGCGGCCTCATCAGGCGGCGCACGCTGGCGCCAGACTCCGAGCGGCTGGCCGCCTACCTGGAGCTCATCCCCCGCACCCGCCACCCTGAGCTGAAACGACGGCTGGCGTGGACCACGGAAGGCGCCTGAGATGCGGTACGAGGACGCGGCCGCCTTCAGGGCCGCCCTAGCGGCCAACCTCCGCAACCAGCATCCAGATAAGGACCTGAACCGCCTCCTGAAACGCACCGTGATGGAGCGCTTCCTGGCCAGAACGTCAACCGCCCTGCCACAACAGGCGATCCTCAAAGGCGGCTACGCTCTCGAGCTACGCCTGCACCAGGCCCGCGCCACGCAGGACCTCGACCTGTCGATCCGGGGCGTACCAGACCATGAGGTGGCGGACGCACTGCGCGACGCGGGAGAGATAGACCTGGGCGACCACCTGTCGTTCAGGATCGAGACGACCACCGCCAGGATGCCCCAGGGCGCGCCCTTGGGCGGCGAACGCCTAACCGTGGTCCCGCTCCTGGGTGGGAAGCGCTTCCAGCCCTTCCCACTCGACGTCGGCTTGGGCGACGTGGTCCCCGACCGGACCGACCTCCTGAAGGGCGGCATCGACCTCTCGTTCGCAGGCCTGCCCGCACTCGAGACCCCAGCGATCCCACTGGAGGTACACCTCGCGGAGAAGCTCCACGCCCTCTCGCTGCCGCGACCCGCAGGGCGCCTCAACACCCGCGTCAAGGACCTCGTCGACGTGATGCTCCTCCAACGCCGCGGCCTCCCGCCCAAGAACGCACTACGAGACGCTGCTGAAGCGACCTTCGCACGCCGCGCCACACACGCTCTGCCGACCGCGATCGACGTGCCGACAGAGGCCTGGGAATTGGAGTACCAGAGGTTCGCAACAGCGCTCGACCTAACGAGTTACGCGCCCACGGTCCACGACGCTGCGGTGTCGCTAAACCGCCTGGTCGAAGCGCTACGAGAAGATGGGGCTTGACGCACACCATTCCGGACTCAGGGGCAGAAACGTTTCCCGCCGGTGGCTTCACCAGCGGTAGTAACGTACGAACCGAATTAATCTACTGCCAGCTTACCGGTAGTCAGGGATCCGCTAGTGAGAGGCGCATGCGCACGTCCCGTTGAGTCCTCAACGCGGCCGAGCGCGCTAGACTCCCATCAACTTTAGACGACTCAACGACATCCCGTCCGCCTAAACTAACTGAGCGAATGACTCACAAGCCGAACTGAATGCAAAACTGTTGGGAGACCGAGAGCGCGGTGAACATCTACTGTTGGGGAGGAAAACGTGCCTAGCGCCACACTATACCCAGAAGGTGCCTTAATTAGGACGACAGGATTAAGCCGTGTGCACCGGAAGGGGAATCGTGAGGTTCGCGCTCTAGTTGACGCTGACCTGACCATCTCACCCGGCGAGTACGTAGCAATCGTGGGTCCTTCGGGCTCCGGCAAGTCGACGCTTCTCAGCCTACTCGGCCTCCTTGACCGTCCCAGTTCAGGTGCCTATGAGTTGGCCGGTAAGAATGTCGCGTCGTTAGCGGACCGTTCTGCTTCGGCGATCAGGAACCAGATGATCGGGTTCGTCTTCCAGAACTTCCACCTGATTCCGCACCTGAACGCCTGGCGCAACGTCGCCTTGCCACTGCAGTACGCTCCGGCCGGAAAAGCTGTTGCCCCGAAAGAACGACGTGACCGCGCCTTCGCCGCGCTTGAATCGGTGGGGATGCTCGAGCATGCCGACCATCTGCCGCGAGAACTATCCGGCGGGCAGGAGCAGAGGGTGGCGATTGCCCGGGCCATGGTGGGTAACCCGAGCCTGATTCTGGCGGACGAGCCGACCGGGAATCTCGACTCGAAGTCACGAGACGAGGTCCTAACGCTCTTCGAACAAGCGAACGCACGCGGCGTGACGATCGTCATCATCACTCACGACTTGGACGTCGCTGCGCGTGCGCATAGGAGAGTGTCACTAGGCGATGGCAGGATCCTGAACTGAGGCACGAGGCTGCCCATGGGATGGCCACTTCGGGAGCGGTCGGCGCAAGGGCTAACCTGGGCCTTCGCGTTTCCAGCCGGACGAGTCGCTGAACTTGGAGTGAACGACTTTCTTCGGAACCGAGCCTCACCCCAACGACCGGTGGGTTATCTCTATTCTTCTTTCAATACACCCCACGGTGATGCTCTCGTCAACGCGAACACGGGCAGGCTGACCGCGAGTAATGCCACGGAGAGCGCAATCAGGATGGCCGAGGCAGATTCCCGCCAGGGCCAACTGAAGCCCCAAGGCGCCACGCTCGCCACCCACGCGGTTGCCAACCCCGCCAGGAGCAGACCGACCAACCCTGCGTAGCTGGCGATCCTCAGCGCCATCCCCACCGATACGGCGGCCACCCGTGCGCGGGTTGCGCCCAGGGCGCGCCTCAGGGCAAGCTGCGAGCGGTCGCGAACGAGGCGCACGGTCACGACCGACGCCAAGCCCGCGCTACCCACGATCAGCGAGATCCAAGCCATGGTATTCCACGCGCGCCCGACGCTAGCCATGGTCTCGCGCACCTGCCGCAGGTCACCAGCGGGCTCGTGCACCACGGCGGGCCCAAACTCCGGGTGGGCGCGGCTCACCGTTTCGCTGATGCTGGTTATCATCCCGCTGTAGTCAGCCGCGAGGTCGATCTGGACATGCAGATCGCGCGATGAAGCGCCCATTCGTGGGTCGTCGGCGGTAGCGAACCTTACTATGATGCCATCGTAAAGATCGCCAGGCGAGTCCCAGTTCCCGTCGCGGAAGACTCCGGCGATAGTGTAAGTCTTGATCCCGGAAAGGCCGTCCAGCGACTCCCGTCCCAGGTCAACGGTGCGGCCGATGACCTCGTCGGGCGGAAGCCCTGGGTAAGCCCATTCGGCCGCCTGCGGGCCGAGGACCACCTCCCCCGCATTCTGCGGCGCCCTCCCGTAAGCGATGGGCTTGGGGTTGATCTCGAAGAACGAATCGCTGACCCTCGCTACGACCACCTTCTCGCCAGGGCCGCTAACCTCACCCGGCAACAGCACCATGAACGGGTCGTGCACGACCGTAGCGACAGCCTCGACCCCCGGCAGCTCCTCCACCGCCTGCACGTCCTCCTCGGTGAACGGAGGCGGCGCGAAGATCGACGTGAACCGGTCGGACGGCCCCCCGATGGTCGTGAGCACGACCCGGTCGGCGCCGATCTCGGTCAGCCTCTGCCGGAACCACGATTCCGCGCCGGTGCCTATGGTAGAAGCCACCACCAACGCCAGAACGCCAGCCGCCATACCCGTAAGCGCCACACCCTCCCAGACCGGCGGCGCCAACTGCTCACGTAGCGCTCGCATAACCGGCAGCCGCAACGTCCAGATCGTCGGAACGGCGGTGGCGATAAGGGTCACCACCATCCCAGCGCCGCCGGCCAGCAGGAAAGCCGCAGGCGTGACAGGCAACCCACCATCACCCAGGCTCACGAGCCGGTTCACCAATGGCCACAGCCCAATGCCAACGAGCGTGCCGAGACCACCGATCACCAGCCCGTCCGCGACTATCTCCGCGGCGATCCGCGCCCGAGTGGCTCCCACGGCACGACGCACCGCCACCAACCTGATCCTGTCCGCCGCCCTAAGCCCCAACGTGTTAGCCAAGTTCCCCAGAGTCGCGACGAGCGCCAAGAGAACCACCCAAGTAGAACCGCGCCTCAGCTCATCAGCCACCGTGTTACGGAACAGGCGCTGCGAGCCGAGCCAGGCCTCGGAGGAGACGATCTCGTGAACGCGCCCAACCGGCAGAGCGTCCAGCGCCCTCCGCAGCTCTTGCGTCACCGCGTCAGCGGCGCCAGGCTCGTGCTGGACGAACACCGTGGTGCCAGCCGGTCGCGCCTGCCCCGGCAGCGAAGCCACCAGACCCGGAACGTTCGGAACCAGAGCGGCAGCGTTCAGGAACTGGAACTCGACGACACCGCTCGGGATGGGAGCCAGCACCCCGTCCACCCGCGCCGTAGCCATCCCGCCCAGATCGATCGTCTGCCCCAGCGCCTGCTCGGCGCCGCCAAACATCTCCTCAGCCACCGTCGCGCCAATGACAGTCACAGGAAGCCTGAGCAGCTCCACGCGCTCGTCGAACCCATCTCCGGCCTGGAACCGCAAGCCAAGAACATCAAAGATCGAAGCCGTCACCGGGATGCGCTGAATCTGCGTCGAACCCCCAAGCGCACGGCCCCCCAAGCTCCTAGCGGCCACCGCCCTGACGCCGGGCAGAGATCCGAACCCACTAGCCTCGTCGAACCTAAGCCCGAAGCTCTGACCTGGCTCAAACGGCACATCCTCGGGCCACGGATCCGAGAAGCGCACCACCAGGACGTCCGGCGCGAACTCGGCGGTCAACGAATTGATCTGCTCCCGCTGCCAGGCCTCCACCGCGGCAACCGTCGTGAAGGCCGCCACACCCAGGCCCACCGAGAGCACCGCAAGCAAGGTATGAGCCGAACGAGTCGACAGCATCAGTAGAGCCCCACCTCGAACAGAACGGTCGCCAACGTATCGATACCGGAGATCGTCGCGTTGGAAGCGAAGAACGACCCCACAAGCGACCCACCGCCATCGAACAGGAGAAGCGACACACCACCGGTCGCATAGTCGTGAACCCACTCAGGCAGGCTTCGGCTCAGCTCGACGTCGACCGCAACGCCTTCCTCAGCCAGGAGGCCCGCGTGCTCGTCAGCGGGGATGAAACGCTCATAGTCAGACGAAACCGTGTCCGTAACCACCAAGCGCAACGACACGGGCGAATTAGCAAGCGAGAGGAACTGCTCGCCGAGATCCACGACCTCCTCGAGCCACGGGTACGTGTACCTAGGCAGAAGCAGCGCGAACCACTGACCCTCCAACCCATAACGCTCCAACACCTCCGCGGGAAGCGTACGCCCCAAGTCCAACGAAACCTCGCCCGAAACACAACGTTCAACGAACCAGCCCAGCGAAGCATCCGTAGCCTGTAGCTCATGGAAGGCGCGCGCCCACCCAAGCACCTGCTCGCTGTCGACACACAGCACCATATCGAGCGCGCCGACCTGCTCCTCCCCGAAGAGCAACCAACGCTGAGAGATCTGCTCAGCGATGCGACCTTCCCGGTCCCACCTTAGTTCGAACCCCTCAGGATTAGCCAACCAGTCGAGCCCCAACGCTTCGAGTTCCTCAGATGTCGAAGGGAAGTAACTCACGTCGTACCCGAACATGCTCACCCGCTGCGCCATGTTGCTCTCAGTGCCATCAGGCGCGGCTACAAATATCGGGGGTTCGCCGCCGTGGTCGGCAATGCTACTCATGATGGTCTGGATACGCCCGAGTTCGCGCTCACGCACCGCCTCGTCCCAACGCGAATCGCTCCAGAACGCATCGACGCTCCGCACCACGAGCACCGTAGGCTCGTCGTGGGCAGGCAAGACGCCAAGTTCGTCCAGAACGGTGTGAAGAGCTTGCTTATCCTCGACTTCACCTCGAGGACGGAACATCGCGTCTGTAGAGAGGAAGACTGTCGGACCGGTCGCCTCGCCTTGTTGAGCAGTTGCCATGGAAGCAAGGAGAACGAGCCATAAGGCTACCCGGGACACCGGGCCGAACTTAACGGGCAGAAAAGCTCTAACATTTGTTCTCGAGTGTTGCGATGACAACCGGAACATTGGACCGATTGTAGGACACGCAGTCCGCTTCCGCTTGCCTCGAAAGGTTCTGGCCCGAGTGGAACCGCATGCCTATGCGACAAGATAGGACCAAGGCTCGCCAAACTACATGGTCAGAAAGCTTTCCCCGCCAGTGGATTTCTACCAGCGGTAATAGTCAACCATTATTTTCCAGGCGCTTTGCGTCTGGGACGGCACTAGTCGGCAGTCCCCTCGCGGGCGCTTTCAACCAAAGTCGTAGATTGTTTTCCGGTCCACGACTCACGCCCCGGAGTCGCGGAAAACAAGCAACTCCATCGCTACAGATGCCGCTCAGGATCCATGCGTCCATGCAGAACACGAACCACATGAACCGCAGCAGGAGCCACTCGGTAATACACGGCATGCTCACCCACGAAGAGCACCCTGTAGCCTTCACGCACGGCGTCGCGCCTAGCGCCCATTGAAGGCTGCGTAGCCAAGCTCTGGAATGCGGCGCCGAGCCCGTCCAAGTAGGTGTCCGCCTGCTCCGGACTCCATCGGTCAGCGGTATACCGCCATATCTCCATCAGGTCGGCCTCGGCTAGGGCACTGATCCGAACCGATCGAGGCACGCTTACTCCCCGGCTAAACGGCGTGCTTCTCTCTTGACACGGGCAATATCGACTTCACGCAGGTCGCCGCTCTCCTCGCCCGCGATCAGCGCTAACCTCAGAGCCTCGACCCTACTCTCATGCTCTTCCAGCAAACGCAGCCCGGCGCGGACCACCTCGCTCGCGGAAGCGTACCTCCCACGCTCGATCTGACGCCTGATGAACTCCTCGAACTGCTCGCCCAGGCTCACGCTCGTGTTCTTCGCCACGACCACACCTCCACATGTACCAATATATACCAACCAATATTATGGATAGTCGCGGACTTCAACGACGAGCGCCCAGCAACGCGGTCAGAAACATTTCCCCGCCGATGGCTTCACCAGCGGTAGTAACGCACGAACCGAATTAATCTACGACCAAAGAATCAGCGCTGACCTAATCCCCTGCATCAAAGGCCGACCCACCTCCGCTACAGGAGCCTCGTTACCCTTGGTGGCGCACCAACACTCACAGACCGAAACCTTTCGACAAAGGACTGATACGTCCTTCCCAAACGCAACCGTCTATTGCGAAAGCTCCCGCAACACCTCAGGGTGCCTGACCGCCACTCGCAACAAAGTACGCGCCGCCCCCGTCGGCTCCCGCCGACCCTGCTCCCAATCCTGCAAGGTACGCGGAGAAACCCCCAGCAACTCAGCGAACTCACGCTGCGACAATCCAACATGCAGCCGCGCCGCCGCAACCGGAGAAAGCTCAACATCAGTCCGGCGCACCGCCTCACCACGCTGCATCTGCCCCACCGAAGCCAGCAGATCAGCCTGGAACCTCTTCATCTCGTCATCCATCATCGATGCTCCGTTTCAATCGCGCCAAAAACTCTACCGGCAGGTCATCGAACTTCGCCTTCGCGTAAGCGATGAGCAACCAAATAGTGCCATCCCGGACGATGAAGTAGATGACTCTCGCTCCGCCCCGCTTCCCTCGCCCACTCGCCGACCAACGCACCTTCCGGCAGCCACCACTCCCCGCAATGAGGGCGCCCGCCTCAGGGTTCGCGGCAATCCAGGAGACGAACTCCTCACGCTCGTCATCCGACCAGATCGCGGAAGCGTACTTCACGAACACGTCCGTCTCGGCGACCGTCCGCACGCCACATTATACGGCAGTGCCGTACACGCTGCAATGGCTAGGGACGCTCCGGACAAGAAGTCTTAGAGCGCTCAACGACTAGACCATCCGCTCATCAAGGACCGGGAACATTATCCCGCCGATGGCTTCACCAGCGGTAATGCCGAATATGCTCCCCCCGCTCGGCAATCTCGCTCATGCTCTGAATACCAATCTCGATGTGCTTGTCGGTGTGGTCCTTGAACACCGCGCGCGCCGAGGCCTTCGTCTTGATGCCGCCGGGCCGTAGCGGCAAGTCGGACACGAGCAGCAGTGCCCCGATAGGCACCTTACTGGCGAACCCCACGGAGAACAGCGTTGCAGTCTCCATGTCGAT
>Ga0265293_10007648_pt1 | contig 16511 bp, 18 predicted proteins | sample Munlanlewell138R_FD_192505 | JGI IMG/M metagenome (GOLD analysis project Ga0265293, IMG submission 192505) | Leachate microbial communities from a municipal landfill in Southern Ontario, Canada - Leachate well 138R | ecosystem: Engineered > Solid waste > Landfill > Unclassified | place: Canada...
CTGACATCTAAAATCACACTCCTAATATTGCGTCTAACGCATTTTCTATATCGCCAATCATAAGGTCAATTTCCCCTTTGGTATAAGTATTGCCTTTATCACTTATCGGGAATATTCTATCTGCTAATTCTACCCACTTATTTGCTGTTTTATAATCATCTACACTCTCATTTGGAACATAAATTGGTGCTTTGTTTTGGTTACTAAATGCATTTATATTTGCTAATGTTGGTGGAGTTATTGCTTGTATCTCGATATATGGGACTAATACCCAAAAACAAAAAGCATTAATCCCAATACTCGTAACGCTCTCAGGTATCACTAACGGGTGTTTGTTTTTTTGCCAATAACCAAAAGCATAACTTCCAATACTCGTAACGCTGTCGGGTATCACTAATGGTTGGTTGTTTGCTATCCAATAACTAAAAGCATTACTTCCAATACTCGTAACACTATTTGGTATAATTAATGGTTGATTGTTTGCTCCCCAATCCCTAAAAGCATTATTTCCAATACTCGTTACGCCATGTGGAATAATGACACCCTCAGTTTCTCCATTTGGGTATTGTGCCTTTCCTCTATAATTCAAGAACGCACTATCTTCACTAATCTCTAATGGGTCAACTGTTAACGAATGTTCCCAAGCACTTACTAATAGACTGTATTTAGCACCATAAATTCTACCAGCATAATCGAAATAAGCCATTGCATTAAGGTCAACTTCTCCACCACCTCCACCACCACTACTTTGCCACCTTATATTAGTGCCATCATAAATTCCTATCTCGCCTGTATCGGTCGCATAAACTTGCTCCCATTGTTTTAAGGTTGCTTTGGCACTCTCTATATTAGCCTTTGTGCCTCTTTTAATTCTAATAGCGACAGCCATTATAAATCACCGCCGTCTAACTCCACGTTTAATATGTTGTTGCCATCTAAGTCAAAATCACCCGTTGCTTTTACACTTCCATCTTTCTTAAAGTATGCTACTAAACTTTGGTGTGATGTTAATACTGCCGAGTCATCTACATATAATTTATTATCTGCGCCAATATAAATATTAACATTGCTATATGTTTGTGGGTTAGCACCTTGCACTTCAGCACCAATTAAATACATTTTCTTTCCAATATTATTATTTGAACCCGCAGTATTTTTAGTGTCAGTATCAGTCCAATTAACCTCAACATACGCTTTCTCACTATCTAACTTAACAGCGTATTTCTTACCGTTTTCAGCATAACCAACCTTAACACCACCTCTTGTGCTATCACTCGCAAGTGGCAATGTATAAACTGTGTTAGGTGGAGTGTCCCAAGTCCCATCACCTTTAAGATATTTAGTTCTATCGGCTATTAACGGTTTTTTAACTAACCCCTCAACACCATCAGCGTTTGACGTTGCACCTGTAAACACAGGTATAACTGTAACTCCACCGACTTTGTCCCAAGCACTACCGTCCCAAGCATAATTTATACCACTATCAGCAACGTTGTAAAAGTCCCCAATTACCATTCCTGTAAGAGCGTTTAACGCTGTCATATTTGCAACGCTACCTTTATATTTCATTACGCTTCCAAGTGCTACACTAATTGCATTATCAACATCAGTAGCAGTTACGAAATTCGCTAATTTTCTCGTTGTTCCATCACTAACATCATCAAGAGTTAGTGTTATAGCACCGTTTCCATCGGGCGTTTTATTATTAACTTTCTTAATATAGTCGCTAAAATCTACATCACCGATTGTGTTTTCTTTCGTGTCAAACCACTCAACTTTGTCATCTCTAACAATACCTATCGCTGGTGTGTCAGTTGCATACACTATTTCGTATAACTCTAAATCACCATTAGTAAATAATTGATTGATACGACCTTTTGTTCCTCTCGCTATTCTAATTATATTTCTATTTGCCATTATTTATAAATAACCTCCATTCACTTCTAATTTTTCTAACTTCTCGTCTATTTCAGGCTTATTGTAAAAATTACTTAAATCAGCCTCTAATTGTATATTATCAGCATAAGCCTTTGCCTCACTTAAAACTTGTGTGTCTTTGTCGTCTATTGTTTCTCTGTCGTATGTATAATCGGCTATTTTATTATTTATATCGTGTGGGTTGTCAGTATCTAATTTATGTTCCTCTAACGCATTATTAACCACGTTTATATCGTTTAATATACCGTCATACTGCACCTCGTCAATAGTCGTATTACTAGGCCTTAGTCCGTCAGCTACATTTTCAGTAATTAACGGGAACGCCTCAATTACATCGCCCTGTGTGTCTAATATTTGAACGCTTATTTTTAATTCGCCGACAATATCGCTGATCCATTCATTTACCTTTTTATAATAGATCTCACCTCTACGCAACAATAATATTTTATTAGTTTTTTCGCCATCAGCTCGTTCAAAGACAACATAAAATAATAAATTCTCGTCATAATATAAATTACCATTTTTATAAAAATGAAACTCAAATTCATAATAATTATGTTGCCCTTTTACAAGTGCTTGATTAATAATTTTTTCATCTATTTGGTTTGTGTCAATATTTAATTTAATTATATTTTTTGCCATTTTTATATGACACCTCCATCATTTATTTTTTCTCGTCTTTTTCTTGTTCTTTATTGAATTTATCTTTTAAAGCGACAATTTCCTCAAATGTTAATTCCGGATATTCTTTTTTAATATCCTCTAATTTTACTTCTTTTTTCATAAACTTATTGAAATGTTATCAAGCACATATGCTGATACCTTTGTAGGCGTTTGTGCTCCTAAATCAAAATGTCCCCTTACTATATTACTGCCTCCTGCATCCTGCAACAACACTAAATATCTAATAGTTCTATTAGCGCTGATAGGAAATATTAAGCCGTTAGAGTTTTCTGGTTTATTTGTTGTTCTAGATCCATTTGAAGTTACCCAATCTAAAGTAATTCTAGTTGCTATGGTATCTGCAGATTTAGCTAATAAATCGCCCGCAGTTCCTAAAGGAACATCAAGAGTATTACCATAAGTAGATGAACAAAGCATCGCTGTTTCAAAATTTGTAACCATTGATTGGGTAATTATATCCTTTCCTTCACTGTATAAATTTAAACTAATAGCCATTTTAAATATCCTCCCTTAAAGTTATTTTTACGCTGTTAATTGTATATGTCCCAGCATTTTGGAATGTTTTAATATCCCCGTCTGTTAAATTAATTTCAAAAATATCAATCAGTCCTGATTGACTGTTTCTTGCAAATTTTATTTTATTAACTGTTTTTCCGCTTTGCACTGCAAACATAACCGATGCGTGCGTTTCAACTTCGGCGTTTTGCGTTCCAGAAACCTGTTTTGCACCTTTAAATCTCATGTTTTCGGTTGAGCTAACGGACACGTTTCCATCAAATAATCTAACCAGAATTACCAATGCACTACTGGCTGTATCATGTCCGCCTAATAACCCACTTAAACCTTTTATTTTGGCATAACTGCCTGTTTTTAAATTCACAACTGCCATAATTTTTTATCTCCTTTATTTTTTAATATTCTACACATTTTATATTTATACAACCACTATAACCATCATTAATACCACTAATTGTTATTATTTGGTCTTTAATCGCGCATTTTGTTCCTATTATTGCTTCCGGATAGGCAATACAAAACGGATCTAACGATTTACTTAAATAAGCCCATCTTAATTGTATTTCGCCCGTATTTGCTGTTATGTTAGCAATAACGGTCATACTTATTTTATTTCTACCATCATTTCCTGCAACTAATACTCCATCAGCTGTATTAACCATGTTAGCATTAACGGTTATATTTTGATATATTTCTACGTTTCTAAATAAATCAGCGATTATGCTAGTATCAAAATTACCTAACCCATTATCGCTTATTACCATATTAATATCAGCAACACTATTAAAATATGCATTATTACTAATACTAATATCCTTAGTTTGTTCTTGGTCGCTTGGCATATAAACGGAATTTGATAATTCTAATAACCCGTTATCACTATTTACTAATAAACTATCGCCACTACCATTTAAATATAAATCGTTATTTTCATAACTAGTAATTATATCTACGCTTTGCCACGCATTTACTAAATAATCGTAATTAAAATTATTAAACGCTTCATCGCTATTAATTACCACACCTTCGCCACTACTATTAATAACTAACACGTTATTAACTGCTATATTTTCTACCTGTGCTATCTCGCTTGGCATATAGATGCTCGCATTAAAATTATTTACAATATCAACACCAGAAATCAACACATTATCTATTTCACTAATTATACTAAAATCTAAATTATAATCATCTAATATATCAAGCCCCTTTTCATACGCTAATTCTACCTTAAAATTACCTAATGCATTATCGCTATTAACATATACTCCCTCAACCACGCCTGAAAAATATATATATTTATTATCAACGCTTATAATTTCATCTTGCGACTGGTCACTTGGCATAAAAATTGTATTACTTAAATTACCTGATATATTATCACCCTCAATAATATTAATATCACCGGAATTATTTAAATATAAATTATTATTTATAAAATCGTCCGTTATATCAATACCTTTAATATAGTGATAATCAAAATAAATATTACTTATACCATTAACACTTTCTAATAACTCAACCTCAGCAATACCACTAATATAAAAATTATTATCATTAAATGTATCCCATATATCCTCACCTTTTATATAGTTAGTTTCATAATACATATTATTTAAACCATCACTGCCACTAACTAATACCGTCTCACCATAACTCGTAATTGCGAGGCTATTATTAAAACTATCAACATAATTTAATTGGTAATCTGCCTCATATAATAATGAATTTAATAATTGTGAGTGTCCGTCATAACCTGCATTAATAACGCCCTCATTTCCTGTATTTAAAATAATATCATTATTAACTCTTAAATACCCTTTATCATAAGGAACTTGTGTATTAACTAATTCTAATATTCTTAACCTAGTAGCATTATAACTCATAATAATATAACCTAATATTTAACCCATCACAATATATAATCACATTATAAGTCTTACCTGCGACACAGGAAATCTTATCCCATACTTCGCCAAACCTTATTATTCTATAATTAAAATTGCTGTCATTTACTATGTTAATATCAAAATCGCTAAAAGCCTTAAAATTAAGCCCACAAAAATAACCATGTTTAGCATCATGCGGGATTATAATATTAGCCTCATCAACAGGAATTAAATATGTGAAATCATAACCATTTACTAAATCTATATTAATTTTACTATCAAATTCGTTAGTTATTAAAAAACTACTCACATTTAAATTAAGTCCTCTAATATCGTTTAATAACGCTTGATACTGCATATCGGTAATAGTATCCCCTGACGGAGTTAAACCGGCTCTAACAGGCAATAAAACCTGCGTAAAAGCCATATTATTTACTAACACACTAATTTTTAAATCACCTGCTATATCACTTACCCAACTTGATAATTTTTTCTCATATTTTCCATTATTTAATAAAACTGATAACTCATTACTACCCTCGCCATCAGGACGCTCAAATAAAACCCTGACAGCCCATAACGGATTATTTATTACTTCATTATTTTGTCTAAATTCAAATTCAAATTTATAAAAATCATGCTGACCTACTACTAGTGGCTGTGTGATATTTTTTTCTATTAAATTAAAACTATCTAAATCAAAAACTAACTTATTAATTGTCATCACCTCCAAAAAATATTTCTATTTCTAACGGATTACTAATACTAACACTTACATCGCCACCAGCGTTATATAAATTACCTTGCAAACTTGTATTAACTGCACCATTATTAATTTCGCCAATAATCCAATATTTCAAATACCACATATCAGCAAACAAAAATTCACGCTGTATATATCCTTCATAAATATTACTATTATGTTTTATTTTTACTTTTAACTCAGGCATACCCGATACACTATCATCATCAAAATAAAATGTTGTATATTTTAATAAACTCGTAGGATTTTTATAATTTTCTAATAAATCGTTAAATAATACCTGACTATCATCGCTATATTTAATTATTAGTCGTTCGCCATTATTTATAATTTTAATTGGTTTTTCTAATATTCTATCCTCTAATATATAATCATTATTACTATCTTTAATTCTAAAATAAATATAATTATATGGATCAAGTGGTGGAATAAAACTCTGTTTACTAATAATCCAATATAACTGCGTGTCATTACCGTTATATGCTAATAACGGCTCATTATCTGCGTAAATACACCAGCCATAAAACTCGCCTGTTATATTAACTGTTATACCTGTGCTAGTGGCTGTAAATTGTCCCTCGCCCAAATTCTCACCCATAATTTTACTATATCTATTATATTTTTTATTTTTATCCCTATTCACATATAAATAAAAACGTGCGTCATCACTCTCATAACTAATAGTCGCAAGTCTGTTTCTAAAAAATATGTGCGGATAAAATATCAGTTTATCGGTATTTAAAAAATTAAATTGTAGCGTCTCAGCTGTTATTTCTCGTGTGTCTTTATAACGTAATATATTATCCTCACTATACATCAGTTTATCATATTCTCCGTCTATGGAGTTATAATTAGGCTCAACCCCTCTACGTGCTATGGGATATTCCTTTATGTCGTAAGCAATATCAAAATCATCGCCTAATAATAACCTATAAACACCCATATAAACACGTGTATCAAACGATACGAATTCGCCTCTATTATCTACATATGGGATTAACGGTTGCGTGATACCTTTATCTTTTTCATCCTCATCTAAATTATCTATATACATAGCATTTTTTAATTTAGTTCCAACGGCGTAATTATCATCCATTTTCATATATAATAAAAACGAATTACCAACAGTCATAGGTAGCAATTTTCTCACAAACCACTCGCTCGTAGTCCTGTCCTCATAACGCATCCTAAAAAAATTATAAAATTGCCTAATTGCATAACCATCGCCAAACGCATTACTTGTGAAAAAATGGATCATATTTTTATCCGTGTTATCTAAAACACCCTGCTCCGTCGCTAATGTATAATTTATATTATTAATATGATTACTTATTACAGCTTCGTCTATCCCTGCTCGTTCAAAAAATCTCTTGTCATAATCTAGTGCCATTGATATATTTATCTCGTTATAATTACGCTTTAAATATGCCTGCCAGTTATTATTGCCATCGCTATTTTCTATATCTATTTTATAAATATAAAAATCCTCAAAATAATCCATTAAATTAGGCGTTGTATTACTGCCTTTTATAATTAACTCATCCTCGCCAAGCTGATCCAATATATCTTTATTAAAACGCCCAAAATAATCTAAATTAACAGTTTTTTCTTGTTGCCCTGACATAATATAACGGTTTATTTTACTAGTATCCTTAATAGCATCGCCAGAAACATCTTTTATCATAGGCTTATAAGCAACTGACATTAAAAACGTTCTAGGTTTTAAATCTCTAACGATATCTATCGGTGTGCCTGTTTTATTAGAAAATATATTCTGCCATGTAATTCTATCTACATTTAAAATCGGGACCCATGTTTTATCATTATAATTCCAACCGTCTATTTTGTTTTTACCACGCTCATAAAATACCTTATCACGCTTATAATCGCCCTCAACATCTAATAATAAATTGCTTGGCATTAAGGTATCATAAACCGATTTCTCAACTATTTTATCAGTTATATCAAAGTCTTTTTTATTAAATGGGATACTTATACCGCTTAAAAATATTTCCTCCCAAGCAATAAATCTAACCTCATAAATTTCATCAATCGGATGCTCCGTATAAATAGCCCAGTCATCATCTTTCAAAATAGGCGCATCAAGTGTAATAGGTTTTAAATATTCCAACACATACGCTTTTTCGTCCTCTAACCCTAACTTATTTTCAACATATCTAGCATCAGTCAAATTATAACGCAGTGCTTTACCATATTGGTTATAATCGTTCCTACGCATAATTGCATCAATATCATCGTTATTAATAGGCATTCCAACGGCATCTAAATCTTTAAAATCAAGCTCATTAAATTTATGCATTACAGGTATAATATTTAATTCAGCCCTAATAATATCATTTATTACATCATATAATGTAGGATTATTCCAAGCGAAATCGCCCACTGGTTTATCACCTAATTTATTACGTAAATTACTACTTATTTTGATATGAGGTGCATATATTTCTAAATACTCGCCTATTACCTGAACTGCTGTTTTACGCGGTAAATTAGTCCTGCGTGTAATTGCCCTATTTGGTAATATAATATCATGTAAATCTATCGTTGGCTCAACTAAATTAACTGTATATTCATACCTAATATAATTATTAAATGTAAACTCAACTTCTTCAAAATCTAAGACATAATAATTTTTATTTCCTAATAATGCATAACTTTTTATCTCAGCATCAAGTCGCTCATTTTCTAACTCAAATTGTAGCGTGATATTTTCCAAAGATTTATCATTATATTTACTAATCTTAATATCGTCATTATAATTTATTTTTTTATCGTTTATATATAAATCCATTATTTATTTACCACCCTACCTAATCGTGCATTATTATATTCTATTTTACGCCTTTCAATTTGCAAGTCTTTTATATCACTATAAATACCCAATATCTCTTTACCTGCAACATAACCAGCACCAATCCAACCACCAGCATAAATCATTAACGCCGATGATCCAATATTTAACGCTCTTTTATATTTATTAGACATAATACTATCACCAGACCACTCAGCGTGTTTATCTAACACCGTGCCAAGCGCCTCTTTACCTAGACTAATTGCACGTGTTAAAACAAGCTGTGCCGTTCGGTTTATTTCTTGTGTCGGTTTACGTGGACTTGCTGTCGTAGGTGTTTTATCAACTTTCTCAATACCCTCGCTAGCACCACCCGTAGCACCATCGTTTTTTCGTATTAAAATTTCTATTGGTTGCTGTGCCATAATATCACTCCGTAAATGTCAGTGTCATCAAAGGCATATTACTATTACTTGCCTCTATACCTGCACCAGATAATACCATAATATAATTCTCGGTATAATCATCATCAATATAAGTTATTTCAATGTTAAATTCAATATTTAAAATATCGTCCCCACGCCTAACACGCCTTACTTTTTGTAAGACAGGCGACACCTTACTAATTAAATTAATTGTTAAATTATTAACCCCACCGATTATTTGTGATTTAGTTTTGTTTTCGTTTCTTGGTTTTCTAGTATTAACTGCTCCTGCATAAGTCAAAATCGCAGTATCAAAATCTACCAACTCGCCATCAATTTTAATCTCTTTAATATCGCTTATATCTTGGCTAATTATAAAAATACCATTAACAACTACTGTTGCTTGGTAATTATCGTTTATCTCACTCCATACATTTAATAATTGTGGCGTCTCATAACTCATTTTAATTTGTGTCATGCCTAAATTATATGTAATACCTGTGTTATTTTGTGCGAATTCTCGTAAAATTTCAACGTATTTATTAATATCACGCACATAGGCTTGTAATTGTATTGGTTGGATTACGGCAGATTTAAAATTAGTCCCTGTCAATTTTTTAATAACTAGACATTCGCCGTCATTATTAAAATTAACCTCGTCTATTATTTTATTAAAATGTTCGCCTAATAACGCTTTGAATATATCAATCAACTAAATCCACCACCCTCATATTATATAAACCTGCTAAATGCTTAATATTACGCTCAACGTATTTATAATTACGAATTTCTTTAGCACTTCTACGCTTATTATAATTCACTTTATAAGCATAATCACCTGTTGTTTTTCCTGTATTATCAGGACGTGTCGCATATGGACCTGTAATAGTTATAACCCAATGCGTCCCTATATCCTGAGTTCCTACTAATTTACTTTGTGTCATCATATTTCTTGTATCTTTTGGCATATTTGCTAATAATGTTGTAAATAATTCCTTATAAAACGCTTCATTTCTCATAATCTACGCCTCAAAACAATAGTAGTTAGAATTCTACCTCTATGATCCATTATATTTTCAGTCTTATCAACCATTCTATATAAATTATTATCATATTCAACGAAAAAATCTGTCTTTGCCAAAACAAAATCAGGACTTTCAAGCGTTACAAGTAAATCTACCGTCTTTATATTTCCGTTAAATGTATTATTTTCTACCCTATTTATTTCCTTCGCATAAAATCTATCAATTAATTTAGCGTCTTTTAATAATTTATCACCCACATCATAATTAGCGCCATATACCCTGCATATTTTATTATAACCGCCCTTACATCTCGCTATATTTCTCATAACGGATTAGCCCAACCATTATTTTTTAATATAATATAAGTCATCGGTGCTAAAATAGGCAGGTTATCAGGATTATAAATATGTAATTTGCCATTTTCTAAAAAATACTCAATTTGATATAATAACGCTTTTTTAAATGCTTCATTATTTGTTGGTATAGTAGCAGGTGCAAAATTAAATTTGATAAAATCCTGCACCACGCTAATTACCATCTCAATATAAATCTCGGCACTCTTAGTCTCATTATCAGGAGCTGTATTTTTTAATTCTATATCTAAATCTACACCCCTAAATATAAAATAATCGTTTTTAGTTATCATTTTTTAGTGCCTCCTTATTTTTTTAATTATGCTGATGTGTTGCCAGTGATTTTCGCTAATAACTCGTCGTGTAAACCTGCTACTCCGTATAATACGTCTAGTGATACTTGGTTTTTCTTAGTAGCGCTGTCATAATCCATAACCACTCTAATTGAGAAGTTTTCGCCCTGAGCGATATAATAATCTGCTCCACCAACTGGTGCGTCAAGTGGACGTGTTGCGAAAGTAACTGCGTCTCTATGTAATCCAAGTGATAAATACTTAGGCATAACTTTTACGCTAACAGCTGTTCCGGCATTTGCTACTGGGAACTCTTTAGCACCCTCATAACCGATTTTAGTGATTGAACTAGAACTTCCTGTTCCTGCTTCTGTAAATCTATATGCTACACCCTCATAAACAAAACCATCACCGACTGCAATAGTCGCTGTTGGTCCGCTTAAATCACTAATTACTAAATAACCATCATCACTATGTCTTTTAACTTTATAAGATGTTGCTGTTCCTGCTGTTTCTGCTAAGCTGTAAGGTAGGTTATTACTCATTAATGTATTAAGAGTATAAATTCTACCAAGTAATGCATCTCTTAATGCTTCACTAGTTCCCGCATATGCAACTTTACTTAAATTATCAGTAAGTGTATATGTATATCTGTGGTCTGGTGATAATACTAAATATCTACCTTCTTGTGGTGCTTTTTTATTTTCTAAATAATTAGCAACTTTTGCAATATCATCAATCTTAGTTGTGCCTGATACAGTTTTAGTTGTTAATTCAAAAGCTGTGTTTGCAATATCAGCATCAATTTTATTATTTAACGCTCTTACCGCTGGCGCTAATAACTGCTCGCTAAATTGCGGAACTTCTAGCGTTAAGTCTTTACTTGAAACTTCAAAACTCACGTCAGCAATTTTATCTAATTTAACTGGGACAAATTTTTCTTTAACTGCTTGTCTTGATACTTGCCCTACGAATTCTTTACCAACAAACGATGTTGGAATTCTTACGTTTACCGTTTCGCCTACTCCTGCGAATTCTCCTGAATAATTACTATTTACAATATTTGTAAATACTCTTGTATTTTCTAACACATATAACGCTTCACGAGCGATTAATTCAGCTGTTAGAAATTTATCTGTTACATCACTTTTTGCCATTTTTTAACATCTCCTTATTTTTATTTTATTTTTTGGCTTGTTCTTGTCGTAATTTTATATACTCAGCATCTGTCTTTGCATCCTCTAATCTACGAGGTGTCGTGCCTGCATATTCGGCATTACTGCCCTTATTTGTGAAATTCTCAGCTAATACCTTTGGATTATTTTTAATAAACTCCTCTAAATTATCATCGTTAGTTTTAAATAACACATAGTCAATCAAATCAGCGTCCACACCTAAATCTTTTAATTTAATAGTGCGTTCAGCTCTCTCTTGCCTAATTTTATTTTCCTCTAACTCTTTTAATAATTTCTCATTATTGCTACGTAATTTAGTTATCTCATCACCCAATTTGATATTTAACTCAGCTTCTAATTTCTTACTCTCACGAGCTAGACGCTCACTAATAATTGCATCTATTTCCGCTTGCGTAAATTTTTTTTCCTCAGTCCCAGCAGGTGTCTCTGTCTCGTTATTTTCCACCACTTCAACTTCAGTTTTTTTAGTTTCTTCCATTTTATTTTCCTCCTCCTGAATTTTTACCGGCGACAGTTAGCCGTTTTCTATAAATCAATATAATCACTAACCAAATTGTCGTAATTATATTTAACCCCTAAATCATTTAATATCGTATCACGTGCCTCACGCCTATCATCTGTCTTTAAATGTGCGTGCTTTGCAACGTGCGCCTTACGCAGTTTCTTCCATTTCATATATTTAGCATATTCCTGCCCCTGTTTCTCTACCAACTCACGCATTAACGTCTCGTCAGTCGTAGCACCCGCAGTCTGTTTATACATACGCCATTTATAATTATATTTCCTAATTTGGCGTTCCATATAACGTAAATCTTGCGTTGCCTTATATTTTGCATCTTTATAACTACCTGTCGTAATTCCTAAATCTCGTGCCATTTTATGCCCGTCAATTTCTAGTGCCTGCTCTATACTCACAGGCGTAAATGTATGCCTACAATTAGGTCTAGTCGTTAGGAATGGTTTTTTATCCCTTACGTGTTGCAACGGCATAATTTTTAATTTCCGTATGCCATCCTCTATTTTTTTAATAGTATCATCATCATAACCGAAACTCTTATATCTCATGTCATAATAATACCTACCCTGAAATGGTGCATGGTCGTCCGCACTATCCTCAAATACATTACAAATATAAAATACTCTACCAGCCTCGCCTCCTACCTCTAACTGCAATTCTCCTAACTCATGTGCGAGATCAGTCCTAACCCGCATCTCCATATATTCCTTATACCCATAATTCCTACCATTTTTACGAATTTTAGGCATCCTATCAATTCCATGTTGTGTTGCTTTTAATAAATCTCGTTTTAAAGGCGCTATATTTTTAATTTGTAGGGTTTTTTCCATTTTTCCGATGTTAGATACCACCTCGTTTTTAAACCCGCTTAAATCAACCTTTAACATATCCTCCACTCGCTCTATTACTTTTAAATTAAAATCTATGTTTTTTTTACTCACATTCTTTAACTGATTATTTATAATAGCAAGCGGAGTATCTTTAATTAGACCTATTACAGGGACTGCTTTTAAATTATTCTCAGTCGCCATAAATATCTCTTGCAAAATATCCGTTAATAAATCTAACTGCTTATGCTTAATAGCCATTTTAATTAGTCGCCCTCATACGCATCTAGGAAATCACCAAATCCTGCATCCTTATTTATATTATTTTTAATATACTCAACCAGCTCAGGCTTCGGCTCGCCATATACCTCTAATACAAATTCCTCAGGTGATAATACACCGCTTATTACGGCTGACATATATTTATTTATAATATCGTATTTAAAATCCCTACGATAATTGCTCCAAGCGTCATCCTCACTCTCATTTAGCCATTTAATACGGAATTCTACCACCGACATAATACCCTCGCTAACTAACAGCCTATCTCGTTCCATCTCGGCGTTTTTATCCTCAATTATGCTGTCATCAAAATCTATCCTAATTTTATAATAATCACTCTCAGGTATATTTATTTTTTTATTAGTAAAATTATTACTAGCCTCAATTATCGCAATCGCTAAGTCATTTAACGCACTATCAATTAATATCTGGTGTTTTACTAGCGTTTTATATGCTTGCGAATTTTCACTCATTACTTGCGTTGCTGTCGCTATACCTGACGCATCAAACCTATAATAAGTCTCACCAAATCCAACCTTGCTAGATAATATATTTAACTCCATATTAATTGCATCAACATGAGCCTGCACCCTTAACTCGCCCGACATATCTTTTATTAACTGCTCGCCATCAGGCGTATTTGGTAATTTAAAATAAGTCGTATCCATAGGATTAAATGTTTTACTTAATTTACCATCTTTATTATGAACACTCCAAGCCTCATCGCTTACATGAAGACGCTTCCTACCAGCTACGAATTCATTAGTAAAACTATCATATTTAATATCTATTGCTTTTAACGTGTCAAGCGAATTTGCGAATATACTAGTGCCTAACGCCTCATCATAACCTGCCCTGATATCGTTATTAGAAATAAATGGTCTTATCATTTGAAACCACGCAATATGCGACTTAGTATCAAATACGAAATTATCTACTAGTCTATCGTTTTTATAAATATAGCTGTGTATTTTATAAGTGCCATTTTCTAGTAAATGCAAAATATACCTAGTCTCGCCCGTGGCCTCAAACGTAAACCCTACCTCAGTAATAGTTTTATTTTTAATACTAATAGGCGTAAATTTAAACCTATCTACGAAATCTAACGTTAATTTGGTATCTGCACCTGCTTTTACCGTGCCTTTATCACCAACTAATAAATCCTCAACGCCCAACACCAACGCACCGAGACCCAACGCAAACGACTTCTCAACTGCCTCATTTGCCTTAACCCAAAAATTCATGTCATGCAAAATAGACTGCATTATATCGTTAGCTTTCTCATCAGGTAAAATAATATCGCACTGTTCGTTCATTAACATATTAGCCCAATCCTCACATACTTTTTTACCCATCTGCATTGTCAGTAATCGCATATTAATGAACTCGCTACCGTTCCACCAACGATAATTATGCACGTCATCAACATTACCTCTATACCAGTCAGCCCATGCATGAAAATCTACCTTATCAACCGGCAACACATAATCAGGTCCTTTTATTTTTCTAATTAATTCGTTAATCATAAACCACGTCTCCTCCATACGACTTCCATTGCATATCTAACAGCGTCAATGCTGTGATTATCTTTATCGGGATACCCTGTAATAGGATTACCCTCTTTATCTTTCTCAAACTCATAATTTAAAAACTCACTCGCTGTCTTAGGACAACGCACAGGATCAATTACTATCTTGGTTAATCCTGCTAACCACTTAATACCCTCATGGACGCTATTAGGTCCTTTAATTGCCGGCCTCATATCAAACCCGAACGCTTTAAAATCATTAATAGATTTCATCTCAGCACTATCAGCTACAATAGTATAATTTTTTAAATCTAAAATCCTATCAGCCCACATCTCGTTGGTATGTTTATTCCCTACTTCCTCACGATAAATATATAACTCTCGCCTGTTAGCATCATAACTCATAGCAACTAATATATTAGGGTCAGGGAACCAGCCCCAGTCTTGCCCGTGATAAATATAATCAAACCTGTCAATCACATCTTGCCCTAATTCCCTTAATTCTATATTTTCAAATACCGTAGAGCCGTCCCCGACTGCCACGCCCATATACTCATGCTCGTATGCCTTAGGATTTAACTCTTTTAATATCTCGGCTTCCTCTAAAAAGAAATTACCTAACCACTCTCTAGGGACCTTAGTATAATCGCTCGTATGCACGAGCATATTAGGCTTACCTAATTCAGTATATTTATTTATCCAATGCGACCTACTGCGTGGCACGTTATAACTCAGGAATACCAACCCATCATCACCACCCCTAATTGCCGACTGCTTGATATTACGCATCTGCTCCTCGCCAGCAAACTGATCAGCTTCCTCAAACCATAATAACGCAATTTGCCCGAATGGTGGTTTTATGGATTTAATTTTCTCAGGCTCATCGCCACCTCTAAAATAAATAATTTGACCCGTTGGCTTATACACCATCTGCATCGGGCTAGTAGTCTTAGTCCAATTATGCTCGTCCTCAATTTCACTAATAGCCCATGAGACCTGTGCGTAAACGCTGTCTCTTAATGTGTTAGCATATTTCCTAGTAATTAGTCCGTGTATATTTGGATTAACTTTTATGAGCTCTACTATTTTCAACCCGACATAACTTGACTTAGTAGACCCACGCCCACCTCTAAATGCAAACTCCTTATACTCACGATTATTTATATACCTATTTACATCAACAAATTGCGATGATAATAAATCAGCCGGTAGTCTATAAGTCCTGTCCTGACTATCTACCTCAACCTGCCCGACTATATTTGTCAGCAATTCAAAAGCCTTAGTATTATTTTTACTGACTGCCCCCTCAAACTGACCGAGTGCCATAAGCAAAAAATAGGTATATTGCTCGTCAGCTAATTCTATACCTCGCTTTTTTAATTTATCTACCTCCACCTTAGGCAAAGGCAGTTTCATTAAATCATGGATAATATTTTTACTCGAGATAAATATCACCCCCACAA
>Ga0265293_10007654_pt1 | contig 16506 bp, 17 predicted proteins | sample Munlanlewell138R_FD_192505 | JGI IMG/M metagenome (GOLD analysis project Ga0265293, IMG submission 192505) | Leachate microbial communities from a municipal landfill in Southern Ontario, Canada - Leachate well 138R | ecosystem: Engineered > Solid waste > Landfill > Unclassified | place: Canada...
GGCCGGACTCATCAGGGCGTGAAAATTGCCATGCGCTGGACCGGCGCGAGCGAGCGGAGCGTCAAGCATTGGTTCGCTGGATCGCATGCGCCACGAGGACGCCACCTGTTAGCGCTGATGCGCAATTCTAACCCGGTGTTGACCCGGATCCTGGTCGCGGCGGGGCGACGCGAGGTGTTGCTCGCGCTGGAGGTAGCGACACTTCGGTCCAGGCTTGAGGCGATGCTTGCGCTCCTCGATCAGTTCTCGATCGACGGTGCGCATGCCCAGGGTCGGCAGGAAGCATAATTCCCGGCAGGCCGGCGCCAGCATCCCGGCCAACGCATGAAGAGCGGAGATAAATTCCCGTTATTGGTTTGCGGGAATTCCGTTGGTATTTTGGCGCAAATCGGGGCTTTGCGGTATTCCACGTCGGGCATTTACGGCCGAAAACAGCCGATTTCCCGTTAGATTCCCGTCAAAACGGGAAAAGCGCACCAGAGAGCAGTTCGCAGGTGACTGGCTCCACCGCCATTCATAAGTCCTTGATATTAAAGGATCTTCTTTCCACCCGAAAAGTGCGCAGAACTGCGCCATTTCGGGGGTGCGTCCGGTCTGCGGAGAGCGTATCTGGAGCAACATTGGTCGCTCTGGCGGCTTTTTCTCTGTTGCCCATTTTCGCAGTACGGAGTGAGGTTGCAGCATGGGCTGCTTCTGTTGGTCCGGAAACGCAAAGCGGCGCCGAAGCGCCGTTGGTATTGTGATGGATGGTATCCGTCACATTCCGAACATGGCGACCTGCTCGTCCCAGTCGATCGGCAGACTGGCGGTGCGTAATGATGTCGCGCTGACCGATGCAGGCTGGGTCCCGGCGAGGATGGCTTCAACGATGGCGGGGGCAAGGAAGTTCAGCCGGACGATGCGCGATACCCATGAGTCGTTGACCTTCTCCTGATGAGCGATGGTGGCGATATCGATTGTGCCGGTCTGAAGCTGCCGCCACCAGTTGCGGGCTTTGCGCAGCAACGCGATGAGGCCGGGATCGGGCTTGCCCTGTGAGACCGGTCTGCCATCGCGCTGGACCAGCCGGAGGGCCAGACCCGTCCGGGTGAGACGAACCGGCGCAGTGAGCGACATGCTGTCCGGGCTATTGGCAGGATCTATGGTGCAAGCCCCGCACAACGCTGCGACCGATAGCCGGATTGCAATCTCGTGGGGATGGACGACCACCTTGTCCACCAGATTACTGATCACATCACGCTGCTTCCGACGGACAGAGGCCGCAAGATGTTCGGCTTTTTTGAGGATCATCCGCAGACGACCACTTTCGAGCGTTATGCCGGCCTGAGTCAGCAGAGCCAGAGGATCATCCAGCGCCCCGGCAAGACTGGTGATCACTGCCGCTTCGATTTCCCGTGCCGGGATACGCAGGCCATCAGTGGCGTGCCGGTCTGCGTCATGCTGGAGCGATCGACTCACATAATAACGATAGCGGACTTTCCCTTTGCAGGCGTGCACCGCGACCAGCGGCTCGCCGTGCTGATCGACGATACGGGCTCTGTCAGACCTGTGGGGCAAGGCGGTGAGATGTGCTAAGCTCGGCTGATGCCGCGCAAATCCAGAGCCAAGCCGCCAAGCCCGTTCAGGTGCTTCAACTCGTCGCCCGAGGTGATCCGGCTTGTGGTGCTGATGTACGTTCGTTTCCCGCTGAGCTTGCGCAACGTCGAGGACCTGTTGTTCGAGCGCGGTATCGATATTTGCCATGAGACGGTGCGGTTCTGGTGGAATAGATTTGGTCCGCTGTTCGCAGCCGATATCCGTCGTCAGCGTGTAAGTCGTATGCGCGGCTTTCGTCACTGGCGATGGAACCTCGACGAAATGTACGTGAAGATCAACGGCGAGATGATGTATCTGTGGCGTGCAGTCGATCACGAAGGCGAAGTGCTGGAAAGCTACGTCACAAAATCCCGGGACAAAAAGGCAGCGCTGCGCTTCATGAAGAAGGCATTGAAGCGCCATGGCTCGCCTGACAGGATCACAACGGACGGTCTACGTTCCTACAAGGCTGCGATGACCGAGCTTGGCAACGCCGATAAGCAAGAGATTGGGCGCTACGCCAATAACCGTGCCGAGAACAGCCACCTGCCATTCAGGCGACGAGAGCGTGCCATGCTAAGGTTCCGGCAGATGAAGTCGTTACAGAAATTCGCTTCGGTTCATGCGTCGTTACACAATCACTTCAGCCAGGAACGCCATCTCGTCGACAGGAAGACTTTCAAGGAACGCCGCTCGGTCGCTTGGGCCGAGTGGCAGTCTCTCATCGCCTGAAGTATTGCTGTCGTAGGGCGGCCTCCGCCAAGTGGAGAGCGGTTCGCATTGGACTGACAGCTCCCCTCCATCTCGTCGACATCCTGTTCGAGCGCGGCACGGGTATCGGCGTCCTCGACGCTTGCGGCGTTCAGGCGCATCCGGGCCAGCGGGGTTCGCAGATCGTGCGACATCGCCGCCATCGACTGGACGCGGTCGCGAAACTGCGCGAACAGCCTCGCCTGCATCCGGCCGAATGCCGCCGCGACCTGGCGGACCTCTCGCGGCCCTTCGACGACGACCGGAATATCCTCTTCGCGGCCGACCCGTTCCGCCGCTTCCGCAATGCGCTTGAGCGGTTGGGCGATCATGCGGCCGAACAAGAGAACGACAAGAACGACGCAGAGCAGCAATAAGAGAGCCGATGCTATGTAATGATAGAGTTGAGAGCGTTCCGTGAAATAATCTCTGGCGCGGAACACAAGCCAACCGCCGCTGCTGAGACGCATCGACCCCACCAGATCGCGGCCTTCGCGCGTCGCGCGAAAGCCGAGCGAATCCATTTGCCGCCGCGCGGCCCGAACGAGTATTTCCGTCCTCGCGATCCCGGCATCGCTTTGCGGTTCGCGGCCGGGCGGCGTCGCGGCGCTTCGCGACACGACAAGATCCGGTTGCCAGAGCGCCGTCATGCGCTCGACCGCGTCGGGGTGGGTTCCGGCGAACTCGTCAGCGAAAGACAGCCAGTCGGCAAGGCGCTGTGCACGCCCACGCTCCATTCTGTCCGTCTCGATCCGCTCGAAGATGATGTCGCTGCCGATGAACTGGACTGCCAGCGCGATCAGCAGGGCGGCGGCGATGCGTCCGCGCAAGCCGTCGAACCATCGGAGCGGCCGGAACAGGCCAGCGTTCATCCGCGTTCGACCGGGCGCGCGAAGAGATAGCCGAATCCGCGCACGGTGCGGATCAATTCGCGCTTTTCCTCGTCGCCGAGCTTGCGCCGCAATCGGCAGATATGGACGTCGATCGTCCGGTCTGACGCATTGCCAAGCCGCGCGCGGGACATTTCCAGCAGCACGTCCCGGCTGATGATGCGCTGCGGATGCTCGATCAGCGTCAGCAGAAGATCGAATTCCGCGCCGGACAGCTCGACACGCGCGCCGGTCGGAGTGAACAGGTCGCGCTGCCCCGGATCGACGGTCCAGCCGTCGAAGCGCAGCCGCCTGTTGCGCGTGCGCGGCATATGCGTCAGCGGCATACGGCTGCGGCGCAGCATGGCGCGGACCCGCGCCAGCAATTCGCTGTCTGTAAAGGGCTTGGCGATATAGTCGTCGGCGCCCAGTTCCAATCCGGTCACCAGATCGGTCTGTTCCCCGCGCGCGCTGATCATGATGATCGGCACCGGATTTTCGTCCCTGATCCGCAGATCGCGGCAAAGGTCGAAACCGCTCTGATCTGGCATCATCACGTCGAGCAGGATCAGGTCGACCTCGGTTCCTTCCAGCGTTTCCAGCATGTCCCGGCCATCGGCGGCGAGCAGGCAATGGAACCCGTTCGCACGCAGGATGCGATGCAGCGCCCGGCGCATGCCGGCATCATCGTCAACGATCAGGATCGTCGCGGTTTCGGGATCGCGTGGAAGGGCGATTTGCGCGCCGGTCTCCCGATCATTGCGGAATTGTTGCGTTTCCATTTTCTATTCTTAAGCGCGGTGTCCCCATGTTGACTCCGGGTCGCTTGCCTCCCTTTAGACGACTATTGCTACTGATTATCAATTTTCAGGGGGTTGGTATAGTGACCATCGTTCAATCGAAGAGCCGCACGGCCAATAATCCGATGCCGTCCGCTTCGCCGAGCGCGTTGCTGGCGCTGGGCTGCGTCGGACTGATGGCCGGCGCCGCGCCAGCGCAAGCCCAGAGCGAACGCGAACCCCAGCGGCTGGGCGGCTTCACGGTTACCGACACCGCGATCGACGACAGCTACAATCGCACCGAAACGCCGTCGCCCAAGGGCACGGCGCCATTGCTCGATACGCCGCAGACTATCAACGTGATCCCACAGGAACTGATTCGCGATCGCGGCGCGCGCACATTGGCGGAAGTTCTGCGCAATACGCCGGGCATCAGCTTCGACGCCGGTGAGAACGGCTTCGGCACTTCGACCAACAATTTCACGCTGCGCGGTTTCGATACCAGCGGCAGCGTGTTCGTCGACAATGCCCGAGATTCGGGCAGCTATGCGCGCGATATCTTCAATGTCGAATCGGTCGAGGTGGTGAAGGGCGCATCGGCCGACAACGGGCGTGGCAGTGCGGGCGGATATATCAACATCAACACCAAGAAGCCGATGCTGGATGGATTCATCGCTGGTGACGCGAGCTACGGTTTCGATCAGTATGACAGCAAGTCGAGGCTGCGCGGCTCGATCGACGTCAATCAGCCGCTGGGCGGCACGGCGGCATTCCGTCTCAACGCCGTGGTCGAGGACAGCGGCGTGGCGGGCCGCAAGTTCGCGAAGAACAAGCTCTGGGGCGCTGCGCCTTCGCTCGCTCTCGGACTTGGCACCAACCTGCGCGCGGTCCTGTCGTGGGAGCATGTCGAGCGCGATGATCGGCCCGACTGGGGTGTGCCGGGCGCGACGATCCGAAAGACCTTCCGCTATGATCCCGCAACCGCCGGCGCGCCGCGCGACGCCTTCTATGGCCTTGCCAGCGATTTCGACGATGCGACCAGCGATGCCGTATTCGGCCGCATCGAGTATGAGCCGTTCGCGGGCTTCGTCGTCAGCAACCAGACCCGCTGGTCGCGCGTCGAACGCCGGGCGCGCTTCACCGCGCCGACAGGTTTCACCGCGCCCGACATCGTGCCTACCGCGACCTGGTTCTATGATCGCACGAACAAGAGCCTGAACAATCTTACCGCCGTCAACGCCCGGTTCCAGACGGGCGCCGTCAGCCACTCCATCGCGGCGGGCGTCGAGTTCAGCAGGGAACAGTCGGATGCAGTACGCTTCGGCGCTGCCGTGCCCGCGCCGGGTTCGACGGACGTGTTCAGCCCCGATCCCCGGCGGGTCGGCGCCGCGCCGCTCACGCCTTCGCAGATCGCGCGGGCCGACATCGAGACGCTTGCGGTGTTCTTCTATGACACCATCTCGTTCGGAGAGCGGTTCGAGATCAGCGGCGGCATTCGCGGTGAGGGCTATCGCGTGGAGATCGACAGCCTGACGGCCGCGGGCGCGCCGACCGGCGCTTTCGACAGCTTCCGCGATTCGCCGTTCAACTGGGGCGGCCGCATCGGCCTGAACTGGAAGCCGGTCGAGAACGCCAGTATCTATGCTTCCTTCGGTACGTCGGCGCTGCCGCCCGGCTCCTATCTGTCCAACCCGGATATTTCCCGCACCGGCGACAATGCGTTCCCCGGTCTCGTGGCGGGGGCAAAGCCGGTCCGCTCGCACAATTACGAGATCGGCGCCAAAGTGGACCTGTTCGGCGGCGACCTGTCGCTGGCGCTCGCCGGCTTCCGTGGCGAGAAACGCAACGTGCCCGTGGTTGGCCGCCAACCCGGCGACGCCGCCAACAGCCTGCAAGGCTATCAGAAACTGATCGCCGAAGGTGTGGAGTTCAGCGCCAGCGGCAACATTACGGACGCCTGGAACATTTTCGGTGGCGTGCTCGTCATGGACAGCAAGCGGCGGCTGAGCGACGCCATGGAAGATGCGCTGGGGCTGGGTAATCCCGGCGATTACAACGCCGCGTTTTCAGCTTCTGGATTGAGCGGAGACAGGCTGGCGTTCACGCCGAATGTCTCGGCGACCATGTGGACCAGCTACCGGATGCCTTTCGGGCTTACCGTCGGGGCGGGGGTGCAGCATGTCGGCTCGTCCTACCTCGGCCGCCCGGACGATGCGCTGCGCGTCATCCCCAACGGCATCTTCGGCAAGCTGCCGTCCTATACGCTGGTCAATGCGCTGCTTTCGTATGACGTGATGGAGACGATCACGCTGCGGCTCAATGTCGACAATCTGTTCAACGAGAAATATGCTCTGACCACCAACTGGAACGGCACCCGCGCCAGCCTGGGGGCGCCGCGCAGCTATCTGGTCAGCGCCGGCTTCCGCTTCTGACGGCGATTTCGCGCCGCTGATCCGGGTTGGCGGCGCGGGTCGGGAGCGAAGACATGCTGATCGAAATTGCCGAAGTGCTGTCGGCGGCCGAGGCCGCCGACTTCCGCTACCGTCTCGAACAGGCGGACTGGCCGGAGGGCAGCAGCACGGCCGGCCATGTCGCTGTCCGCGTCAAGGCCAATCGCCAGCTTGCCGACGGCGATCCGCTGGGCCGCGAACTGGGCGCGCTGATCGTCGAGCGGCTTTCGCGCACGCCGCGCTTCATCGCCGCCGCGCTACCGCTGAGGATTCTGCCGCCGCGCTTCAATCTCTATACCGGCGATGGCTCATATGGCCGCCATATCGACAGCGCGGTGTTCAGCGCACCAGGCTCGCCCGATCGCGTCCGCAGCGACCTGTCGGCAACGCTGTTCCTCAGCGATCCCGACAGTTATGACGGCGGCGAACTCGTTGCGGAATTCGGCATGGTGCGGGAACGGGTGAAGCTGCCGGCGGGCCACATGCTGCTCTATCCCGCCGGTTCGCTGCATCAGGTTCTGCCGGTGACGCGCGGTGCGCGCTATGCCGCGTTCTTCTGGATACAGAGCCTTGTGCGCGAGCAGACGCGCCGCGCGATGCTGCTGGAACTTGACGACAGCATCCAGGCGCTGGCCGCGCGCGATGCCGACGATCCCGAGGTAGTGCGCCTGACCGGCCTCTATCATAATCTGCTGCGCGAATGGGCCGATACATGATGCCGTCCCCGCTCGATCACATCCCGCATCATGCCGCCTCGCTCGCGGATTATGAACCTTGGCGCGCCAACGCATGAGCGAAGGAGCCTGGCGGCTCTGTCAAACGAACGTGGCATGGTTGGTGCTCGCCTGCTAGCCGGGGGTGACGGCTCGCAAATCTCGGGCAAAGCTGCCCAGTCCGTTTCGCCGCTTCAACTCATCCCCTGAGGTGATCCGGCTGGTGGCGCTCATGTATGTTCGGTTTCCGCTGAGCCTGCGGAATGTCGAAGAACTTCTCTTCGAACGCAGGATCGCGCGAGCACGCCCTCGCCACACCGACGCCCAGGCGTGCGGCGAACAACTCCAGAAAATTCGAGGCCAGACCGCAGCAGACGGTCATCATGCTCCAGGCAACGATACCGAATACCAGCAGGTTGCGGCGGTTCGTCCGATCGACAAGGCGGCCCAAAGGAATACCCGCGACCGCAAAAAACAGCGAAAACACGAAGCCCTGAATCAGGCCGGCCTGCGTATCGTTGATACCCAGATCGCCGCGTAAGGGCTCGATCAGGACAACAATGATCTGACGGTCCAGATAGGCCAGCGTCCGGCGCCGGCGGGTGCGCCGAACAACTGCAGTTCCAGTTCCTTGACGACCCCATGCTGGACATAGCGTCCGCCCGGACGGTCGAACCTATCGGTGATAAGATTGAGCGGCTGGCCGAGCCATTCCCCCAGAACGCCGTGGCGCGTCTGGCCCACGCCGGTCCGGGTCTGGACATGGCCGCGCCTGGCGCCTGCGAACGCCGCGCGACTTCGGTGATCTGGTGCTGGCCGATCCTGCGGGTGGCGGAAAGCATGGCGAGATCGGCGCCGCGCGCCAGCGCCCGCAATCTGTCCACACCGGGTGCATCTGCGCGGGCCCGCGCGTTTTCAGTCCTTCGGCGAAGATGACTTTTATCACTCCGAGGAGGAAGGCCCAGTCCCACCCGGGAATGATCGGCACATGCATGGTCGCGCGCTGCGCCGTCTCCGTATACCGCGGATCGACCACGATGAGGTCGGCCCCTTGTTCGATCCGGCGCAGGACCCGCTTCCAGCCATCGATATTGACATCCATCCAGTTCATCAAACTGACGGCCGGGTTGGTGCCGATGTAGAGATAGCAGTCGGCGTGGTCGATATCGCCGATCAGGCAATGCCATTCGCAGCCGAACATCTCGACGTTGACGGCGTAGAAGCTGTTGTTGTCCAGCGAAGTGACCAAGAAGCGGTTGCGTGATCCGGTCGTCCCGTGAAACCCGAAAGCGTAGGCGCCTACCAGGGTGGCGAGCCCGCCCGGATTCCTTCAGCCGAAGATATTCGGTGCATGGCGCCCGGCTATGGCCAAGTGATCGAACAGGGACCTGTGGCGGCTTCACCAACGGCATCCTCCTTGCATCGTCAATTAACAATTAAATCTATGATTTATTTATGATTGACAAGCCGGTGCGCCGGGATAGAAAGGCAGCCTGCAAATGGCGTATTTCCGGCTGACCGGCCCAATGGTCAGAAACCTTGTGCGAGTTCCTGCTGAAATGATCCTCGACCACATCCGCATCGTCGAACTCGGCAGCCATATCGCCGCGCCTGCCACGGCGGCGCTGCTCGCGGATTGGGGAGCCAGCGTCATCAAGGTGGAGCAGCATGACGGCGATCCGATCCGTTGGCAGTTTCCCGCCCCGGATCGGGATGTCGGAAGCGCCGTTTTCGAGATGGACAATCGCGGCAAGCGATCCATCGCGCTCGATTACCGGCATCCCGATGGACGCGCCGTGCTGGAAGCGCTGATCGCGCAAGCCGATGTGTTCATCACCAACCGCTTGCCCGGCTCACTGAAGCGCGCCGGTCTCGATTACGAGACGATCCACGCGCGTTTCCCCGCGCTGGTCTATACCAGCATCACCGGCTACGGCCTTCAGGGTCCGGCGGCGGATGTGGGGTCTTTCGATATCCAGGCGTTCTGGTCGCGCAGCGGACTGGGTGGCGCGATGTGGCCTGACGGCGTGGAACACCTGAGCTGGCGTCCCGGCGTGGGGGATCATATAGCCGCCCTGGCCGCGGCGCTGGGAACCGCCGTCGCGCTGATAGACCGGGCCCGCACGGGGGAGGGGCGGCTCGTCGACAGTTCGCTGCTACGTGCCGGCACTTATGCCGGCGGTTTCGATCTTGCCGAGCAGTTGCGCAACGGCGAGATCATGCAAACGCCCACGCGGCAGAACGGCGGCAATCGTCCGAGCAGCTACTACCTGACCTGTGACGGGCAATGGATATGCCTCTGGGCGAAAGACCAGGCGGAATGGCGTGCCATCTTCACGGCGCTCGATCGCCCGGACCTGTGTGACGATCTCCGGTTCGCGGAAGCGGAAGCACTTGCCGACAATGCCGCCGCGATGACCGGGATACTGGAATCTGTTTTCGTGACCTTGAGCAGCGAGGAAGTAGCGCGGCGGTTCCAGGCGGCGGGCGTGACCTGGGCGCCGGTGCTTCGCCCGCACGAAGTGATCGCGGACCCGTGGGCGCAGGCCGCCGGTTGTTTCGTGGACGTGTCGGACGGCCATGGCGGAAGCTATCCGGCTCCGGCGCCGCCGGTGCGGCTTGCCGGGGGGGATGCTCCCAAGGGGCCGCCTCCGCGCGTGGGTGAACATAGTGAGGCCGTCCTGAAAGAACTGGGCTATCCGCCGGACGAAATCGCCCGGCTCATCGAGCAAGGTGTCGTCGGGCCATTCGCTCCCTTGAGGTAGCCGCCCTCAGGGCGCGCCCCGGTCCGACCCGCTCGCCGTCCGGCGCATCGGAAAGGATGGCGGTTCGAGACATTGCGCAGCAACGCGCTGGCGAACGATTTCTATGTCGTGCAGCGTGTGGAATAGAGGCGACCCGGTTGCGGGCGGCCAATGGAGGACAGGATGAAGACAAGGCAACTCGGGCATTCCGGCCTTTCGTTTGCGCCATTGATGTTCGGCGGCAACGTGCTGGGCTGGACCACCGATCGCCCGACGTCGTTCGCGATCCTCGATGCCTTTCTCGACGCCGGTTTCTCGGCCATCGACACCGCCGACGTCTATGCGTCGTGGACGCCGGAAGGCGTGGGAACGTCGGAGCGCGTCCTGGGCGAATGGTTCGCGCTCGGCGGAGGCCGCCGCGAGCGGGTGATCCTGGCCACGAAAGTCGGCCTGTCGATGGGGAAGGGGAAGAAGGGCTTGTCGCGGGCCTATATTCGCGAAGCAGTGGATGCGTCGTTGCAACGCCTGCGGACGGACCGGATCGACCTTTACCAGACCCATGCCGACGACCCCGATACGCCGCAGGAAGAAACGCTCGACACCTTTGCCGAACTGATCCGCGCGGGCAAGGTGAGGGCCATCGGGGCGTCGAACACGACCGTCGACCGGTTGTGCAGCGCGCTGGAAATAGCGGATACGGCCGGGCTGCCGCGCTTCGTGTCGATACAGCCGCTCTATAATCTCTACGACCGGGCGGAGTTCGAGGCGGGGATGCAGGCCCTGGCTATCGACGAGGGGTTGGGCGTCATTCCTTATTTCGCCCTCGCCAGCGGGTTCCTTACCGGCAAATATCGCTCTCCCGACGATCTGCGCCCCGGCATGCGCGGCGATCTCGTCGGCAAGTATCTTGATGCGCGCGGTTATCGCACGCTGGCCGCGCTCGATCTCGTCGCCGCGCGGCACGAGGCCTCGCCCGCGCAGATCGCGCTCGCCTGGCTCATGGCGCAGCCGGGGATCACGGCGCCCATCGTCAGCGCGACGAGCCTCGACCAGCTTGGCCAGATCATCAAGGCGGGCGACATCTGGTTAACGGACGAGGACAGGGCGGTGCTGGACAGTGCCGCCGGGGAGCCGGACTGAGCCTAGGTCAATCGCGGTCTTGAATTACGATTTGTTATCGGCCTGATCGGCGTCGAATGCGCGAATGGCGTCCAGTGTCTCGACAGAGGCGGGTTGGATGAGCTGCCCTTCGGCCGCGTCGAGAAACGATTCCAGAGTTGAAGGATCGGCCCAGAACTTCTTCCAGAATTCCGCGCGATCTTCGCCGCCCTCGCGCGTGGCCATGAACGTCCAGATGAATGGGATCAGGAAATAGAGCCTTTGTTCCAGAACCTTGGGCGGGTGGTCCGGCAAGAGCCTGCGGAGATGGTCGACACAACGCTGGTAGGCCGTATCCCATTTGCCGGGAATCTCGGTATGCATGAGATCGCGCCGGTATATCTGCAACATGGTGAACAGACGATGCAATTCGACCGTATCCATGCCCTGCACTCCAGTCAGCAACCGAAGGATTTCGCGGATGGTGATGGGCTTCCCAGACGCTTCCAGCGTGTCGAGATCGCGGGCCCTGCGCTCCTCGTTGATACGGGCCACGTCATTGAGGATTTCGATGACCAGTTCGTCTTTCGACCCGAAGTAATAATTGACCGACCCGCCATTGCGCTGGCCGCTGGCCTTCGCGATGTCGCGGATCGTCACTGCGTCGATACCGTAGCGGGCGAACAACTGCCCCGCCGCGAGCTTTATCTTCTCGCGGGTCTTGTCCCTTTTGGCAGGGGGTTTGGCAAGGCTCTTGATCATAGCGCTTTCGCTGTTGGGTTGGGGCCGGTTCCCGCGTCGCCTGTTATCTAGCCGGTAGCTTTCCACTGTCAAGTTGACACTTAAATCAACGATTTATAATAAGGTTGATGCAACGCCTGTCTTGTTCGATTCTTCCCGGACGCCATGGGACATGGCCGGCAGGTCCGGGGAACGGGGTGGCGTGGAAAAACCGATCGGAGAACGGAATGATCCTGAAAGACAAGATCGTGGTGGTGAGCGGGATAGGGCCGGGGCTGGGGACGGCTCTGGCCGAACACGCCGCGCGGGAAGGTGCCGATCTCGCGATCTGCGCGCGCACGCCGGAAAAGCTGGAACAATGCCGGTCGCGCATCGGCGATCGCGCCCGCGTGCTTGCGGTGCCGACCGATATCACTGATCCTGCCCGGTGCGCGGCATTCGCCGATGCCGCCATCGCGCAATTCGGACGCGTCGATATCCTTATCAACAGTGCCTACATCACCGGCGAATACGGCCCGGCCGAAACCGTGGATCTGGACGAATGGCGCAAGGCTCTGGACGTCAATCTGTTCGGAACGATGAACATGACGCGGGCCGTGGTGCCGTTCATGCGCGCGGCCGGTGGCGGTTCGATCGTCAACGTCAACACCAAGGTTTCGCGCATGCCCCATGAAACGCTGGGCGGCTATGCCGTGTCAAAGGCCGCGCTGCGCATGGCCACTACCCAGTTGGCCAAGGAACTGGGCAGGGACGGCATCCGGCTCAATTCGATCTTCCCCGGCTGGATGTGGGGGGCCACGGTCCGGGAAGGTCTGGCCCAGCAAGGCGCGGCTACCGGGAAGACGGCCGAGCAGGTGCGCGACGAGATCGCGCAGGTGCTGGCCTTGAAACGGATGCCCACCGATGCCGAATGCGCCAGGGCGGTGCTGGCGCTGGCGTCCGACTATTTCACGGCGACGACGGGGGCCTGCCTCGACTTGTCCGGCGGGGAATACCTGCCGCTTTGAGGAGAATGGCGATGAGCGGCGATTCAGCGGCGGGCGAACAGGGGCTCCATCCCGCGCAACTCTTTCATGTCGGCGTTGTCGCCGGGGATTTCGATTCGGCCATGGCGGAAATGTCCGCAAACCTTGGCCTCGCATGGTGCGGCGGCAAGCCTGCGCAATCCACGCTTGTCGTGTTCGGGGAGGAGCGCCAACTCGAAATGCGCATTGCCCATTCGCTGCAAGGTCCGCCCCATGTCGAGCTGATCCAGGCGGTGCCCGATACGCCATGGGCGGCGCCCTCGGCCGGCGTTCACCATGTCTGCTACTGGTCGGATGACGCTGCGGCGATCTGCGCGAGGCTGGAGGCCACCGGAAACCGGCGCATTCTGGGCGCGAGCGGAACATCGACCGGATATTTCCAGTCGCCATCGGGGATGATAATCGAGATCATAGACCGCCCGTTATATGATCGGCTGGCCGGCTGGATCGGCAAGGAGGCCGCCAGGGTTCAGTCGGGAGTGGTGTAGCCTCCCCGGTGCAGGATGCGGATCGGGTCGGTTCCGTCCCAGGTCGCGCATTCCGCCGCGCTTGTCGCGAGCATGTGGATGAAATCTTCGTTCCTTTCGACGACTTCAGTGATGAAGCCGAAGTCCTTGTAGGTGTCGAAGTAGCCGACCGTCAGCGCGCCGTTGATCTCTGCCACGCACTCATAGCCCAGAGATGTATAGTGCGCCTTCGTCGCGGCGAAATCGTCGGTCAGGGTGCACATGTGATGCAGCCCGCCGCTGCCCTCGGGAAAGATATCGCGATAGACGCTTTCGGTCCGGGATGTCTGCTGGATCAGTTCGATGTGGACCGGGCCGACCTGAGTCACCGCCAGTTGCATTTCGAGATCGGTTTCCCGGCCGCGATAGCGGACCTTGCCGGTGCGCCTGGGCAGCACCTTGAACGGCCCGGCGCCATAGACATCGACCCACTGGCGGCACGCGGCGATCAGGTCGGGCACGATCCAGGCGATCTGGAAGAAGCTGTATTCGCCCGCGGGCTGCGGGCCCTGGAAGAACTTGTGGCGCGATGCCGATGGCATGGGAGACATCATGGGAAACCCCTTCAGAAAATGGCTTCTTCGCGGCTGAAGAACCGCTTGCCCGCCGTCAGGTCGAACAGGTTCGGCAGATCCGCGTTCTGGTTCGCGGCATGCGGTTCGCAAGTGGCGAACGCGCGAAAGCCCGCTTCGTCGGGAAAGCTCAATTCCGCCACTCCGTCGAAATTCGGCCCGCCTTCATCGTAGGAATCATACAGCCGGTGCTGCTGCGCATAGCTGGTGATTCCGTCCTGGCCGATCAGCATGGGGCCGTGGACCTCGCGCCAGTGCCGGTGGAACTGCTGCGGCGTCAGGTCATCGCGCCGCTTGACGAGGAACACGGCGCGAAGCGGGGTGCGGGCGTAGTCGTCCGCTTCGCCCAGATGATAGCGCTTTGCCACCGGCAGGGCGATGATCCGCGCCGATCCGAGCACGGGATGGTCCTTGTGGAATTCCCCTGCCCGCAACCGGCGGTTCAGGGCCAGCGCCGCCGCTTCGCTTTCCATCCAGAGATGGGCCACGCCGATCCGCCCGCGCCGGGTGAGGGCCGGCTCGTCGGTCCCCACGGCGAAGCCGCGAACATAGCGGTTGACGCCTTCCGAGGCCAATCCCGCAAAGGGATCATCCGCCCGCCACGCCGCTTGCGCGGCCTCCACATCCATGCCCGAGGATGCTTCGAGCACCGCGATGCAGCGGCAGGAATCCATATTGTCGTCCACGTCGTGCACTCCCTGTCAAATCCGCGCGGAAACGGGCCGGGGGCCGTCCATTGCGGGCCCCGCGATGCATTGCGCGATTTCCATCCAGCGCCGCGCCATCGGACCTTTGACCAGAAGGCCGGTGTCGTCCACATGCCGGCGCTGCGTGACGACAAGGCAGAAATCGCGCGCGATGCCGGTGATGCGCTCGGGCGAGGCGGGGTCGTTCCATTCCCACGTTTCCCCTCCCGGAGCGGTCAGGGTGATGAACGGCTTCGCTGGCGGCACGGCTTCCCCGCGATTGGCGAAACTGAAGCCGAAGGTCTTGAGGCCAAACTCCACGACATTGCGCAGCCGCGCTCCGTCGGGCCGGGCGACTTTCGCGGCGTCGAACACGTCCTGGCCATAGGCCCAGACTTCCATGTGCCTGGCCGAGACGAGCGACGCCGCCCGCATCAAGCCGCCGAACCATTCGACGCGGCTGTCCTCGCCCGTCGCCAGTGCCGCCGCGCACAGCTCGTCCAGCCCTCGATCCCATGCGGCCAGCAACTGATGCCAACCGAGCACGCCAAGCCGCAATGTCTCGTAGTCGGCAATGGCGCGGAAGCGGGCTTGCGGCTGGGCCGAAGAGGACGTGCCGCGAACGAATGCGGCGCGTTCTTCCACGGCACGAAACGGGTCGGCGAGGGCCAGCGTGGCCAGCCGGTCGATCAGCACCATATGTTCGATGCTGTCGCGCGCGGTCCAGCCCATGAACGGAACGGGCGTATCCGGCGTCAGCGGGCCGTCGGTAACGAGCGCGCGCAGGGCGGCGGCTTCCTCGCGCAGGTCGGCGCAGAGCGATGCGATCGTGGTCGCCATGTCAGGTCCGAAACCGGAAGCCGGCCGGGTTCCGCTCGACATAGCCGGCGGTTGGCGCGGGGAAATGAGTGCCGATCAGCAGCACCGGAAGATCGGCGATCTCGTCGAGTTGCGCGCGGCGGGTCGTTTCCGACCGGATGGAGTCCTCGTCCACGTAGGCGCCCCAGTCGGGCCGGGCGATCTGCGCCGGATTGTGCAGGAAGTCGCCGCTGAGCAGCGCCCGTTCCCCGGCGGATTCGATGCGGACGCTGACATGGCCGGGCGTATGGCCGGGTGTGGGGGCCAGCTTCACTTCGGGACAAATCGCATGGTCCGTCGCCACCAGTTCGACCACGCCGTGATCGAACAGCGGTTGCACGGAATCGGCAAGGATCGCGGCGTCGTCGCCGCCCCGCGCCGCCGCGGTTGCGCGCCAGAATTCATATTCGGCGCGGCCGATCAGGTAACGGGCGTTGGGAAACGTCGGTATCCAGCGGCCGTCCTCCAGCATGGTGTTCCATCCGACATGATCGACGTGCAGGTGCGTGCAGAGCACGAAGTCGATGGATTCGCGCGCGAACCCCGCGCCCTCGAACCTTTCCAGAAAGTCCGTCTGCATCATGTTGCCCGCGGGCGAGGAGCGCGGCTTGTCGTTGCCCATGCAGGTGTCGACGACGATGCGCTTGCCGTCCACCTCGATCACGAAAGCCTGGACGGTCAGCGCCAGATTGCCTTCGGGCGTGATGAATGGCGCGCCCAGCCAGTCGATCGCCGTCAGTTCGGCAAGAGTCGAGGCAGGCAGCAGCAGGCCGTGCGGGAAGGCATAATTCCCTTCGGGAATGGCCGTGATCCGCGCGTCGCCAACGGTCCACCCGATCATGCGCGGGCTCCCGCATGGGCGACACCCTGGGGTATGATGAACCGCTCGCGATAGGCGCGGAACAGATTCTCCATGTCGCTGGCGCTCAATCCGAATTCCTCCAGAGTGTAATTGTGCGAAGGCCGGGCCTCGCGCTTGTTGGCCTCGCGCCAGGACTGCATTTCCGTCCAAGCCGCATCGGTCAGCGCCTGGCCGATGAAGGCGAACACAGCTTCGGCCACCTTGCGCGGTTCCTTCACGGTGTCGCGATACCACACGTCGAGGAAACTGCCGGGCTGACGGTCGCGCACCGCGATCGC